>Ga0126336_10000260_pt1 | contig 18775 bp, 14 predicted proteins | sample SidCmetagenome_FD_92530 | JGI IMG/M metagenome (GOLD analysis project Ga0126336, IMG submission 92530) | Coral microbial communities from El Islote,Puerto Morelos, Mexico - Siderastrea C C metagenome | ecosystem: Host-associated > Invertebrates > Cnidaria > Coral | place: El Islote,Puerto... | reverse complement strand
GCATAATTTACAAAGTTTTAAGCTTTGCCTTAAAGGAAGACAATGATTTGCTGTTTTTAATGTCATTGTCTAGGTTGTTCCAGTCCTTAGAGGCTTGATAAATGAAAGTTTGCTTGCCCCAACCGGTACGCACGCGAGGAATTATTTTATAGACTGTCAATGAAATCTTCTCGTACACATACTGCCAATTTGGGCTGCCTGTGCTGGCATTTCCACTGTTGTGCCGCTCAAATTTCGGCGGGAAATCGCGCTCGGGTCGCATTCAGGTATAAAACTTGACTTACTTGACTTACCCGAGAAGGGGTAAGTTTGGAATTTAGCGACACAAAAGTCACTCATGTCGTCCCCCGGTGGAGCGAAGTTTGGCGCTATGTCCCAGGCTTTACCGTAAGTTTTGACTCTCTTACAAGCCTGTGATGGCGTACCCTGCGAGCAGAGGCCCTTCGATCTTCCTATCTAGGAAGATCGAAGGGCCTCTGCTCGCAGGGTAGTGATGGCGGCGATTTCGAAAAGTTAGTTCGTTTTTAATGCAAGACCGTACTTCGAAAGATGGACTAATTGACAATTGAATCATGTAGAAAGATAGCGAATTTATCCTTTTTGAAATGTGTTGTGACTTGAAAGCGCTGACTAAATCGATTTATAGTGGGTATTTTGATCAGGACCTCAAATGACGGTTGGCAAATTTGAAATCCCGTTTTCCTGCCTTTAGCTCTCTTTAGTACGTGACATGCCGTCACATCAACCGTTAAGCAAAAAATCGCCCCAAACAGCCTCCAGAAGCTCGAAAAAGCAATAAAAACACAGAAAACACACAACAGGTAAGGTTTTTCAAACTTTATTTTGATTTTAATGTATTGTCGGCCGATTATTTTCGATCGCATTTCAGCTCCATACAAACTCTCATATTACGCTTTGGTTACGTGTGATGCTATAAAACAATTGGTGCAGGCTTTTAGCTGTGCGTACATCAAGTTATGGATGTACCTGGGAAGTTTGGAGAGCACTCTTACGCTTCTCTCGTGCTCTCCAAACCTCCCCCGTGCATCCATAACTCGATGTACGCATGCTAAAGCATGATTGTTAATTGACGAATTTGGAATACTCCTTAAACTTTTGATCTGGATAAGTTAAATTCTCAAGCAACCGTGCCCAGGCTTCCTCATTTATTCCGTTTTCTACGTCACAATTAGTAAATAAAACGTGCGTTGTCATAACAACTAATCACTTTGGTATTTTTTTTCTCAATTCTGTGCTGAGCGCGTATGCTGATGCACGGAGAAAAAATGGATCAATCTTGGTTATCATCCACAATTGACTACGTGTACAACACATTTTCAGGAGAAGAACGCAGTCGCGCAGGAACTTCTGATTACCAGAAAGTGTTTTCAAATGGTGTTTGGATTACTGATCTTCCGACCAGCGTCTATGAGCCGCTGGAGAATTCATGTGTCGGGACGTAAGCCACGCCCCAACAAGTACGTGTGTCCTTTTCATAGTCTCTCCCTTATATTGGCTAGTATTAATGCCTGTTTACCAGACGGTGGAGCATGATCATGCATCAAGCAAAAGAAAGAAAACTCGCTTTGCACAGTGCTCATGTTACGAACTCGTGGATCTAGTTAATTCACCCAATTTTTTCAATTTTCTCCCCAATATCTTCTAACTTAATGTTTCTAGCTAACCCATTTTGCCACTTGAAGGAGTACCTAAAAATAATTTTACATCTGATCAGTGCAGGAATTTGTGTATTTTTGTATTTTTATTCGAGGGCAAATTTTCTTCAATTTGCAGTACGCGCACAGAAAGCGCGCGCAGAGACGTTTTTGAATTTGTGAAAAGAAGGATTTCTGCCTCTTTTCTTTGGTGGTTTAAACAAGCTACTCGCTTGCTGCTGCGAGAGGACCGTTTCAAACTGAATCGACACATCAAACTTACTCTCTTCGTTCTTTTAATTGAGACTTCTTCTTCTCAGCTTTCTTCTTCGTCTTCAAACTTACAATTCTGCGGGAATGTGAGTGTGTGTCTTGCAATTCTCTGTGTGAGAGTGAGTGTTACAATTCTGTGCTATTTTTATAGTTTTTCTTAATATTAATTACGCGTAGATGGTTGACAACAATTTTGACAAGATAAAAACTAATTAACATAAACGGAAAAGCTACGTTAACCTGAAAAGTTTTTTCGATATTAAAGGAGCAACATACTAGATAAATGAATAACGATATGTATAGTACAACTTACAAGGTACTTTTTGTACTTAATGTAAGAATACGTTGTTATAACTAAAAAGTAACGTTTAAACTTACTTTAATTGCAAAACAAGGACAGCGCCCTATTCACAGTCGCGGGAACTTATCTAAACCTAAAAACCCAAGTTTGTTCTAGCTAATTAATAAGAGGTTGCAAAAACACTTTTAAAACTTTTTAAAAACGAAACTTATCTATATTAAAGAAAGTCGTGTCAAAAATGTAGTCGGCATGTCTCGACCATTAAAAGCAATTAGAAAGATATGTCATTTGGTATAGAATTGAGCGCTGCCACTAAAAGGTTGTTACGTGATAAGTATGTCTTAAAATTAGCTATAAGCTTATCTTACTGTTATTGATTAGCAGAACTTTCTAAAACCCATAAAACTGTTTACTTTCTATTAAACCTAAAATAACTTGCAATTCGTCCTGTGACACATTTATGACGCAAATTCGTTCTAAGTGTTCCATAGAACGAGATAAAGTTTCTTCCAGCGTGAAAGTTATAAAGCAGAGGAGGACAGCTTTTTCGAAAAAAATTTGTGAATTTTAATGTTTCCAGCCTATGTGTTTGCAACATTTGCCACTACAGGGTAGGGTTTGTTTCGGTGATCACTGTTACCGATTTGTCTATGATTTGTTTTTCCACAGTACGAAAAGGAATTAAGAAAGATGGAGAAGAAAATCACCGCTCTCAAGGCCGAGTGTGCTGGTGAGTTCAACATATTTATGGGGAAAGCAAACTATTATCAGAAAGTCAAAAAGGACAGACAAACAAGGGTACTGATAAGTAAAACTAGTAATGCTGATTAGTAAAAATATTGTTTTCTTTCAGCAAAGAACAAGGAAATTTCTTCTCTTGAAGACAAGCTCGGAAAACTTGAAGCCAGTGGCCATGAGGCAGACAGCAGTATACAGACAAAACCAGACGAAACGCAGCAAGAATTAAAGAAAGCTAAAAGAACTGCTTTTGTGGCCAGAGTAAATCTTATAAAGAAGAATTTAGAACTTGATCATTTGAAAAATGAGCTTGAGTCAGCTAAAGGTCAGTATTTCAAACATGAACCTAGATATGTAATACATGAGCATGTATATGAGCCATGTTTGCTAAGTCCCCAAAGACCTGGAAACCTTCACATAGCTATTTTGCGGGGAAATTGAGGCGAGAATAACCTGAGCCTTTTCGACCTTTATTTCAACCTAAGCCATCATTCTTCGCAATTTTAGCTGATAAATTAAGCTAATCCTGGGTCAGTTACAAGTGTGAATTGACTCCGCTCAACTTAGAATCCAAAGAGCCATGAAAACACATTTCAACAGGAGAAACACGGAAGAATCGCTGTGAAATTTTAGGCAGCCTGGAATAATGTTTCGTGTCTTTTGAACAACCTGCCCATATAATTTTTGATATGTGGATAGATAAGGAAGTCCCTCTGTTACTTTCAGAACGAGAAAGGCAGTGGAAGGACAGCAGCGAGTCCCTCAAATCCCAGATTTCTGAACTTGACACCAATTAGCAGACTTCAAAAGGGATATTTTTGACGAGACCAAACGTTGCCAGCAGTCTGCGGCCGGTTTTGTTGAGCTCACCAGCTTGAAAGGTAGGAACTCCATGTTACCAATAGCCTGTTTGCCGAGACTCCCAGATGGTGCAAAAGCGAATGCGAAAACGAAACGTGTGAAATCGAGGTGAAAAAGAAGGCGTTGACTATGGAAACCTCCAAGCGTCCTATTTGTCCACGTCCGTTTTCTTAAAAAAAAACAGAAAATTAAAGAGCTACAGTTTAGTTTTGGGAATGTGGAGAGACATTCGTTTTACCTGTATCAGCTAAGTTATTCTGTTGCTTTCAGAACGAGAAAGGCATTGGAAAGACAGCAACGATTTCCTAAAATACGAGATGTCTGAACTTCGATAACAATTAACAAACTTCAAAAAGAATGTTTTTGACGAGATCAAACGTTAGCAGCACCCCGCCAGTTTTAATTTTGCAGACTTCACCGGCTTCAAAGGTAGGACTTCCACGTTACTAATGATGTTTTTTGTTTTCAGTTCGTGAAACATGAGTAGGAAAGCGGGTGTGGACTCAGGGAAGCTTCCCGAGCGTTTTTCGTTTCACATCTGCACCGTAGAAAAGCTTACTTTGCTAATAACGCTATCTACCATGACTTCCGTCCACCACGATCGATGTTTAAAAACATTACAGAGCTACAGTTGAATGTTTGTATATTATCCAGTTAAACGTTTGAAGCTTGTAGCTGTTGTTTGTGTTAACCGCACTTACTCAAACAAAATTTAACAGGGTAAATTTATCTCTAGCGATTCATTTGAAATGTTTTCAAACTTATATCTGTAGAAGTCATATTAAGGTAGAAGGACAGACTTTTCAAAATTAAAGCAGTATTATTGCACATATCTTATTCCTATACGGGCTTAGTCATCGGCTCACTGTCCAATTTGTTTGTTTGTTTGTTTGTTTTTTTGTTTTTGTACTTTTGACATGAGTTACTCATTTGCACACTGTAGCAGTATTTTTGAAAAAAAAAACAAAGATCTTGCGAACGTCATTGCTTACCGAAGGCTAGTTTTCCGCCGGTTTGAGTGCGCGGTACGTTTTATCTGGTAAGTCACGTGTTACTCGCCACAGAGACTATAAAAGAAATCTAGATTTTAAAAAAATACGAGTGAGGCGAGACTGAGAATCGCGAAGTGTATGTGAAAAGGCGTAATAAAAATAATTGACGAAATTCGATCATAGTCGATGAGAATTGACGGCAGTTGACGCGGAAAGTTGACAAAATTCGACGAGAATTGACAAAAGTTGGCGGAATCTGGCGGAATCCGACGATAGTCGAGAGAATTGAAGACAATTGACTCAAGTTGTGCACATGAGAGACACCGTGAGCACACGAGCGTTACAGGGTAAATCCTCCGATTCCTGTTTGGCCCGCGATTTACACGTGGCTTAACATTTATTTTTTAAATGAGCAAGACTTAATTTTTACTTTTGGAAAAAATAGATAATTTGAAGGACGTTACGATGTTTTGGGGATCTTTTTTTAATATTACAAGTATACCAATGATTTAGCTACGATATAAATTCTGATTTTATAAAAGCATTGTTACGGATTCGGTTTTGTTGTGATTTTAGAAAAAGAAACAGGATGTCAGTTCACGAGTTCCGCAATTATCAGGGAGGAAGATAAAGAGCTAAAGGAGAGGCTCGAAGACGGACATGAAGGAAATATTAACGAGGAAGAAAAGGTTAACCACCAAAGAAGTCAACTGGAAAATCTTTTATCTCCCACAAATGCAGAGCTCACAATGCCTAAAGGTAACTACAGCAGATGAATTTGTGATGTCATTCCATTATCTCCTCATACTTCCCTTTTAGCGAGCGCAGAAAACTAGGGATGAATTGATGAAATGGATAAAAATTTGCCTCCAAGACGCAACGTAAGAAAAAAATATACATATATTCTGACTTTTTCAAAACTGATTTTTTTCCCTCCGTAGAAAATGTTTCGCGTCCCTTTCAGCTACAATAGTCTCCTACGCACCCGTTCTTAGGGGAGGAGCGTTGCGTGACGCCCTAAGAACGGCTGCGTACAAGCCGGCAGAGAAACGTTTTAGAAAGTAATGCCTCAGCATGAATGTTTCCTCGTTTGTTTTCAAATATGCTATGTTCTAACATGCTTCTTATGAAATTCTTCCTTTACTTTGTGAGCTTGCTCACCACCACCACCACTGCCGGGTGAAGTCCAACATTCCAATCCCTCATTACCCAGTCAATCTAGTAACGGAGACGGCATTTGCAAGGGCAATTCATACTCTCTCAGGGCAGCCAAAGGCAAGGAAAATGTTTATTGTGTCCATGTTACGATTTGCAGTGTGCTTACATTTATTACGAATGACTTAATTTTCATGAATGTGCTATTACCGACTGCATCGCCACCAAAGACTTCCTCTAGAACGGGGTCAATTGATCACCGGTCTCAAATGTCAACTCACACTTGGACCCTTTTTCAGCACAAGAATGGTCTGTATGCAGTGAACCCTTGTACTGAACAGTCACCTTTGAAAGATGGCTAATTGACCATTTAATACAGGTTTTACTGATATAACAACGAACAAGCGAATGTAACACAATAGGAATTGGCTATGAAGCTTTTTACACCTCTTTGTTATTTGGTGATCGTTGAAAACAAGTTGAAGCAACAATTAACAACAGATAACAAAGTCAATGATAATACACCGACTTTCGCGAGCGTCTGCGGGTTCTTCTCGATTGATTTTTCCTGCATGAGCGAGAAGGAACTACTCGTTGTCTAGCATTTTCACAGAGATTTTAAATTGTGATGCAGCGGAGGGTATAGAGCGCATGTGAGTGAAGATATCTTTTTTGCGCGCATTCAGATAAGAACTGCAAAAAATGGCCTTGGAATGCCACCGAAAATCGCCTTGAGTTATCGCAAAAATCGCCTTTGAAAGACAGCTTTCAACAGAGCTCAAGTTAACAAATAGGAGCGGCAATGATTGGGACTCTGAGAACTGATCCTTAAATAAAGCGTAACTGAAGCGTCGCTTAAAACTGATTTGGACGTTTCATTGAATTTTTTTTCAGTATAGTCACCATGTGGATTTGCAGTTTGGTGACTCCAAAGAGTATTTTTACGTCCAGATGTGACCTCTACAATGCAACGTCAATAGTGTTATTTGAATAGAATTTTGTTTCTTCCTTTTTAGCTAAACGAGGGGTCTTGAACTCAAGACCTTTACCGCCAAGTATTGGTGTCGTACAATCGCCAACTGGGTATGGCCAATTGATGAACAATCCTACCTCGAAAGTGAACCAAGTCTACCAGCCGGGCCCAATCTGGAATCCGTATGCAGGTTCCCAAACAGGTACCGAATGTCATCCACCATATGTAGTTAGCGGCTGCGTTTTTGGGTCTTATTTGACGAGGTCTGGCAACTGAAAAGGGCAGACAAAAACCAGGCGTTTTGCAAATATGTTTTTATGTCGAAATCGAGCCCGTAGAATCACCCCCATGCGAACACGCATGCCATCTTCATGCCTGTTCGCTACGCTGCTCAGCAAAGATACTACGAGTGCATGACAGTTTGCCACGTGTTTGCTTAAATGAACGTAGAGATCATGACAAGATAGAGATCATTAAAAGAGTGGTCGAATAGAGTAACTGAATCAAGCAGAAACACGGACAACACAGTCCGTACTAACAGTAGACTGCCAGAACTGTAATTCTGGGTTACACTCTTTTTTATAAGAACGCATACAATTTTGCTGAGCCTGAGGATGTTCTAATTTTAGCCCATACATTTTCTTAAATTCGGAGGCAAATCTTAGCCTCAACGTTCTTATGAAAATGGTTCTTATAAAATAAAAAGAGCGTATCTTAAGCCTCAAACAGGCTTGGTACACAGCTTTTCATTTGAAATAGTTTAATTTCATGTAAATGAAAACTTATTTCCATATTTTGAAAAAAAAAAACCTAGACAATTCGGAGGTTGCATAAGTCACGTAAACAGCAAACATGTTACCTTCAAGACAGGTCTTGAAGGTAATTTCGATAGTTGGACTGGAATTTGAGAAGACAGCAAGTAAAAGTCGGCGTTTAGGACATAAACTGGGCAGTGTTTCGGAAAAAAGCTCGCCCATCAGTAGGTTAATAATAATTTTCCTTTCGATATACTCCGGTCGGTAGCTTTAACTGCAATTACATGCAGGCGATTTCATCATATCTTGATTCATCCAAGGCCTCATCTTATAGTCACATGTATGACTGTGTAGACCACAGCCGGTTGGATCTAATGCTATTTCTCTCAAATTTTGCCGCAACGTATTGAATACTACTGAGCATGAAGTCATTGATAAACGAGACAAGTTGATACTCTAAACAGTAAGAACCCAGACACACTAGTTGTCTGATACATCAGCGTCTAAAAATAACGAATAAGAAAATAATATTTCCGACATAGCCCGATAATACACCAAAGTTCCTCAACTGCGACCCAAAAATGTGGTGCTGCGACGGTGGGAAAGTGAACACAAATATTTTGGTATTTGGTATATATTTTTGGTACCATTAGGAGTCAACAATAGGAGGTGACTATTGAGGTCATTTTGCCTATTGCAATGGTATTGCGATAGTCAACTGAATTACTATTGCAATACAATTGCGATAGTAGTGATACTATTCCGATAGCATTGCAATTAGTAACCTTAAGGTTTTGGAATTATTTCTTTGTTAGAAAAGATATGGTCATACATTTGCCCCCCTTCCAGTCACCCTGTACGATTTAAAAGATGGAGAGAAAATGAATAATTGATAAAACAACTGTTTTTGTGCATTCATAACAAATTTAACATAATGGCAGTATGCCACAGCTAAAAGCTTAAAAAGAAATGCAGTATTGTTCCTAGACTCTAAAACAATGAACAGAAAGGACAGTGGAGAACGAGAGAGCCGTTTTTCAATCAAGAAAAATGGGCTGCATGACACTATTTGAAAGCTATTGTAACTATCGATAATTAACGAAACTATCGCGATTGTCATCACTAGTTGAATTTGCAATCGCTGCATCGCTATTGGAACACTCCCAATCGCGACTGACGCATCGATAGTTCGATGTATCGTTAAACCCCTATTCAACTATGGTTATACCCGTACTTGAACATGCTAGCATTGCTTGTGGTGACAAAAAACAATAACGAGTTAATGAATTCTCTTCAAGTCCTTCGAAAGAAGGCAGCCTAACTTATACTAAGAAAGCGCTACGATCCTGGCGTGAGGCGAGGCTTTAGCTGAGCTTAAAAAGCTTCCATTAAAAAAAAGTAATAAAAATAATTCAGAAGGGATGAAAAGCTAGAATGATAATTTACTGATAAGAAAGATTATGTACAAGCAATTAAAGAATTAGAAAATTTTATGAAATACACAGCAACGATTTGAGAGCCTTTTTGCACCAACTGTGGTCGCCGGCCTCACAACAGTTTGCTGGTAAGTCATTTCACTCACGAACGATTGTAAAGTTTGAGTCCTGAGATCTCCTAGCCTTAACTCAAAAAATTTTCCCAACTTTAGCACTAGGTTTTTTACTTACTATGCTGCTCCCCACGTTTGAAACTCATGAATTGGCACCATCAGGAACATCAATCGTGTTGGAAGGATATGTCTTACTGTTTAGCCACCTCTCTCAACTTTGCACTTAAAAGGTTTTCCATGTTTGAACTAGATGAAACATTTTCATCCAACATTTTGCCTTACGAACAAATGTTTGATCGTTTAGCAGGCTTTTGTAGATTAGAAAGCACTATCGTGAGGTAGGTTGCCCGAGGAAATTTGATGTTCACAACAAATATTACGTTCTAGGGCTTATATGAAGTTTAAACATCAAATTTCCGAGGGAACCTATCACACATAGGGCCTGAGACAGAAGGACTCTACAATGCTAAATTTTGAGCGAAAAACTGCTAATAATTGCAATGCGATTATTATGTCACAAAAAATGGAACGGGAACAGCACCCAAGGTGATCGACGTGTACACGGAAGCCATTTTATCGCACGTTCGTTATTTCTAATAATTTACGCTGTAAATGGTTAAAAAGCTAGCATTTTTCACCGAAAATTGCCAAAAACGGGCACTGTACGCTGATTGGCGCTCGCTGAGGAGAGACACTAACGCGTTGCGTGATCGATTTCAACCAATGGGAGGGAGCAAGCCAAAATTTAGCGTTGTATTATTACAACGTGTAGTATAACAGCATCACTCCGTTCATTCTTTTAAAAAGCTAAACAATCCGTTACTCCAGGAAAGTTATTTGTTGGTTGCACTGAAGGTAGCCGGCGCGCAGACGTCCCCTATTTGCTTTGCTTCACTCATGAAGCAAAGGAAATATGAGACGTCTGCGCGTTAGATTGCGAGCAGTCGTCCTATTTTCCCTCTCTCCTCCGCAGAGGCCTCCCACAGTCGCGCTGGGTAGAAACGCGCGGAGGCTGGGAAAAGGGAAAATTTAAAGCGCGCGGGGAACGCTGGGAAGGGGAAAGAAAGAAAGAAAGCCTTTTCCCTCTTCCCATCGTTCCCCGCGCTCCCATTTTCTCTCTCCAGCGCTCCCGCTTTCCTCTTTTTTCTTTCCCATCGTTCCCCGCGCTCCCATTTTCTCTCTCCAGCGCTCCCGCTTTCCTCTTTTTTCTTTCACTGGTGTTTACTAACAGGAGCCTCTGCGGAGGAGAGAGCTATTTTCCTCAGTTCCTACGCGAGAGTGGAAATGAATAAATTATGCAAAATAGAGGTAAAAACGAGAGGGGAATCTGCGCGCAGTTTTCATTTTTTCTTGGAAAATCATTCGTTTTTTTATTTTCTCTGAAAGTGATTAAGGTACTCGAATAATGCTTAATGCTACTGCTCACTAAAATTCTCGAAAAAATGCGAGCGTAAGTACAAAAGCCTATCGTTAAGCCACCTCTTGCGCGCAGGAAAGAACCAATCAGAAAATGGCATCTGGGTGACGTGGACATATTTTTTCAGCGGTAATACGCAAAAGGTGTTATGTTGGTTCACTTCACTTTGTTCGATTCAGTTTCGTCAAAAATTATTTGCCCTTTTAGCCACCGACAGTTTTAGGTGACAAACACGGTACTGGACGAAAATGTTTGATCGTTTTAATAGCCTGTGCTGTAGCTCTTTCGAGAAAGAACTTAAAACTTTTCAGTGTCTTTTGCCGGAGAAAATATATGATAGCATTTATATAAACAGCGCATTTGAACATTTCCATGGGTGGTGCTGAATTGTACTTTACAAGTCAAGTGCATATCTGTTTAGAACTGAAACCCACAACAATTCTCACATCATGCGGTAATCCCAACCCCTCATGAGGCCGCTTACCGACCGGAACCGAACACTTTTTTCCTCATGCAACTTCTGGGAATTTTTGGTAATAATAATAAAATATAAAATGACGATGCGGGCTTTGAAAACTGTTACCCGACAAGTCAATACTATCAAGGTTTCTCCGCGGTTTTGTCCACCCAAGCCAGGAATTAAAATCACCATGAGTAACCTAGTAGTGCTACCAGAGCAATGTTTTCTTCGCGTTGCCATGTATCTGTCACTCTATTGTCCGATCTTTTTGAAAATTTTACAAGCTTTCTCATCTTGAAAGCAGGATAATACTTCTAATCAAATCACTCTGGGCGAACCAGTCATAATTACTAAACAATATAATTCTAAAACTGCGTTATGGATGGAGAGCACGGGTCTGCTTGCTATGTGCCCAACAAACCACAAAAGTTGGATGATTGAGTCTAAAACCTTCACTTTTTCTTCTTTTAGGAACAGAGTTACATATTTGCTTTTTCACTGCTGTCAGAAGAATATGGCGTGCTACAATATACACCGAAAGAATCGGGTACTTTCATACTGATGTTGCTTGTTTCCGGTTCTCGAGCTCACTTCCGGCTGTGCTCTAAGCAGCCTCGTATCCATGGAAACCTACCCCACCCGGGTCAGGTCTGCCGTTGACCTTGGGAAAACCCTGGAAACTAGTTCAAGGATGTGGTTTTCATTACAGACGTTCGGAGTACACTAAATTTGAAATTTCTTTCGATCGAGAAAATGCCCCTTTTCAAGAAAGGAGGAGCTAACTTTTCGGATTCTCGTAAAGGCGATGGAGACAAGAAACTAACAAATAATCGATCATCTAGCGTTGTGGCACCGAACAGTCCACAAGTAAGCACAACTTCTCAACCGTCTGTTCCTCCGCGGCCACAAGAACAGACACAACAGGCTTCGAATTCAAATGGTTCTAGAACGCCTCATCAGCCTCCGCAGCCCGAGTTACGACAGCAGCCTCCTGAACAACCCCAACCGCCTCCTAAGTTTGTGTTTTACTGTCAGCTCGCCCATGGGAGCCCGACCGGGAAAGTGGAAGGTTTCACTAACGTGAAGGAGCTCTACCAGAAAATCGCCGAAGTCTTCAAACTTCATACGAATGAGGTCAGTAAACTATTTTATAGCTTCTTTCGTAGGATTAGAAAAATCATTGTACCCGCATCAGCTTTGTACGTGTTTAGCCTATCTATTTCATTGTTTTTCCTTTGGAATTTTTTTCTTTATTGTTAATCGATTCGAATCTTTTCAGATCAAACCTATGAGGCCATGGCATGGACTTTCGCCTTTGTCCTAAACTAGCTGTGTTTAAGTACTTAATTACCGCTTGTCATGCTCAAGGTCCAACTGTCGATTTCCTTAATCCAGATTTTATTCTAGTGAAGTGAAATCAGATTACGCTGACTGCTTGTTTTGAATGTTCATATATTTTATAACGTGTAGAGATTATTTAGCCATATCTCCAATTGTATTTTTTTGTTTACTTAATATTTGCACAGTCATCCATACCTAAATTCCAGTATAAATAATATCTATCACAGAAGAAAACAAGTGCATTTATATTGTCCTGTAATTGTTGACAAAACAATCAATAACTGTATTGGTCTATCATGATGTCCTTTAATAGACTCTATCTATGAATGAGCTAGTGAGCTTATATAATTCATAACAGAGAGCAAACAGAGCTGTAAATATGATAATTATTAGGACGACCCCTGGGAAACCCACAGGCATAGCAGGGAATTTGTAGCAAAAACATGCTCTGAAGCCAGGAAAATTAAAGCTATTTTGCTTTAAATAACTTTCCTAACCTGGGGACATACCCACAGGATTTGTACGCTGTAAGACCTGCACGGACTATCTCTTCAGGAACACTTTCTTTCTATATCAAGGCCCTTTTAGGGGGGCTACGTATCTTCCTAGTCTGAATCTCAAAACCCTTTGTTTCACTTATTGAGAGGAAGCCATGTCCCTGTCGGTCTTTTACTATCGTATTTGCGCTTGTCTTTGTTGCTGTCACTGTTTCAATCCATCTTTATGTCGTTTGTCGCCATTTCGTCTGTCTTATGTCGCTGTTTCAAGGCCATGTCGCTTGTCAGAATTTACCCTAGCAGGGCCTCTATGTCAGTTCAAAATGCACCTTGAAGTTTGACATATCCAAACAACCTGTTAGAATATTGTCTGAAATCATCTATCTGTTTTTTACATTACACCCAGGAGTGGTCATTACTGATAAAGAAATGGACTTAAATTCACCAGCAGATTTTTGCTGAAAACCATGCTTGGAATCAGCATCTTTTCATACTCAGAGTTTGCATTTATTTATTATATAAAGAAATACTAGTAAATGTGAGATTATAATATTTATGTAAAAATCACAAACACAGGACTGCAGATGGCAGTCTTTTTAGTTGCTGTGTCAAGAATCTTGTTATTCATGTATAATTTTTGTGTTGTACACCGTTTTTAATTGTCTTCCCACATCCATCTCTCACAGGCTGGATATATGATAAGAAATGACCACTTCCACACTGGTAAACTGGCAAATGGTTGATGAGTGGTGGACAGTATTCTTTATTATTATCAAGTATTTATCAGTTAATCCGTATTGGAACTGTCTTAGTACTAATAATAATTAGTGATTTTGTGGAGAGCTTTATGGTACATGTATTTAAAAACTGAGTAAGGGAGTTCTTTACACAACAAAATGAATGAATTTATTTCATTTATAGATCTTGTTCTGCACTCTTAATACATACCGCATTGACATGGAAAGGTTGCTTGGAGGTCAGATTGGACTTGATGACTTTATTTTTGCACATGTAAAAGGTCAGCGAAAAGCTGTGACAGTGGTCAAAGCTAGTCCAGCCCTGGGTCTGACCATTACTGATAACGGAGCCGGATGCGCATTTATCAAGAGAATTAAAGAAGGAAGCATCATTGATGGAGTGGCTCAGATTTGTGTGGGAGATCACATTGAAGCTATAAATAACAAATCTGTTATTGGTGTGAGACATTACGATGTAGCACGGATGTTACGAGACTTTCCTGTTGGAGAGGAAATCTCTTTTCAATTAATTGAACCAGTAAGGGGCTTTGGTAAGCAAAAATGATAATGTTTATTTTTTTTCTGTGACAAATTATTGGAATGTTAACAAGAAATTCTTAAGAATTTACAGGCGGCAGATGGTCTCTCTTCAGTAAAGGTCATGTTATTGTTTATTCCCTAGGAGAATATCCAGTATTTGAGAGATTGGTTTTCAAAGCTGATAAAATCAATTCCGTTTTAAGTGGTTACTAAAAATTGATCTGTTTATGTCATTATAATGGCAAGGCCATTGTTCAGAGGCCGCGCAACCCCAAGAAGACTAAGTGAACTGATGGACGACGACTAGTGATGACAAAAATGAAAAACAAAAATGTCCATTTTACAAGTCGGCTCGATGTGCGCGTGCGCACAACCGCCGCCTAAAAATATCTATTTTACAAGTCGGCGTGATGTGTGTATGCGCACGACCGCCTTATTATAAAAAGGTGGTTGCCCATGGCTTCAAGTGACCCTTACTGCCATTTGGTTTTTGCAACACGAAGCAAGTAGGGATATTGAAATTCTACCTGAATGAGATACTTGGCTATTACAGAGTTACCCTAACATTGTGTTAAGTTTCTCTGATGATTTACCTGGTTAGAGAGAGATGATGTGGAGTCAAGTCTCTTTTCTAAGGAAATGTGGGGGATTGACCTGATGAGAGATCAAAATACAGATTGATTTTTTCATTACATAACCAAGCTCCACATTTACATGCGCCATCTCACATTTATCATCTCACATATTTAAACTCCTCCAAAATCTGTATACACAAAATAAACACATTTCAAGGACATTTTTTGCCAATTATTTGTTAATTAACACCCATTTTATAACTCAAAGACCAGTGTTCAATTCAGGCTGCATCTTTGCGTCATTGACTTGGTAAATTCTATGCTGACGCAAAATGAAATTATTGTGGTGTCATACTGCTGCAAAAGTACAACCATGGCCAAGAACAAGTTACCTCACATATTAAGTACTTCAAAGCAGTAGGCAAGACGTAAAAGTAACAGGGCTGCAGCATGCTTAACGAGTACTTCTTGTGTCAGGCATTCCACCCAAATTCAGATGTGATGCTTTTAAATCAAAAATTAACGTGAAATGATGACAAAAGATAACAGTCTATGCTGAAAAGAGAAGGGCCATTGACCGGCCCCCTGAGACTGGTGAAGATGGGCTGGAGAAGGAGGGTAAAACACTGGAAGGGATTTCGAGAATTATCACTACAAGTAAACTTCACAAGCTAACAGTTTCAACATCAAACACAACTGTAAGAAAATTCCATCCTGCGTGGCAAAAGATATTTCCTTGGTTCCAGTATGAGGAATAAAAACACTTGATGTCATGCTCAATTTGTGTGAAACACACACACAAAAAATGCATTTACCAAGGGAACAAATAACTGTAGATAGACATTCTACGCTCGAAGGACACATGGCTCACTATGATGTCTGTTTGCCACAACTTTGATATCATTGTTTGACTCAGACCATTTTTGAAATGACCCACTTTAAAAATGTTTCTGGTTCTGGTTCATATGACCGACTTTGACTAATTTCATAGATTGAACACTGCAACTCAAACCCTTCATTCGGAGGCACTTTAACTTTCCTCTCCTTCTCTTTAAGAACAACTGTTTATATGCTTTATGAAAACAAAAGTAATAAATATATTATCTATGTTGCTATATTTTGTAGAGGGCATTGGACCAAGAACAACAAGCCGTGGAGCAAGTTCTGTGGATTCACCAGCAGCTTCAAATGCAGTAGGCACAGGGAAGGCAACTCTGAGACTGAAATCCAAGGGGCCACCTGTGGTTGAAACACAGGAGGTAGGTGTGACAAAGTGCATCTTTCAACAGGGATTTGTTTCACATATACTGAGTAACAATGATACTGAATAATCTGGAGGTTGTCTGTAATAAAATTACTAAATTGATGCCCATTTATTTTTGCCCATCAACAACTTACAACTGAGTACCCAACCTATAGCTAGTGATGTGCAACTTTAAAATTGCAATTTCTTTAATTTTGTGATAGGCTCCAGCATGGGAACTCAAAGCTGCCCAGAAAATAGATGACCTGTTAGAAAGCTTCCTTGGTATAAGGGATCCAGATTTAGGTATGTCAGATGAGTGTTCAGCGTCATGGTCCAAATGAATGAAGTTCATTTTATTGAAGTCCATTTCAAGATAACAGGAACAATACTTTAAAAATGATGTAACACCGTTAAGTCGCGGTAAATCGGTGTATGTTTCACTCCTCAAGCCTTGTCAGCCATCTGCCATATAAAAATTGTCAAATTGTCAAATGGTGGCAATTTGCTTTTATTACAGTGTTGCATGCTGTGCCACTAATTACCTTGCCTGCTGGACAGTGTTGCATGCTGCACCGTTAATTGCTATGCTGTACAGTGTTGTGTGCTGTGTCATTGCCGTACTATTGTCATTTGGCAATGTTTGTATTTGTTTATTTCAATTTGTGGTTAAGTACTGTACATTTGTGGTTACTTAGCAACAATGTACTTTCTAGAGTTTTGTAAACTAATTAATTGTAAATTTGAGAAGAGGTGGAGGAAGGCCGCAGGGGTACGAAAATTGGGTGCTCTTTCAGAGTGTTTGATGATAAAAACTAGCGATAAAAAAGAACAATGTTTTGACCTCTCTGAGGTCATTTTCAAGTTAAAAGAAAGCAATTGGAGTTAGCACATATTAGATAAAATATGAAACGTGGGAATGTTAGAATTTTAAAAAGTGATAAAATATGCAAGTGACAAATCTCTAAAGAGAACAAAGGACCTAATAATATAAGAATATGTTAAAAAAACTAAGAAATTTAAATGTCAAAATACTCTGCACTGTCATTCCCAACTTTGCACAGATTGAGCCAGACTGTTTGTTTAGTACAGTGTTGGCTTCATGTCTTTTATTAAAAGCATCTCAAAAATTAAACAGTTAAGTTTACTCTGGCATTTCCGCAAGATCTTGAATCTTTATTCAATGTCACCTGGTTCTCTCCCATGTTGCTCTCTGACATGACTCCCAATCACAGATCCCTTACATGTGGGGCGGGACAGGGGGGCGGGAGACCAGGATTAAAGGGTACGGGAAGCGGGAGGTTCAAACCCCCCTGTCCCCCCCCACTTACATTATCCAATAAGTTGATGAAGGTGCCAGCATGTACATTGTAAAGCCGACATAATCTGCATCACATAGATTACACTGAAAATGGTACACCATGCATTGCTGATTCATGATAGGGGGCTGTTCAGTTACTGTGGCAAAAAGCAGATGACAGACAGGAAGAATGCTGATGCTCATGTATTTCTTTGTGTTTTTGTTCTTAGCTGAGACGCTGGTGATGAAGAGCAAAACATTGTCAAATCCAAGTAATTTTGCCTTGGCTGTGGATGAGGAATTTGCAGACTTCCAGTTTCCAGATGATTTTATCTTTGATATTTGGGGAGCTATTTCAGATAGCAAAACTGGGCGGTTATAATTATTTGAATTATATATCATTTCCCAGTTAATAAAATGCAATTGAATGACTCCTGGCAGATTTTCAATGAAGAATTCGAAAATGCCACATAGTCCTTCTTACCCTTAGCCCTTCAACTGAGAAATTCATGTAGAAATTTTTCTGAGGATGTAGATGTCTGTGATATAATTGTACAATTTCTGACTGTCATAGAACAAACGAAACAGAAAACGAGAAGGTGCCCTTTGACCTGCCCAGCCTCAGTGACCCTGCCATAAGAGCACAGTTGCCCTTGACAAAGCTCTTTGGGTCAAGGATGCATGCACTGCTTACCGTGGTCAGTAGTGGACAGTCAGGCTGCTGCTAAAACAATCAGCAATTTCTGGCTGTCTTCCCTGCATTTATTGCACAAGTTTGTATAACATTATATAACATTATATAACATTATATAACATTGTATAACATTATATATATATACAGTGAGGTTTTGCAAGAAAACTAAAATCAGTAGTGTTGTTTAGCGTCAATGTATCCGTTCAGTATTCTCCAGTGTCACTATTGGCCTGGCATGCAGGAGGCAGCTTTTACTCTACATGTTTTTAGGTCAGCATGCAGTCACAAGCAATTGAAGAAGCTAGATCACAAATGTGCACTACAGTTTGTATTGTACATTAATAGTAGTTTATTACTCTGTCTATGATCTATCTGGCTGTTGTTGTGATTTTGCTAGTATATTTTCTTCAGGATATAACCTGGGAGTCTATCAGGTGCAAGTAAAGAAGTTAGAAGTGAGCTGTGGTTGAATGGTATGCTATGTTACACAAAGCAACTCATCTTCCTGCAATAAGGGGTTATTAGGAGCTTTATAATTTATTCTTTTTCAAGAATACAGTAATTCTCTTTTTCTCAAATTAAATGACCAAGAGGGTCAATAAGTTGTTGGGATGGGGTGGGGGTGGGGGGGGGGGGGGGGGGGGGAGTTTCCATTCCCGTGTTTTTGGTTGACCCCGGTGGGGGGGGGGGTATTTTTGCCTTTTTAAACATTTCTTTGT
>Ga0126336_10000259_pt1 | contig 18776 bp, 23 predicted proteins | sample SidCmetagenome_FD_92530 | JGI IMG/M metagenome (GOLD analysis project Ga0126336, IMG submission 92530) | Coral microbial communities from El Islote,Puerto Morelos, Mexico - Siderastrea C C metagenome | ecosystem: Host-associated > Invertebrates > Cnidaria > Coral | place: El Islote,Puerto... | reverse complement strand
TTTAAGGGGTTGAACCCACGCATATTTGGATAAAATATCAATCACCGTCAGCAAATAACGAATACCCTTGTTTTCTTTGGCGATATTCTGCGTTTCGATCAAATCCGATTGCCATTGATCATCCCGACTCATGACTTGAATGGGTAAGGTGGGAAATCCTTTACGTCGTCTAGGCCGATGTAGCGTATAGGCTAAATCTTTGCGCAATAAATTTTGAGCGCGTTTGTAGGAAATTTTCCACGTCTTAGCAAAACGTTCCCCGCCTCCTAAACTACCGGGTTTAGAGGGATCTCGATATCGTTTAAGGAGAGCTTGGGCTGGAGTAACTTGTTTCTTTTTAGAAACCATAACAGGTTATGAAGATCTGTGAGTGAGGGGATTTTATATTTTCGTAGAATCTGACGAAACCAGTAAAAAGGTTTATCACTTTGTTGGAGCCATAGGACATAAACCACCCAACGATAGAAATTGTATTGAATACAGGTTTCTCCCAAAATTTCTAAAGGTTGGTCATGATAAGGGGGTATCACCGCTCTATCCCCCTCGTTTAACTCGAATAGTTGTCGGCAGATATCCACATGGCTTTTATACAGGAGCCACTGTCTTAGTAAGTTGCAGAGATACAACACACAAGTACTCATGATGTGAAATGATCATTTTTATTGGAATAACATGGTTTTTATAGCCTGAGGCCTTTTTCTATGAATACATTATTTTTACATGGAAGACAAGGAACAGTTCGCACAGGATTACCAGGATAGCATAGGGATTACATTGGACCATGCGAAGTTGAACGGAGAAAACAAAGGACTACGCCAAATCGGAAAAATACGCATGAATTCATCCTGAGGACGTTTCGCTATGAGGGCGAACAAACCTAAAACCGTGCAGGTGACTTCGCTCATTGAACTACACAACTACCTGAACAGCGATAAACACGAATTCAAGACCCTTACGGAAGAATTTAAATTACAAAATGATGTTTTTTCATAGCCTATGGCCTTTTTCTATAAACAAAACATAAAACCTATTACATCCTTACGGAAGAACTTAAAATGTCAAAATGATGTTTTCATAGTCTAAGACCTTTTTCTATAAACCTATTACATCCATATGGAAGAAATTCGGTCAGAATGATGATAAGATCCATATGATCGGGTTCACGGATGCATACGAGTACGCTAAGTTTTTAGCAAAAGACTTTAAAGTTGTAATGAAAACCCTAAGAAAAGAAGGTCTTGGTAAGAAATTAGCTAAAATAAGCCTAGCTTTCCACGCTCCAAAACATCTTGGTGTAGGGGCACATAGTCTTTTTCAAAGTTTACCTGGTAGGGATCCACAAACTCTCCATTGACATACACGGGTGGGTCCACTTCCACAATTTCCCGCCGTCCCAACTTGGTCTGTCGCAGTCTTTCTTCGGCTTGAGCGAGTCCTTCTCCATACACTGTAAGTGGCCTGATTTCTTTTCCATTGTTGCTTTCTCCCAGGTCTGGTATGGTATGCAGCCAGTCTTGAACAGCTAGAGGATCTTTGAAATTTTCTTTGTCTACAGCCAGGTCCGCCCAACGGAAGAACTCACAACGTTTATCACCACAGGCTAAGTACAAACGGTCTGGATTCTTCTCACTGGCACTCTGTTTGAGAACGGGTACGCGACCACACAAACAACTGATTTTCTCCCACCTGTCGCAGATATCTGGGTGAATATTTTTCCTAACCGCGGACATGTATTTTTCTCCATTCGATTTTCCACAAAACAGAAAGCAAGTCCAAGCGGGACATCGGAGATATTGCCAGCCTGATTTAGCGGTACGCTCTTCCATTTTTTCCAAATGACAGGGACAGGTCATCACATCTTCAGGATCCGCCAGAGGTTGATCAGCCCATCGGAAGAACTTGCACTTATGATGTCGACACGCCAAGTACATTCGATCTAGGTTGTTTTCTGACTTGCTTTGTCGAAGTCCCGGTAGAAAACCACACCCACATACCAATTTTCCCCATTGCGTATGGATATCTTTGTGGACTTTGTGGTAGACACCATGTAGGTAGGAGACTCTGTTCTCTTCGCTGAAGTTAGAAATCAAACAGGGTTGATCGTTACATTTGTATAACTGATATCCTTTGCTGTTGTCGACTGGTCCTATGATCTCCATATGAAACGGACATATGCGCGGTAGCTCTTCTGATTCATCTACCAACTGATATCCCTCGGCTTTGACGGGTGAATTCTGTTGAATGGCTTGATCCAGTTTTGCAGCATCTTGGTCGAGTTGTTCTAATAGCTCTATAGCCTCCTGAGGTGGTTCTCGTTTCTTTCGTTTGGTGAATACATATTGTTGAATTTGCTCAATCGCCTGAGAGACTTCAGGATCATAGGGTCCTCGTTTCTTCTTCTTCTTAGGTTGGTTGTTTTGGCATACCGTCTTCGCTGATAAAGTAGCCGATTCAGCATCTTGGTGAACTACACTGAGGTCAAGTGGAGCTGGACGTTTCTTCTTGCTCGGCATGGTGACTGAATGAACTGAGTGAAGCTACAAGCTATCTTATACTTTACCAAACAATAAAATGACATCACAACGACGCAATCAACCACGTCACAATAGAGAGCTGCACCTGTTTTAGAACAATAGAACAGTTTGGACTTGCCCTCGGCGTGGGGACGCGATAAACATCCGGTATGAGACAATAGAGCTGCACCTGTTTGACGTCATCACAATAGACTTGCCCTATGTTTGTCTGAACCTGCCCTTAGCATGGGACGCGATAAACATCCGGTATGAGACAATAGAGCTGCACCTGTTTTAGAACAATGACTATAAAAACACGACACACATGTAACCATTTACACTTAGAAGCTTGTAAAAGATGGAGTATTACCGAGATCTGAACAGTGATGACTTTCCTACGGAGGAAGCTTACGAAGCAGAACGGATCAAACGTGGTTTGGCTTGTGGTTTTACTTATCGTCAAATCGGTCTACATCGAATCATTGATTTAGGTTTGTATTTAGGTATGACCCAGGAAGAGATTGTGAAACATGTTGGCAACGATACGGGCTATATCTTTTCTGTTACGTCACAATAAGACGACACCTGTTTGACGTCACAATAGCTGAACTAACTATAAAGTCACCACAGTTTTTCACAGAAATCAAATGCCTCCCAACATGCTTGCTACTACTGTAGTTGAACCTATGGCTGAACCTTGGGAATTGATCAACATAGACGGCAGGTATGCTGAGATTGAAGAAGCGGGTTATATTTTAGATCGTTCCCTACCAAGTAGTTTGGATGTGCTTTACCGCAAGTACCACAAAGTCAAGAATTCTGAGACGACCTATGCGTTTGGTGTGTTAGCTGAGAATCGAAAATATGTGGAAGGAAGTCAAGGCTGGACCGTACAATTGGCTCTACAACTGAATAAGAAGGTGTTCGTGTATGATGACAATACCCGTCAATGGTATAAAGGCGATCGCTTTGTAGCTAGTCTACCAACACTTCACTGGACTTTGGTGAACCGATTTAAACCCTGCGAACCACCAACATTGGATCAGAAGTCTAATATCAGCCTACCCAGCTGTTTGGGAAACCACACCAGTTACGAGTTGGAACAATTACTGGCTCGCCGATGCTCAACCGATTAGATCTCATTTTGGCAGACTACGACAAGGCTCGTCAAAGCGCGACAACCTTACATCAATTACAAGAAGCAGCGAAGAGAGTGGTGGAAAGAATAGAGGCTTTATCAGGAGAAAAGACACAAATCGAACTTTGGATTTTAGCTTTATTCAAAGGATTGTCTCAGTAACTCATGGAGGACATGGAGGACTATCAGCGGGCTTTAGCCAGAAACTATGCGGTTTATTCGGATGGCGTTTCAGATGTCAGCTTTGTGGCAGAAACTATTAGTCAAGAATATGGTATTCCATTTCAAGTACCTACACCTATCAGAGACCCTGAAAAAGTAATTACCGCCATGCTACAAGCCAATGAGACTTTACAAAGAGAGCCGATTTCTTTATTTCCTATTTTTTTATTATTACAACGAAAATATACGGTCCTTTTACAAGCGGATACGCTCTTTGCTTTTGGACATATCACACAAGATTGTAAAGCCTTACGTGGAGGAACGGGTTGGTGCGTACAAATGGATATGGGAAAGACTATTTATGCCTATGACATTGAAAGTCGTACTTGGTTTCAAGTTAAAAACAAGCAGTTTTATTTAAAATCAGATGCGCCTATCCTCTCTTTTAAAAGTATGGTTTTAGGTTCTAAACAAATTGGGCCTATTACCAATAACGAAATACAACATTTATTTCATAGAACTTTTAGTAGGCAAGAATTGACACGTCGTTTAGACGAATTTAACTTGTAGGTCATTGCTTTTATTCAATGTGTTAGCTCCTAAAAGAGCTGTTGGTTTAAAATAAAAAACTTAAAACTGTAGTTGTTCCGCTTCTGGTCTCTGTAGCGGGTCGGTATGCCATAGGGTCTGAAATTCCAGGTCGGGGCTAGGGCGACGGTTAAAAGCCACCACTTGATAAATGAGCATGTCGTTCTGCTGACCGCGGTAGGGAATCTGCTGGTGTTTTAAAGCCCACAGGGTAATGGCCAGCGAATAGATGTCTGCTTTCGTTGTAGGAAGTTCGCCTTTGAAAAGTTCTGGGGCCCGATAGGCAATAGTGCCTTGACAGGCGGAATGGTTGGGTTGCGCACGTGGTTGGGAGCAACCAAAGTCAATGATCTTACAATGGTACTGCGGGTTGACCAGAATGTTCGCCGGTTTCAAATCCAGATGCAGAATGTTGTTGGCGTGCAGGTAGCTGACCGCTTGAACGAGTTGATGTGCGAACTTTCTCCAAGGATAGCTCAGGTCGTCCTCCATAAGCGCTTGCAGCGTCGAGGCTTCGGGAATAAACTCCATCACGATCATGTCGGGTTCGGCGGCGAGTACACGGATAACATGTGGGTGGTTTAAATCCAGAGCGTGTGCTTCGGCTTGAAACGCCTCGCGGGTGGCAGTAGGATTTTTGGTTGATGTTTTCATACGTTTCACGGCGACCGTCTTTCCTCGATAGACCCCTTCGTACACCTCAGCGAAACCACCACTACCTAATCGCTTACGGATCTCCATCGTTCTCATGGTAGAAACCGTGCGTTCAGATTTTATACCGGCTTTGAAAGACCGCTCGGATCGAAAAACGCATACTAATCTGACCGCTTTGAAAAACCGCTCGAATCGAATAACGCATACTAATGTGAACGCTTTGAAAAACCGCTCCAATGAAAAAATTCCTATGTTTCCTGCGAGGTACTATTTTGTGTTACAAAGCGCGTTGAAAATAAAATCAAATCATTCCTAAACCATGGCGAACGCTATTCAGAGAGCAAACTACTACGACTACTTGGCACTCGTGAACGCTGACGCTGTTCAGAGAACCAGCTACTGGGACTACCTACCCAAAGAAATCCAAATCTACATCATCCGCTTAGCCATCCGTCAGCATCACCGAGATCAACTGGGAGAGGTCCACCAGGTAATGCGCCATTATTGGAACATTTGTAATTGCGGCCCTTATCACATGTTGGCTGAAATTATTTTTTGTGAAGAATATCGAATCGCCTGCGGTATTCGAGCTTTTTTAACAGCGCAAAATCGCGTTGTCTTTAGATACCAAATCTGCTGTCGAAAATCACATCCGATCTACCGGCAATTTGCTGTGGAACAAGAAGAGGATTAAACCTCAACAAAAACCAACGGTTCTTTTAGGAGCCACCAAATCTAAATAAAGTTATGACCATTAAAGTGTATTTTCTAATTTGTAGGTTTTAGAAAAGCTGTGGAACATTTGCCGTTGCGGACCCGTCCATGTACTGAAGGAGTACAACTTTATCAGAAAGAGAAGGTGGAAGGTGACATGCGGCATAGAGAAAATGCTTAAAATTCAAGGCTATCGGGGATTCACAGCTAGCTGGAGAAAGAGAACCTTGGGTTGTCGTAAACACTCAGAAGAAGACGAGGATTAAACCTCAACAAAAACCAACGGCTCTTTTAGGAGCCACCAAATCTAAATAAAGTTATGACCAATAAAGAATTAGTAATAAAAATTTTTGCGTAACACTAACCATGTCTTTTTATTTTACAGATTCTAGAAAAGCTGTGGAACATTTGTCGTTGCGGTCCCTACCATATGCTGATGGAGCTACAATTCTGCCGTAGAAGAAAAATACCTGTCTCCATTGGTATGAGAAAGCTTTTAGAAATGGAGGGTTGGCTCAGTAAAGAAAAGAATTGGAAGAAAGCAATCCGCTGCCGCAAAACCTCAGAAGACGAGGATTAAACCTCGATAAAAAAACAACGGCTCTTTTAGGAGCCACCAAATCTAAATAAAGTTATGACCAATAAAGCAAAACAAATAGTGACCCAAAGTGGATTCGAACCACTAATCTTCTGATCTGGAGTCAGATGCGATAACCGTTACGCTACCGGGCCGTCCCACAAGGAAGCGATTGAAATTACAAAGTGATATATAAAACAATTGATGACTTATTTAAAAGTACCAGGTAACTAGAGTGTATTTCCCTGAAATATAGCTAGGAGACCTGGTACCAAACACTTCAATCGTCTAACGGTAAGACAGTGCGTTGTGGCCGCAAAAATCTAGGTTCGATTCCTAGTTGAGGTAATTCTTTTTTATCCCACAAGGTTGAGACTCCCACAACCACATCAAATAGAAGGAAAGACTGTTTCTATAAGAAAATACAGCGGACTAGAGTTTCTTCAGCGGGAGACGCAGTTCGCTCCAATGGGGGTTTAAGGCCATCTCGAATAAACCTAGAACGTTGTTTTGTGTCATTTAGTATCGGTGGTGGTGTAGCTCAGTGGCTAGAGCATCCGCTTTACATGCGGAAGGTCCGGGGTTCGAGTCCCCGCGCTTACCATTTGTCTTGCAAATTTCTGGCTTTTGCATAATCAATGTCATGCTGTTTGGCAATCTTGTCGAGACGATTGATACCAGGATCTCCACGTTTTAAGCGTTTCTCTAAATGGGTTCCAGGTCCCATGTACTGATAACTGGGCCAATGAAATTCCAGACCTGTTTTGGCTAGGGCTTTTTGAATATCCAAAGCACCCCGGTAACATGATACAAATGATAGCGTTTTGGATCTAACAAACCAAATCCACAGACAACATGTTTGTTTTGAAAGGTTTGTAACATAACCTGAAAAACGTCAAACGAAACCAGAGGAATTTTAAAACCAAAATAAGCATTGATCTGGTCAAAAACATCTTTAGCCTCCATGGTGAAATGAAGGTGTGCATTGGAAAACCTCTTTTTAAACGGTTAAGTTATTGTGACGTGACTCTTTGTTGTTTCAACCACTGAAAAAATAAAAACGTTTCTTGTTTGGGACAATGCACCATTTTGAATAAATCCTTTTTATGATGTCCGCAGCATGCTCCATGATTTTCGGTTTTACTCCAAAGTGAATCGGCTTTCGGACAACCCAACTCTTCTAAATTAATCGAAGGTAATCCCAGCTTATCAAGTAAATCTTTTTCTAAATGACCCCCTTTGTAAGCAATAAGCCCACCACGGTAAAGCGCGCAAATCACGCCCTCTACATCTCTTTGCGGTAACGCGGCTTCTCTAAAAGGGGCCTCGAAGCGTAAGCCGTGAATATGTTTATAAACATAATGAACGGTTCGACGATCTTTATAATTTAAATCTTTGTAGCGCAAGCGAGAATAAAAATGTTGGCTATCATTTTCGCCTTGATTCGTACACCATCCTAATTCTCGAACGAAAAAACCACTCGAAAGATTAAACCCTTCCAAATCAATAATCAATGTGATCTGATCCATGTCTTTTTCCAAATAATTGGTTGTGAAAATGAACCGCTTTTTTAATCTATATGATAATCCGGCGGACTTGTTCTAACACGCCCGCTTCACGTCACAATAAGACTGCACCCATTTCAATAGAACTACACCCAATTCAATAGAACTGCACCCAATTCAATAGAACGGCACCCAGTTCTTTTCAATTACACTACACCCAATTCAATAGAACTGCACCCAATTCAATAGAACGGCACCCAGTTCTTTTCAATTACACGTCACAAATAGTTTATGTTTCTACGCACGCGCAAAAACTTAGCGTTATTATAAAAACCCCTCCATTTTCAGTCGTTTCATCCCAGACCTTGAGTCTAAACACTTCTACAAACAGCTACGAGTTTCCAACGTAAAGCCTCAAGACAAGCTTGAAGACAAGTCTTTGACGCTCATCAGCCTCGCATTTGGACCTAAATCGTAAGTATCCTTCCAATTTGCTTACTAGACAACCCAATTGGTATAAAGTTTTTTCTTGAAAAGTCAAGAAAGTCAAGGACCCGTGGGTTCGTTGCAAGTCAACATTCGCCTCAAGTTGAACAACCTACTTTGTTGAACAACCCAAAGCGTGTTAGCACTTATCAACAACCGCCACTGAAAACTTGGTTTGTTGGCTTTTCTTAAGAAAAATCCCCTGTTCTTAAAGTGTCTTCAAGTAAGTAGACAACCAATTTGGCGTGAGGTATTTCTTTTCAAAGTCAACACAGTTCAACGCGTGTTCGTTTGCTTAGTTAACAGCCGCTACTGTTGCGTGTTCAACTTTATCAACAACGGTCGCCGAGACTTGGTTGACTTTGCTTAAGAAAACCGAATCTTTCTAAAGTGTCTTTAAGTAAATAGAATCGAGTATCAGTTTTAAAACCTTTGACCAAAACAAACGACACTGAAAATTAGCATACGGACCAAAATATTTTTCTCACACAAAACTGATACCCGGTTTTTCCTTAACCTGTAGAACTATGGATGTTTACGATCATTTCTTCGACTCGGACGAGGATCTCATTGAGGCTATCGAGGCCTATAAAAATGGTGAATTGGTCGATCGCGCTATGGCTGCTTATCAGTTACGGGAAGAGCAACGCGTTTTTCAACGCGACTTGATTCACCAACATGGAGGATCCATCGAACCCAATCATCCCGGCCGATTTGTCTTTAATTTGCAACCGGTTTCTACGGACGTCAATCGCCGTTTTGGTTTATTGGAGCGTCGCTACAACGTAAACCTCCAGCAGGAGGGGAACATTATTGACAACATTACGCCAGCTTTGCGCGATGCATTAGAGCGAGCTATGCGGGAAGTCGTGGCTGATCCTAACCTGGGTGGTGACTACAGGGTCTTTTTTGATTTGTTCTCGGATCGATTGGCTCATGGCACTTATCGTGGGAATGGCATGCGCGTACAAGATTTTCGCGACGGGGGACCCAGTGTGGACGCTGTGTTTGAGCGTCTACAAAAAACTTTAAACTCTAATGAATCTTTTGCTATGGACGACACATTTCAAATGGAGGTGATGGTGGTACGACCTCCGAATCGACAAGGAAGCGGGAGAAAAATCAACAACAAGCCAGGCTACCAAAAACTGAACGACTTTATCGTTAACAAGAAAAGAATTGTGTCTATCCGTAACAAGGATAATCTCTGTGGCGCTAAGGCGATTATGACCGCGAAATATATCGCCGACGAGAAACAACGCAGACAGCAAGATCCTAATTACAAAGACCCGCGTCTTCAAAGCATAAAAAAAGGGGGACGAATCCAAGAGGTCCTGGCTAAAGAATTATATCAGAAGTCTGGCGTTCCTGAAGGGCCTGTGGGTCGTGACGAACTGACTAAATTTCAGCAGTATTTAGGAGAAAGTTACCGTCTCATCGTTGTGTATGGAGCCGAACGTAACGCATGTCATGCTTTCTCACCCTACATGGAAAACCAAACGCCAATTATCCTGTATCACAACAATGATCATTATGATGTCATCACTTCTCTTCCAGGCTTTTTCAAGCAAGCCTACTTTTGTCCGTACTGTCTAAAAGGCTACAACAACGAAGGGCATCACCGCTGCTTAAGCCTTGAAAACAAAGTGTGCTCCTGTTGTCGCCAGCCCAATTGCTCAGGCTTTGCATCCCATGTGCCGCAGAAATTGAAAGCCACGATTCCATGTCATCACTGTCGCCGATTCTTCTTTAACCAGCAATGCTACGACAACCATGTACGATTTACTCTGGCCCGACAACACAAACCAGAAAACTCTGTTTGCCTCAATGTTAGAAGGTGCAAAAATTGTGGAAAGCAGTCTAACTCCTTTAAAGCCATACGCACCCACCAATGTGGTACCAGCCAATGTCCTAGTTGTGAAAAGTATGTGAAAGCATCTGAACATAAATGTTTCATTCAGCCAGACAAAAAACGTAAACGTCAGCAGGAAAATGAAAGAGAGGTGCGGGCCCGTTTGGATGACGATTTCGCTGTGATAGAAGCCCTGGAAAGCGCCGAACGTGGAGAAGGGGAACAGGAGGAAAAAGAACCGCTTCATGTCTTTTTCGACATCGAGGCTATGCAGCACCAAGGAAACCACGAGGCTAACTTACTCGTCTATCAATCTAGTGAGATGCTGGAATCACGAGTTTTATCGGGTCCCAAATGTGTTGAACAATTCCTAAATGAGTTAAAAGAACTGACTGAAGAAAACACGCGACAAGTCTACGTATTAGCGCATAATCTCCAGGCCTATGATGGTTATTTTATCATCCAAAACTACTATGAGCATGGGCAAGATGTGCACCAAATCCGTTGCGGGGCCAAGATTATCTCTCTTTCTCATTTTAAGATTCGTTTTACTGACAGCCTCAATTTCTTTGCTATGCCTCTGTCAGACTTTCCTACCACCTTTGGTTTGGAGGAATCAGCAAAAGGCTTTTTTCCACATCTCTTTAACCGACCCGAAAATCAGGACTACATAGGACCGACACCAGACATGAAGTATTACATGACCGAAACCATGTCAAAGGAAAAGAAAGAGGAATTTGACTTGTTCTACGATCAAGCGTCAAAACCTGTAGTGCTGTTCAATTTTCAAAAGGAACTGATTCGGTATTGTAAGTCAGATGTAAAGTTGCTCAAGGAAGGTTGCGAAACTTTTCAAAAACTGTTTATCGAGCATAGCGGTTTCAACCCTTTTGAAAAACTGACCATAGCCTCGGCGTGCAATCAGGATCTGCGTAACAACTGCATGTATGAGGACACGATTGCTACTGAACCTGCTTATGGATGGGCTGGCTTGAAAGGCAACGCGTCTAAAGAATCCTTGGAATGGTTCCACTGGCTAAACCACTGCATGCGAAAAGAAGCGTTAGAATCTATGATGGAAGAAGACTACCAAGTACACCAACTAATGGAAATTTACGATGCAGAGTATGAAAATCCTATCACGAAAGATCACATACAACATGCTGGTAATGGGGGCGAAAAATTTATTCCTGCCATTCGTACTTCCGTGGATGGATACTGCGAACAAACTAACACAGTCTACCAGTATCAAATCAAGGGTGCTTCTGGCATGGGTGTGAGGTATGTTACCCGAACAGAACTGAAAAACACTTCCGTTTAGATGACCGTACTATGTACGAGGTACGTGAAAAGACTCGAGAAACTGTTACGAAACTTCGAAGCGCTGGCTATCATGTTGTTCAAATGTGGAGCTGTGAGTGGAAAAAGCAAAATCAAGAAAACCCCGACTGCATTACTTACGTCAAATACCTGAACTTTACGGAGCGCCTCAACCCCAGGGATGCCTTTTTCGGTGGACGCACGAATGCCGCGAAACTTTATCACAAAGTGAAACCAAATCAGAAGATCCACTACATCGACTTCACCAGTTTATATCCATTCGTTAACAAAAACTCACGATATCCTATTAAACATCCAGAAATTATCACGAATCCTGGCACCACGGACATTAGTACCTACTTTGGTCTAATTAAATGCAAAGTACGGCCGCCCAAGAAACTTTACCATCCTGTTCTCCCTAAAAGAGCTGAAGGCAAGTTGCTGTTTCCACTATGCGATGCATGTGTCAACCAAGAAATGAAGAAACCTTATCGGGAAAGAAGTGCACGCTGTAACCACCTTGATATAGAGAGAGAATTTACCGGAACTTGGTGTTCGCCGGAGCTGGAGAAAGCCGTGGAAATGGGTTACGAAATCATCACCATCTATGAAGTTTACCACTTCAAGGAAAGTAAAGTGGGTCTATTTGACAAATACGTAAACAAATGGCTTAAAGTAAAGCAGGAAGCCAGTGGTTGGCCTAGCTGGTGTCAAAGCGAAGAGCAAAAACAAGAGTACATCCGTGCCTATGAAGCCAAAGAGGGAATTCAACTAGAGTACAGTAACATTGCTAAAAATCCTGGTCTACGCTCGCTGGCAAAATTAATGTTAAATTCTATGTGGGGTAAATTCGGACAAAAACCCAACAAGACCCAAGTGCAACAATTTACCGATCCAATTCATTTCCATGACTTCATTAGTTCTGATCAACTGGACATCCACAAAATACAGATACACAAGAATAACGAGAATGTCGTTGAAGTGTTCTATACCAAACAGGCAGAGGACATGGATATTCAACCAAACTTAAACATCTTTATCGCATGTTTCACGACCTGCTATGCTCGCCTACGTCTTTATGAAGCTCTCGAAATGTTGGGGGAACGGGTACTTTATTATGATACAGACTCTATCATTTACGTACAAAACTTGGACGATCCTAATGAAATACAACCAGTGCTGGGTGATTATCTTGGTGACTTCACGAACGAACTAAAGCCACCCACCGATTTCATCATTGAGTTTGCGTCTGCAGGACTGAAAAATTATGGATATGTAACGGCCGGGGGAAAAACCGAATGCAAAGTGAAAGGTTTTAGTTTGAACACAGAGGGATCGTGCTACATCAACTATGAACTGCTACGTAACAATGTCAAGAAAGAAATTCAGCGACCCATGTACCACCCCCGGAAGAATCAGATGCTACCTCGTCAGTATCCTGTCAAGAGAAGTTATCGGATTGTGCGCGACCCTACCACCTTTCAACTGGAGACGCGGGAAGAAATCAAAAATTATCAATTAGTTTACGATAAGCGGGTCATAGACAAGGACACTTTTATGACCTATCCCTATGGATATTTTTAAGGAACAGTTTGGTTTAGACAGTAGACACGGATTAGGTAAGTCGGATTTTGGGTAAGTTGTAAAATAGTCACTAAACATAGGTATTTTTAAGGAACAGTTTGGATTAGTCTGTAGACAAAGAATATTGAAAGGCCACTAGGGCACTAAGAACTAAACAATGTATATAGTTTTTAGTAGGGCTTCGCCAATAAATTTGTAAATTTGATATTGTAACTAGACTTAGGAATAGGAAAACCCTAGGGTATGGGATGTAAATAGGTTTTAGATAGAATAAACACATTTGGCAGATTTTTAAACAGGGCTGGTTTATTGACTCTCACAATTTAATTTTCTTTTTGGTTTGCATGATACGTTTTACAATTTTTTCCGGTACAGTTTTCTTCCCGGGTAAAGCCTCAATGGCTTTAATCATTTTCGTGTCGGCTTTCCATTTATCTTGTAAATTCTTGGCTTTATCATAATCGATATCATGTTGTTTGGCAATTTTATCCAAGCGATTAATCCCAGGGTCTCCTCTAGCCAGTCGTTTCTTGAGTTTGGTCCCGGGTCCCAAATATTGATAGCCAGGCCAGTGAAATTCAATACCTGTTTTAGCTAAAGCTTTTTGCACATCAAAGGCTCCTCCTTGTTGAATCCCTAAGGGCTTTCGTCGTACTCGAGTTGTCTTCTTAGTTTTCGTCCGGCGCCCCCTTCTTCCCATCCGGGTCTGGGTTGTAGTTTTTCGACTTCGGTTGGCCGTTTTCGTTTCTTAGGTTTAGGGTTGGTTTCGTCAGGACGGGTTGGAAGTAACCGTCTTCTACCAGTACTTGGTTTGGGTTTTGGTGTCGTCTTGGGGGTTTTGACTTTAATCCTTTTTATAGTCTTGGGAGGGATAGGGTCTCCTTCGTCCTCACCTTCGTCCCTGATGCGTTTGGTTAAATGACCCAGTTCTTTTGACAATGGTTTAATGTTAGCATTGATGATAGCAGGTGGGTACCCAGAAGCTAACCATAAATTCTTCTCAGCCGCTAATTTGGCCGCTTTGGTTAGTTGTGAATTATCCGTAATTTCATCTCGGTACGATTCAATCAGTTCCTCCCACACTTTGGCTGGTACTTTATAAAATCCCTCCATCTTACTTGGCTTGAACTAAAGTTTGCGTAAGGGTTAGGGTCTATTTAAACATACACAGACCAAGTCGTGTAAATCACGAAACAATTGATTGCCTTTGGCGTCTATGAGCATCTGACGACGTTTTTTCACAGAATGTTGACGTAGTCGTAGTTCTCTCAAAATCTGTTTATGTTTTCTCAATCGGGCCATCAAACCAGGATCCACACTGACATTTTGTTTCAATAAGTTTAAAATGACCTCACTCAACATATTAATTTGATCTTTGGTCGCTTGTAACAATAATTTTCGTCTTGAGATTTGACTAGGTTGAGCCGCCAAAGCTTTGAAAAAAGGTTTATGTTGTTCCAATCGCATGGTTAAACGCTGGTTTCTTCCTTCTCTTTCAAGAATTGTTGAGATCGTGGGTAGGGGGTGGGTGGTCTTTTATAGTTATCCACTTCACAAGGTTCATACTTGTTTTTATAGGCTTCTGACACTCGTGTAGGAATTGGCGGGGCTAAATCCACAATGATATCATCCAAACTGGTCATTTTGATAATAAAACTTTGAAGGGAATCCGTGTTATTTTCTCTAAGACTTTGTCGTAGTTCGTTCAAGGCTTTGGCATAGGTAGTATAAGCAAAAGCACTCATTCTCAGTTTATGCCGATATTGTTTAAACTCGTTCCATCCTTTGACAAACGTACCTGCTGCAGCTAAGACGGCGACTAAAATAGAATTGTGAATGATAGGATCCACAATCATCCCTGTCGCCACTAAAAGCAAAGCCAAGGCATTCAATACCGTGTACATCCATTTGAAATAACTCCATCGTTGTTTATAAGTCCACCATTGGCGATGATAAAAATCAAACAAGGTTTTTAGTCGGGGATCCATGATCTGATTCTAGTCTTGTAACTATGGTTCGTCGTAGATGTTTCCGTATTTTCCCGTTTTAGGGTTTTTGACAAGTCTTATCCTGGTTCCTTTCTTCGGGTGCGTCCAAAATTTCTTGGTAAAAAGTCCTGCTTTACCTGCAAACGCTTTCTTGGCAATATCTCCACTCCAAAAACGATCAAAAACGTGTCGTGTCGAAGGAATGAGTTTACGAGTCACCCACTCGGCTTTTTTCGCGACGGTCCAAGGGGTACCGAGACCTTGTCCTTTCTGATAACTTCGGGTCCAACCTTGGTCTTTTAAGACATGGGATAACACACGTTCTTCATCCCCTGAGGCCGGATGTAAATCTAACCACATATAGCCAAAGGGTTCTTGCGTGCAGGTTTGATAGGTTTCTAAACATTCTTTCCAACACGTTGGAAAACTTTGCAGCAGTAAATTACGGACGCCTAATTGATCCTGAGGGTTTTTAAACGCAATCACATAATGGGCGTTTCGGGAAATACTTTTAGCATATTTCCCTGTTGGAAACATATCTTGACATAAGTACAACACAGTAATGTCTCGATGATGCGAATGTTTGGTAAATAAATCCAACACCCGTTTATCATGACTTCCTTCATCCATCAGATCATCCAGAACTAAAATCCCTCGCCCTTTCGGAAACCAAGCATCCAATTCTTCTAATACAGGGATGCCTTCATGAAATTGAGCAAACTTAATTTGTTCAAATTTGGGTTGCCATGCCCCATAACAATAATGAATACTTTGGGGATAGGTCTCAAACAAATCCAAATTGTCCTCTAACAATTTTTGAGTAAAAACGGTTTTCCCACACCCTGAAGGACCCACCACTAAAATCGAGGACGGGGTATGCACTTGAAAGGGTTGAACCAAAGGGAATTGCATCTTGTTGACACGACACAGAAAATAAACGTAACTACCATGCAACGCTTTTTATTACTTTTTCACGAGGTTGACAAGACTGGCTGACATAAGTAGTGCTAGACCTAGGTAGTGGTTCTAACATATTGGCGACTTTTTGATCATTTTGCACATAATCATGATCTGAAAATAAAGCTAAGAAATCGGTTAAAGACCCACCACGAGCTTTAAGTTTAAGATAGGCTAAACAATAACGTCCACAGGTAGAACTGTGTAATCCTTGTAAGGTGGTTCCATTGGTCACCCAATGTCCTTTTTCTAACGTGGTTATCCAGTCAATGAGGGGTCGTGTCGTTCGATACCATTCCAGAGGTAAACCATAGCTATCCATGACTTCACACACATTGTTTTCTAACCATAAGGCAATCCAATGTTGACCAGGTTGTCCCGCCGGATCGGTTTTGACAATATAGGCCGGTTTCTTTTTAGGATGTCGAGGTAACCTATCACAAGGTACGGTGCCTTGAAACACTTTTTTCAAATAAGGATCTTGATTGGCCATGAGATTACAATCTTGGGTCGATAAGGCTACAAATTCCATCTTGTTTCACAGCAAAAGCTCTTTTGCGAGAGAGTTAGAAGCTATGCTTTGTAGGAATGAAGTTAGTGCTGGTAGATGTCGTAGAGGACTGAACCGTTGGGATCAATCTCCAGCAGATTTTCAAACTCACCGTACACGAGGATGGTGATATTACTGGCGGGGGCTGCTCGGAACTCCAATTTAAGCTGTAGGTCTCCAGACTGTTTGGGGTTGAGGTTTCGGCTATCGGCACAACCATTGGCTACATTGTCAATCATGAACAACGTACAACCTTTGCCTTGCCCCCAATCCTTTTCTTCTAGCATGTTCCCTGTGAGGTGACACCAAGCGCCACTTGCGAGCAGATACCGAAAGTACCCTAACAAATCTCGGCTGCTATCATTGCCTACCAATTCCAGCGTTTCGTAGGGGTATTTTTCCCCACGCACAATCTGCTTGATGGAAGTCAGATCAAATTTCTGGAAACAGAAACAGTTTCTGTCATACGCTCCATTGAAAGCTCGACTGTCAAGCAGAGCCACAATCATACGGTCTGGGATACGATTCTGAAACAAATCTCGCATTTCTTCTCGGCTTTTGGTATTTTCCATGCTGTAAGTTCGAATTTCACTTCGAACGGTGGGGTACTTGGCTACAGCTTTCCCATTATGTCGTTTGCTTTCCAAATGTCTGTACACCGCTTCATTCAGTCTTAGCTGACACACATGAAATCGTATCTTGATATCTGCCTCTGTCAAACGACCGGCTTTACCGATCCCATCCAGAAAGACTTTAGGGTCATTAAAGTGGAACTTCATCTTGATTTCAACCCCTGGCACCAAGGCTTTGCCTGTGTGAAAGACTTCTAGGTGAGGTACAAAGACATAATGTCTGACTTTACCTCCAGCCAGTTCAGCTCTTTCTTCACTCATGTTGGCTAGCAAGAGTTTAGTGTTCGCGGCCAAGTTTTGGTAATCAGCATGTCCAGCGCCTGCATTCGACGTGGTATCCACATTGTTGGTAGTCCACTGCGGGGGAGGGTTAATCCCATTAAACCAGCCTGCCGGTCTTAGCACCGTTCGTCCGTCTTTGGTGTCAAAGTTAGTCAACGTTTGTAGATAAGCCTTGTAGTGATACGTGTCAGATTGTGGGCTAATCAAGGTGCTGTTCAAGTACAGATCAATCTGTTTAATGATGGTGTGGGCTATATTGTTGGCTGGCCACAAGGTTTCACTAGCACTCCAATTATTTCCATCATTCTTTTTCATCTGCAGTTCCATGGTAAAGTAACTTCGGTTCAAATCCACAAAACTTTCCAGTTTAGGAATAATAAATTCCATCGGGTTAATACCTGTGGTGGTGGGTTGAATGGTCACCTGTCGATAGGATTCAATACTATAATCCGTCTCCGGTTTCTTAAACAAGTCTAGCGTGGAGCTCATGACCATGTTGGATGCCATGATGAAATGCGTTTACTTTTTCTGTTTTCTTTTCCTTATATACTTTGCGAGTTGATAACCAGGAGGTCGACGAACTTCGGCACTAATCCATCCACATTTTTGATGGTACACACGACGTCCATAGCCTAACCCTTTATCTCCCATCCTAAACGACGGTCTCGAAGGTATCGGTTCCATTTTTTAGACTTTGGTGTTAAGGTTATTTCCCTAAAATATCTCGAATTCTTTTGACTTGTTTAGGAAAAAGAGCTGTGGTCACTTTGACGGCTTGTTTGACTTTAGGTTTTTTCAAGACTTTCCCCAATTCTTTTTCCAAGACTTGTTTTGCTTTTCGTTTAAGTCCTCGTTTAAATCCTGCTTGAGCCCCTTTGGAAATGTTACTGGGTAACTTGAGGGGGTTTCGTGTTTTTATAGTTCCTTTGAATCCACCTTTCAGCGTTTCTTTGATGATCCCCGATCCTTCTTGATCTTCGATATCGGTTTTAAACCGCGTTAAACTACCTCCGCGCATGATAGTATCGTTTGAGACCTTTTCCCATTTGTACCTTCCTTTTATTCTTTTTCTTCATCCGCTGTTTTCCTCTTAAACCAGGGACGAAAGCGGTGATTGGAATCAAGCCACCTCTTTGTTTCATGCTTGTTTAAAGTGTAGGGGTGACTAAGGTATGTCCTGGTCCAAATTTAGCTAAATCGTCTCCAGTTCCGATGGTGTCGGCTACTTGTACCTCAATAATGTCCATCACTTCACGTCGCACCGGTATATATTG
>Ga0126336_10000258_pt1 | contig 18781 bp, 14 predicted proteins | sample SidCmetagenome_FD_92530 | JGI IMG/M metagenome (GOLD analysis project Ga0126336, IMG submission 92530) | Coral microbial communities from El Islote,Puerto Morelos, Mexico - Siderastrea C C metagenome | ecosystem: Host-associated > Invertebrates > Cnidaria > Coral | place: El Islote,Puerto... | reverse complement strand
TCTCTAGATTTCAAATGAGATCTTGACTTTGGATATTTCTTCCTGGCTTTAAGCTTTTTGTTTTTCACTTATCTTATTCATTGCTTTCAATTTTGAAAAATATCTGACAAACCCTGATTAATTCATTTTCATTTGTCAACTAGTTTTAGCTAGTTTTTTTAGCTAGTTCACCGATTTTATATTTTATCCATTGTAATTAGTAGTTAGCTTTTTTGTATTTTATCCATTGTTGTTAGTAGTCAAGCCCTTTTTTGTCGATTTTTTTTTAAGGTTGTAATTTAGGCTTTAATATTTTTATCTTGTAAACGCATTGAGGCTCTGCGAAATGCGTGTATAAAAACTGTTATTATTATTATTATTTTGGAATTTAACACATGCACAGGAAAACCATCACCCCCAAAAATTTGAATCTGAACTAGATACTACTAATAGCCTTCAGTCATCATAAGAATAACCTTTTAAAAACGGAAACTCTTTCATTTGTTCGTAAACTCTGTCTTTATGCTCCCTGGACCATTCCACAAAATCACGTGTTATCGAAGGGACTGGGTCAACTGTGGCAGCGCAGTCCTGGATATATTCCTCAGAGCACGTGATTTCAAGGAACGCACATATTTTTCTAAGAGTGTCCGCTGGATGCCTTACTATTTCTATGCTCGGAATGTCAATCACTTGGCCTGGAAAGGCCTCCCTGGCGTTGTTGCTTCCTCTGGCCCAGTAGAAGTACAGACCAATTTTTTCGTGGAGGATTTCGGGAGCTAGTATCTGGTGATACAAATCAGAAAGGCTAGGTGAGGATTTTAAATGCAAAATGCACCTGTATAAGAGGGTCTCAATGGATGGTGGCTTGTACGCTTCACGGTCAGTTAAATTTTTGACCTTTTACGGCTAGCGGTTAATTTCTTTCCTTTACGGTTAACAGAAATCTTAGTAATTTCCATTTTTTTTACGTTTAAAAAATAAGTTCCGTTGTTGTAAACACATTTAAGGGAATAGGACCATTCCGGGATGGAAAAATGGTAATTATTAATAACAAAGAGCCTTCAATCAACTTGTCCGGTTTGCCCAACAAGACTCCCGGCTTTTCTTTCCGGTACCATGCAGGGCAGAATGTGTAGCCGTCGTAGCCTCATTTAACACGTGGCAAGACACATGACACTCTTTTAAGGGTGCCATGTGTCTTGACACTTGTTAAATGCGGAGATCTTGACACTTTCAAAATGCCAAATCGTGGCTGGAAAAAATTTTTACGGTTAACGACTGAAGGTTACATTTCTTTTTTAATTTTTGGGCTTAACGTCTAAATTTTTGGCCGTTTTACGGCTACCGGTTTAAAACCCCATTGAGAACCTCCTGTAACACACATTCTTCTAAGATACTACTAATTAGCGTCAAGTGTGGCAACCAAGAGAAGGTTGCTTAGTGCTTTTACAAGGTTAAAAACTAGTCAGCTGTATACATTTTTGTCACGAGAATTCTGAGTTCCATAATGTTCCGCTCAGTGATCGAATTCTTTATAGACTGAGCTCGAGATAGACTCGTAGAAAGCTATAGGAAGGCGGCATATACTAGTTTCGTTATTATTGATGACGGCCGTCCTTTAAAAGGCAATCTTTGATGACGTCAGTGTAACCGTCTTGTATCTAGAAATTCACCAGATAAAGTCGCAAAACATAACTTGAATGAGCACACAAAATTACGTCATTCAGTATACAACGAATAATTCTCAGATCTGCCGGATTTACTAACTGGCACAGTAGCTAACAATTTTTTTTGTCCATATATCTTCACAAGAATACAATTTTAAAGTTTCGGCAATTTAATGCTAATTTAGGGATCAAAGAGCATGGATGCCGTGAAACAAAGATCGCCCCTCAACATCAGAAGTAATAGAAAGCGTCACCTCAAGTGTGGTCGTACAAAAAAAATGATAAATTTGCAGCCTTGTCATGTACTAAAAAATTCACTTTCTCACAAGCACTGGACGGTAATCACATCCATGACCTACCATATTCAGGTTTGTCAGGTTGTTCATAGCCACCTTTACCACCGTGGAGTTCCATCGCAACGTTGAACCGAGATAAGGCTAGCATGACGGTTTCAATTGAAGAACTAATTTTGGAGGACATTTTCAAACGCTCCTCTTCTTGTGGAATAGGCTAAAACAAAGCTGCTAAGTCAATCGCCCACAAATCAGATTCCCCCCTCCCACGATCAGAGGCTTGAAAGCAACAATAGTTACCAGTGTTTCTCGGGTGACGGTAGTTCATCTCAGTTCTCAATCTGAACATCGCAACAAGATTAATAACCGATCGCAGCAAAGCGACTACATAATTCCAACTCTATTCTCGTAATACCTTTGTTTCATGTTGCCCTCCTCGTGATTTAATGTCTCTGTGCCTTAGGGTCATTGTAGCGATGTTATCAAATGGATTTCTAACAACATGAACAAACTTCACTTTTGCCCCAGATGCCTTCTCTAAAAGATGAACAGCGTCAATGGCACCGTCTTTCGTCATTGCTTCAGCTGTAAGGCCACCCTCCTTGTCACCGATTACCTATTGAATAAAAAATTAGAGTTTGAAAAAAGTGCATTGACTTGTACGCCGTTTTCAAAGACAATTAAAGGCCTAAAGAAGTACGGCAGGCCTATGAACATTCCGGAAGACTTGCCAAGCTTAGGAAGTATCCAGAAATCTTCGGGTACTTTCCATAGTTCGAACGAAAGTACGGGAAATTGAATGCCTGCTTGCGCAATGATTTCACAATTGCCAAGCGTAATCGGAGTCTCAAGCAGAGGTTTCTTGGTCGCTCTATGTGTCAGCGGATCACTAAGCAAACCTCTGCAAAGGACTTTCCGATTCTTTGATCTACCACTGTCCACGGCCATTGATGAATAAAAATATTGGTTTCTAACCAATTTTCAAAGGAGGTCTAGGTTACTTATGCTGCCAACATCCGAAACGCAAGAAAAGTGCGCAATGGATCTCTGCCATGTACTCTGGCTTGCTAATTTGTGTGCGACAAATTTGCAGATCTTTTACAAAACGTCTCCAGGGTCACAAAATGAACGGAAAACAAGGCAACAATGAAAAGCTATATTTAACATACATTTTTCCGTTGTTTGAAGTAACCCTCGAAATCATCTGGTTTAAGAAAAATTTGGAACGGAGTTGTCAAGATCTGGTTAGCTGACGTATGAACACGCCCGCCAAAAATTTGGAAGGCAGGAAATGTGATTGTGCGTGCAACGAATCTCACACATGTATGTACAATAGGAAATCAAAGGTTTTGTACAGAGGCCGTACAAAGGCCATCCAAGAAACCTCTGCTCAAAGGCCGTGTCGTGCTGGTGTACTTTGGATCGTGTCAGTATTCCCAGTATTGGGTCAGTATAGTTTGGATATGTGCAAGTTGGGGTGTGTGGAAACTGCATCAGTACAGTTCGCATATCTGCATCCAAGCTTCGTACAGTTTCCATCTGTAAAAAAGTCTTGTATACGGTACAGTTCAGATCTTTGCAATTTGTATGCCGTTATATTTGGTTCTGTGCAAGTGTGGTGTCAGTTATTAGATAGTTTGGATCTGTGTAAAGTTTTACCAGTTGTCTTCGGATCTGTGCACCTCTTCCAGTGTAGCGTGGATCTTGTAAGTTTTGTGTTGGAATGGTTTGCATCTTTGCAACTTTTGCTCTGTTATAGTTACATTAGTTGCAACTTTTGTAATATCAAACCCTTGGATTTGTCCAATTTTCAGCTGTGGTAAAGGATTGAACTGTGCAAATTTGTGCTGCTAAGTTTGGAGCTCCGCAAGTTCTGAAGCAGTGCGACATTACCTACATATTGCCTTACCTCAATGTACCTATCAAATCGACCTTGCCACTTGTTAGGAACATAATAGCCAAAGGCAGAAGTGTTCACAACTGCGTCATTAGAGACGTGAGATCTTCTGCCCTTTGTAATAGCACGCTCTGAAGCTCTAACCAATGTGTCATAATATGCGTCTATTGAACCTTGTATCCACTGATCTGTATTTGACTGCCATCTGGAAAAGGCATTCGTTTCGTCTGAAACAACCATGTGTGGGTGAGCATCCAATAAGGAGCCAAGGAGGGTGTGACGACTACGTGAATAACCAATGAAATACAAGATCGTCTTCACGTGACTATAAGACCCAAGCTTTTCTTCTTTTAGTTTGTTTCCAGCTGGTACATTCTTAACAGCAGTGTCAATACGACGACTGAATTTTCCTTTAAGTAAAAGAAAAATTGGTCTTTCAGTTGATCCTTTTGCTTTCATTATCAAACACAGGCTCAGAAGGTAGCAGAAGAGTAGGCCTTATTAACGACGGTGCGTCCTTTTGTTACTGCACACACGTTCTGCGCATCTTGTTTCTGGTCCGAGATATTCGGGTTTCTAAAGGAATTTGCCTTCTAATGCACAGGTATTTTTGTGCGGTTTATGACTATGTGGAAAAAGTAGGTCTTAGCAAGAGGTATCAGAATTCGAAAAGAAAATCGGGGGTAACGCACATTATTCAGAGATAATTGATCTTCAATTGGGAAAGAAAATGCCACACATTCTTTGTATTTTATAGCCGGCTTTAGAATTACGGTTGCTTAATTGTTTCTGGAAAATGCTTGGCTACCTACCCTTGTCTTTTTTAGCTTGCAAGGGGTCTTGCTAAGATCTGCTTTCTCCCTATAGTCTTGACCTTTACAAAAATATCTCGGTATTAGGACCCACCGTCCTTAAGCTTAAAATGTTGGCGACTGCCAGGCGTTGAGTTTGCTATTAGCATGTTGAGGGTAGTGACGGATGTACTACATGAGGGAACTACTACCGCTTATCCCCATTTTCTATTACCATTTGTAGCTCGTCTCTATGTAATGCAGTGTCTTTTTTTAACTCATACATAAGCTCTGGCTAAACGTTTGACATTGCTAGGCGATATGTTCAACATTTGATGTATATGGCAATGTTTGACGCGCGGCTAAACCTCATCCAACAACTCACCACCATTCGACCTACAAAAAGTTTGGTCCAACATCATCAAATGTATTTATTATTTATTATTTTATTTTCCTGAAAGTCCAACATTGTTGGATTAACAATTGTTGTAGCTATATCGCTTACCCCCAACTTCACTCTAGACTTAATTTAGGCACGTCTAGTCAACAGCTGTTTAGCTTCAGTTTGTCGTTTCATATTAACCATTTCTTTTTTCATTGTCAACTCGTCAACAAAAAACTTGTCTAGCCTTGTGAAAAGGAGTGCTTCTATAAATAGGGTAATTAACTAAGACGTGGTCAACCTACCAAGTGGCCCTTCATGCCGATGCCAAAAGAAGATGAAGCTGGGTGAACTTACAACCCATACATACCTGCCCTATTCCACACAAAATTCTTTTGAGTTATTTTTAGGTTATCCGCAATCAACATGTAACATTAATTACAGCGTCGTGATTGGACCAGGGCCGCTTGATTAAAGTAGTGTTTAGTTAAATTAAAAAATTGAACGCTTAGTTTTGAGACGAGGAAGTGCACTAAATTTTTAGTGCGGGTTTGCGGACCAAATGTACAAACCTTCTCCCCAACTCAGATCAAAATAAATTATTTTTCATACCTTATCTCAGACCAGATGTCGAACGTTTTCCCTATTATTTTAACTCCAAAACAGAAATACAAAATTATACCCAGTCTCGTTCCAATTTTCAAAACATTTCTTATCTTAGACTTAAAAGGTCGACATTTTTACCCTTCAGTGTGTGGTACTTGGTCCGCGAGTAAAAATTATAATCTTCAATATCTTTCCTGAATCAAAACGTCGCTAACTGAAATTTTCCCTGGTTTTATTTTTCTCGCGATAATTTTAAAGTGGCATGCTCCAAACTAAAATATTTTTCTCGTAATTCGAAAAAAGGTGACCGTGCCCACGGGCCTGTGGCCTTGGTCCGCGAATCATGTAAACAGCACGAAAAGTACCTGTGAGTCCTAATAATTTCCGCAGGAGAATTAAAAGTTTTAAAAGGTGTTTCGATGCAGTTTTTTGGGACCATACCTAACTTTTAGGATCGGCTCTTAGACAGTCTTCTCCTTGTCAGATCAACGTGAAATTTTCAGTACTTGTTGGTTTTGGATTGAAATTAAGTGCGGTTTACATTTTGTGAAAATCGATATTTACCAAATGGTCTTGATAGCAGAAGTGTTGTAATTATTTTTAAGAACACAACAACGCTCTTCCGTTTTCGGAACATGTTTCGATGTTTCAAACATCGCCATCAGCCACAATGAATAGATACTAAGGTTTACAGAATGACCGTTATTATATATGTAACAGCCTATACAATGTCAACTCTTTCAAACCTACAACAAACGACTTAAAGAAACTTAAAATATTGAAGAAACTCAAACAGAACAAAGACATCATTATCTTAAGACCGGATAAAGGAAACGGCGTCGTGGTACTTGACAAGGTAGTCTACAATAATGCTATAAGTATTTTGTTGAGTGACAACTCTAACTTTACGAAATTGCAATCTGATTTAACCCTACATAGAGAAGGTCAGTTACAAAGTTATTTGCGAAAACTTAAGAAAGAAGGTCTCTTAGGCACTGATGATGATGATAAACTTTATTAATGTGTCATACTAATTTGGGGACACAATTAATAGATATTAAAAATATGTAGAAAGAAAATTTATAATACTTAGGGCTATATCCTACCGGTTCTCAACCAGCTAGGTTGTATGGTTTGCTAAAATTTCACAAAGTCAAATATCCCAGTTCTTCTACACCTCCTGTTAGACCTATTGTATCATCTACAGGCACCTATAACTACAACTTAGCCAAGTATCTTTGTTCTTTACTTAAGCCCCACATTCGCTTCAGATACGTTTTCTTTTGTTAGAGAAATTCAAGATATAGATTTCAGTGACATGTTTTTGGTTTCATATGATGTTACTAGTCTTTTTACTAACATCCCTTTGTCTGAAACCATTGATTTAGCCGTTAATGCCATTTTTGACGGAAACTCTGAGTCGCACTTAAAACTTAGCAAAATTCAACTTAAGGAACTTCTCAATTTTGCTACAAGTCACATCCATTTTTTATTCAACGATTGCTTTTACGATCAAATAGATGGAGTAGCTATGGGTTCACCTTTAGCCCCTGTATTAGCCAATTTCTTCATGGGTCATTATGAAAAGCTTTGGTTAAAATAATTACATGGGTCCTAGATAACTATGCTATTACAGATATGTAGATGATATTATTTGTTGTTTTAGAAACAGTGAAGATGCCATTATGTTTTTTGAATACCTTAATATCTGCCATCCTAACATTAAGTTCACAATGGAAACAACAAAAAGGTCAATTGCCATTTTACAAACTGAAAATTTCACGTTAATCTGACAAGGAGAAGACTGTCTAAGAGCCGATTCTAAAAGTTAGGTATGGTCCCAAAAAAACTGTATCGAGACACCTTTAGGTTAACAACATTTCATTTATTTTTGTAATCCTTGATATATCTAAGCTACAGCCTTGTTTGAAAGTGGTTGTGAGTTTGAAATAATATGTTTTACTTTTCAGACAACAGTCTTCCTCACGAGCCCCAAGCGCGGTCGAAAATAGTTACAAGACTACAAGTTTATATGTATTATAGGTATACAAGAGGAGTTTACCCCGTTCATAAACATGTATAAAGAAGATTTCGACAATATTCAGCAAAAACAAAGGCCGTTTCCATTTATCTAAAGTTTTCTTTATCTGCTTTGCGAAATGTAAGTTCTCTAGGGTCATAGGTTGCGGACCAAGGATCCATATGCGAAAATTGATGGTATTTTTCAAGAGTCGATAAAACAAAAGTTTGAAACTCTGCAGCAAATTCGTTCACAACCACAGAAACAAGCTTATCTGTAAACTTCTTTTTCTTATTTTTTTTTTCAAAAAAATACGTCCTCCCGTTGCGTTTTATCTACGCACAAGCTAAGCAAACATGACCATGTAATTTACGGAGCCGCAAAAGTAAACACTCCAAGAAAGACAAATTGGCCTACCTGTCAACAAACTTGAATTCCGCTCCTTCACCAACAGCAGGAAGCCGAAACTTCACCATATGGAAGAAGACTAATCAATCAATCGTCGGACACATTCGTTTTTGGTCGTAATTCTATTTAACAAGCATATATTACATCATGTTCGGAAAAGTCGCGGACCAAGGACCACATACCCTCCCATGGCACCTACCTTATATAGCGTATATACAAGATTTATTCTCCCTCCTCCATCCCCACCCCCCCTCCCTCTTCTCCCCCCAACACACACTGGGATGAACCTTACTATCGTCGTAGTTCAGTTTGGACTGTTGTTTGATGTTCTGATCATCACTCCTCCATAAAAACGCAAGACAAGCTAGTGCCATTCCAATCAAAACTGCAACAAAGACTACACGAAAAGACTTCAACCACATGGCGATTCAGTTCTGGTGAAAAAACGTTAAGATATTCGGTGGTTTATGTTAAAATAAGATAAGACGACTTTATTTAAACACAGTAAGTCGTTCAGGTGAACACCAAAGGTATAAAAACTACAGATATGTTGATTACAATTACCTAATGATATATTAATGCATTCCTATAGAGAAAAGAGAATAACTACAAGCTAAACAAAAAAATACAACTAAAGATATAAATATATATCATTAATATAGATAAAAAAAAAAGTAAAACATCCTGCTTTACAGGGACGCCGTGTGACAAATCAAATTACCCTGGGAATATGTGGCAAAGGATTTGAGACTTAAAACTTGTCAGTGACGAAGCTGTTCCACAATACCACCCCACTATAACTGAAGCTCTTTTTTAAATACTCGGTTCGTGGAAGCGGTACTGCCAGTTTGCTTCCCTATTTCTTAATTTATAGGACGTCATTTCCATTTGGTTGATAAATTTTGACAACAATCCCTTGATGTTTTAACTTCGATATGAAGCGTACCTTCCAAATAAGTACGGGGTTTTCAGATGAGCCCGGCCAATTTCGAGTCGATCCCGCGCCATGATTTTAAAAAATAGAAAAAGCTGATAAAAGTTGTTTTCGTTACAATATTTCGTGCCTTGATTAAGGCAAATTTATCGGCACTACTAAACTTAGTATAACTGACATATATGCGTGTTGAGTTTTTTTGTTGGTTCCGGAATTACTCAGAGAGTTTTTATCCGATTATCCGACAATTCATGCGCCTGGCTCCTCAAAGACCTCGCGCCAAATTTTTTCCCATCTTTCCGTTCCTCTTTGTAAATAACTTACAGCTTTGCCTGACGGTAGAAACTCCGAAAACGAACAAAAAAGCGGACAAGCGACTAAGGAGGTTAGTGACTTCAAAAACGACTAGTGCCTCCTGAGTCAATGCTGTTCAGAAAAATCGAAAATTAACACCCTCTTGGGCGTGCAATTGATAAGTGAATACTAACAGAGTTAATATAAATATCGATGGATAGACCATTCAAGCCAGTCCACTCTTAAGCTCATTAGTATGCTTTAAAATCCTCATCTTTATGTCTTCATTCAGAGAAACTGAAAAAGTGCAAGTAACTTAGTAAATAAGAAAGATGTAATACTCAATATCCCACGAGGGTGAAGTGAAGAAAAAATGGAACCTGTATTCCGACGGGAATCGAACCATTGCACGATGTTCCGTGCATCGTGGATAAAAAATTGATCGCTCTCGAGGACTCGGCTCTTTTCTTTGTCACACATTCCACATACGGAATTTTACATCTTCAGTTGTTACTTCACCGAGCGAATAATTTACCATGTTTCTTTCTTTGTTAGCTTTGTATATCTCAAAGGCACCAAAACGAATGCATCGACGGCTGATATTTCTACTGTAAAGGTCTTAATCTTTGGATTTAATAAATGTGTAAAGCTAGCCAGAGTTTTCTAAAATTACATGTCCAATATCGAACTTTTGCATCGTTTACATCAGAAAAATGATAAACACCTGTCGCTTTCCAAGGCAAAACTCCACGATTAAGAATTATAAAGGTAAAGATTAAGAACCTTGCGTTAGTTAAATGAATATCCATTTGAAAATCCTAGAAGCGATATGGCAAACAAGCAAGCGTCATTGTTGAACTTTTGCAAAAAACCGACTGACACCTCCTTACTGTAACTTACCTCTTTCAAAAGAGTCACTAACGCTTGGTTTTCTATCAGTGTAAGAAAATTTCTTTTCAGAGACTTGGGCTTTCTAAGTGAACTTCGATTCTTTTTAACCACCTTATGGTAATGAGATTTGCGTTGCACACTGAAACTCGACATCGTCAAGGAAACTTGCCGAAAACCCAAAGAATTTAACACTTGCTATTGAAAGCTTTTAAAGTAAATAAAAATGTCATCGACACGTTAGTTACCAATATCTGAAGTTTTTTTTTTTTTTCAAGAATGACTGTCAGGCATAGCTGCTTTTAGTCGAGGCTTAGATATGCAAAAGTCGTTCTGACCCATGTATATACAATAGTTGAGTCCAAAAATATAATTTAATTGTTGATCAAGCAGTAGAATATATTAGCATCCTATATTTCGGCAAGCAAGCGAGTAACAGTGTAAATTCTTTCCGTGGATTAATGTTCGGGGAATAATTTTTCTGAGACTCTGCAAAGGTAACGAAAATAAAAATCAGACGTAAGTAAGCCACCATAGCGAGCGAGTACATTGCGGGCGCTGTAACAACGGTCTAAAACCATTGAGTATCGTCGCTTTTCACTTCTCGATCAATAAAAGTATAACACACGATTAGATGCATAGTGTGATGGCAAATAGCTATAGGCAAGCACGTTTCCTCGGTTTTTCTTAACACATACGCCAGAGTTCTCAAAACCGTTAACGCTTGTGACCATAAAGAATGGAAACAAGGAAAGGGAGTTTTCTATTTATCAGTTTTATTTAGTAACCTGAAGCAACTTTTCACTGTGTTTCTATGGATTTATGATAAACGGTTGTCAACCAATCAAATCGCTCCAAGGATCTCGTTTACTGAACAATTATCCCTTTAAGCCACAACAGTAACGACAATGAAATTTCTCTTCACATTATCCCTACTTGTTCAAACAATCATGTGATGAGAATAAAGAGTGTGATCACCAAGGATGAGATCTCTTGATATTTATACAAATACTTCTCCTTACTACTTCAATAAGAAATGTATGGAGAACAGTAAGGAAAATATGCATTATTATGTCAGGGCTAAAAGGGTTATTCCTCCAGTGCCCGTAGTGTTGTATGAAAGAAAAGAACTCGAGCCTAAAGTGTTTAATTCCTCTTCCGAACTCCTTAACGAAATAAGCGGAGTAAACGATGCTTTCCGCTGATTGTGTGATTTGTACATCACTCCAAGACACATTACGCAGAGTTCTCGTAACGAAAATGCGAGATCAGATGGGAGTCGTTTGTCATTCTTGAAGATTTTATGTCTTCCATTCTCAAAAACCACGAGAAAAAGGTTCTCTTACGCGGAATGCAACATTAAAAACAACGTTAATTAGCTAGAGTACAACGATGATAACCGAAATGTCGATGAGAACACTATTAACAATCCATGCCATCTCAAACAAGACAATATCGGGGAAAGCGTAACACGTGACAAGAGATTGCCTGTGCACGTGATAAATAAACAAAGTTTGTAAGTTGAAGTAATTCAGAATGGGGTAGGAAATATAAAAACAGACTACAAAGATACTTTTAGTAGGTGTAAATGAAATTACAAATAACTGAATATGTGAAAAGATTTCTAAACAGAAGCACCATGCTATATTCATCGTCTCCTGACGAACTCTGGTCAATTCATTTTATTTTGGATTTCAGCGCATGCATAAGAAAAACATCACCCCCCCCCTTCCCCCCCCCCCAAAAAAAACTGAATCTCTAAACTAGACACTTAACTAAAAGCCTTCAGTCATCATAAAAATAACCTTTAAAAACGAAAACTCTTTCATTTGTCCATACACTTTCTCTTTCTGTTCCTCGAACCATTCCACAAAATCACGTGTTATCGAAGGGTCTGGGTCAACAGTGGCCGCGCAGTCCTGGATATGGTCCTCAGAGCACGTGATGTCAAGGAACGCAGATATTTTTCTGAGAGTGTCTGCTGGATGTTTTACTATTTCCATGCTCGGAATGTCAATTACTTGGCCTGGAAAGTCCTCCCTGGCTTTGTTGCTTCCTCTGGCCAGGTAGAAGTATTGAGAAATTTGTTCGTCGAGTATTTCGTGAGATATAGTATCCGGTGATACAAATCAGATAGGCTAGGTTAGGATTTTAATTGTAAAATGCCCCTGGAACACACATACTCTTAGGATAATATTAATTAGCGTCAAGTGTGGCACAAGAGGAGGCTGGTAAATGTTTTTACAAGATTAAAAACTCGTCAACCGTATGCATTTTTCTCACGAAAATTCTGAGTCCCATAATTTTCCGTTGAGCGATCGAATTCTCTATCGACTGAGCTACACAAAGACTCGTAGGAAGCTATAGGAAGGCTATTTACTGCTGACGTCAGTGTTACCGTCTTACATTTAGAAATTCACCAGGTAAAGAAACAACTATAACTAGAATGAGCATACAAAATAAAGTTATTGTGCCAATCAGTATTCAACGAATAATTCTCAGATTTTCGGGATTTACTATCTGACACAGTCGCCGTCACCTTTTCCTATCTGTACACCGAATTTTACTGGAATACATGTGCAATTAGGTTTCGGCAATTTACTGCTAATTTGGGGTTCAAGGAGAATCGATGCCGTGAAACAAAGATTGCTTTCTCACAACCACTGGACTACAAGGAAAACATTCCGACGGTAATCAAATCCATGTCCTACCTTATTCAGGTTTGTCAGGTATTACAAAAAACAGGCACACAATGTGTGCCGAACCAATCCATCGCGATGTTGACCGGTATGAAAGGTTTTATTTCAATAACTAATTTGGGGGGATTTCTTCAAACGCTCTTCGTCTTCTCGAATATGTTAACAGAAAGCTGCTAAACCTTTTTCCACCCACCCCCTCAGAGGCTTGAAATCAACACTAGCTTCCAGTGTTTCTCGAATGACGTGATCTAATTTCCTTAGGTAGTCCTTGTTGGACGTAACCTGGGCATCACGACAAGTTTAAGCGATCGCAGCTAAGCGATGACATGACTTAAACGCCTCAAAAAATTAACTCTCTCTTAGTAATTGTTTCATGTTGTCTTCCTCGTCCTTTGATGTCTCTGTGGCGAAGGGTCATGGTAGTGATGTTATCAAATGGATTTCTCACAACATAAACAAACTTCACTTTTGCCCCAGATGCCTCCTCCAACAGATGAACGGCGTCAATGGCATCATCTTTCATCATCGCTTCCGCTGTAAGTGAACCCTGCTTGTCACACCGATTACCTATTGCATAACAAATAAAAGAGTTTGGAAAAAGTGCATTGACTTGTACGCCGTTTTCAAAGACAAACGTAGGCCTAAAGAAGTTCGACAGGCCTATGAACATTCAGGAAAAGCTTTTTTGAAACTAGAATTGCCCAGCTTCCTATCAGGTTCAAAAAGGGCTTTCTTTGAAAGGCTTCGGTCAAGTATCCCTTCTGTTCATTGTTCGAAAAAAAGTTCGGGAAATTGAATGTCTGCTTGTGCAGTCATTTCACAATTGCCAAGCAAAATCAGAATCTCAAGCAAGGGTTTCTTCTTGGTTGCTTTCTATGTCAGCAGATACTAAGCAAACCTCCGCAAAGAACTGTCCGATTCTTTGATCTACCAATTTTCAACGGATTTATAGGTTACTAATGCTGCCAACATGCAAATAGTAAAAAAGTTTGTAATGGAGCTCGGCCATGTAGGCTTGCAAAATAGTTGTGTGCCAGAGATTTGCAGATCTTTTTGTCGAAAGTGATCTCGTTTGGGGAGCTCAATTTCGAGAATTTTATTCACTGAAGACACACGAAGAATGAACTTAAACATTCCTTCAATCTATTTTTACACTGATTTGCGCTTATACTGTTAATACGTAAAACTAAACAGAAGGAGAAGTTTTAAAAGCTCTACACAAGCTGTTGCGTGACCGTTGTCACGGGAGTATTCTTGTCAACTTAATGGTAGCTTTTTTACGGCGTGCATCTTCTGTTGGGACAGAGCATCTTGTCTTGCCAGTTCTTCAGCGGATACCTTACGCATGCCTGTGACATGCTGACACTCCACTGGGAGGAAAGTCCAGGTATCGGACAGGCAAGTCGTACGTGATTCAATCGCTCCGTTTTCAAAGTGCTAGATTTTGGGTGCCTTTCTGAAACGACGCTGTTTTGGCCCGAAAGCAAAAGTGTATTTTTATTATTATTTTTCAGCATTTTTCAAAATAAGTACTGTTTCTATCAACTATCAATGATCACACTTCTTGTATTGATATAAATTGTATCCTTTAATATGTTCAGCGCAAACCACGGACGTCCTGGCAGCGTGAAGTATTATGAGTTGTCTCAGTATGTGGCTAAGAGATATCAAAGCATGCACAGAGAGAGATACACAGCCCACTAGATGTATGGGTTTCGTTGCAAGCCATCCTTTGAATGGTTGCTGGATCTTCCGTAGAGGCGTCTTTGTAATTTCCTTGTACAAGTGTTAAGGGATGACTGTAGCTTCTGCACCCTTGTCTGCCTTGATTTGAACATCTCACCCTGCAATTTTAACAGTAATCAAGCTCTTGTTTGTCCTTCTGTCGGCGGAAACACTTTCCAGTTCAACGGGTCCAAAATATGTATGTACATCCTGACGGTCTTCTTGATTGCCTTCATCGAAGAGATTTTATTGTTCCACTGTGAAGAGCATGCGTGAACTCCGCGGGAGCGGACGTGTTTCTTCAGCGGGAACTAATTCCCCCCTTCTTCGTTGGTTTAATCGTATTGTCTGATGTCAGTTAACTCAAGAAACCCAAGAAAAGACAAACGAGGAGTCCACGGTTCTCAAGACGAAGAGACAAATGAGGCCAAACTGCTTTCAACCGCCTCAAGCCCCGTCAACACGACGAATGCCGTTGCAAACATGGACTCTGATCAAGAAGAAAGGGAACCAACTTTGGGCGAGTTACGCAACATGCTGGTAGACCTACAGAACTCAGTCGCCAATATCCTTAAGGACAATGCCCTTGTTAGAACAGAAATCGCCGAGGTTAAATCTTCTTCTTCCGATGCGAACTTTGATGAACTTTGAAACATTAGCTTATGGGTTTCAGCCTTTTTTGACTCTGAAAGGCAGGCCTATTCGTTTACTTCATTTAAGACCCGTTTCGATCTTTAAATGCACGAAGGTGGGAATAAGTTAAAGGGTAGACAGAGAGGTAAGCCCCTTTTTTTCAAATTTGATGTGTTCTAGTGTTTAGTGTTTAATTTTCGCTTGTGTCCTTTGTTTTTCTAGACATGTATTTGTAATGCACCTTTTTGTAAACTCTTTTTTTCTTGTGGTAAATAAAATATATGTAGAAAAAATTGTTCCACTGTCTCAATTTGTGATCCTTTCTTGGCATTCTCTTTGCAAACCTTCTCTCTTACACTTCATGCACTTTTTTCAAAGGCAAGTAAATGGGTGTTTGTAGCGACAGAATTTACAAGAACGCGCAGTTATCCTTCCTGTCTCTTAGACCTCTTCAAAAACTGAATTCCTTATGAACGTTTGGTACCAGCGTTTGTTGGCAGATTAAACTTGAACTTCTGCAATTCAGCTCCCTCAAATGTTCTACAATAATCATCAGCAGTCTGCAGGGTGAAATAAGGCTTTTAAAACAGTTCTTCTCTCAATTCACCAGAAAATACTTCACCAACAATACGATCTCTAATTAATGAATCTCGTAAGTCTCCAAATTCACATGTCAAGGATAATCTCTTTAGTTTACTCACAAAGTAGTCAGTCCTCTCTCCCTCTTTCTGGTTTCGCTGATTTAGCACCAGCCGTTCATAGATAACATTCCTAGCCCCTTCACATGTTTCCTTAAACTTCTTAAGGACATGTGCGTAGCACTCTTTGCATTCTCCCTCATTTGAAACGAGGGAGCACAATAAAGTAGCATGTTTGCCTTTAGTTTGTTTACCCTTAGTTTCATCTCGGCTTTCGCCACAAGGTAAATGTCAAACTGCATGAGAAACTTCCTCTTATTTTCCGATCCTTGTGCATCCAGTACTAACGGACCAGGAGCGCGTGGCTCTCTCTCGGCTGTAAAGCAACGGTAAACTAGGACTCTAAATTTTCCGTTAGCAAACTGGACCAAAGCTACTCAAACATCATGTACACGTTCTCAACTCGAGCAAACATGGCAGGCACACAGTCTTCGGGGTGTCCCTTAAAAACAGTCAGAGACCCAAAACCCGTGGGGTCCCTAGTCAGTCAGTAAAAAGATCACTGCTGAAGATTTATGATTGCATTTAACTAAATCAAAAGTTAGTGTTCCCAGATCATAATATTTTGAGTATGGTATTAAAACGTTTTCGAAAATTTTAATTCAAGCTATGTAAACAGTTCATCTTTCTAAGCCTTTTAAAAGTTACCAAAAGTCTTTAACAGATACAAATTTATGGTTGCAATTCTCTATCTTTACATTAGCTCACACATTTCTTATAACCATTGTACATTTCTTTTTCATAGTGTTCCAAGCACCCCACAGTTGCAGAATGTAAACTGTAAACGACATATTTGTCCCTGCGAAAAGACTAGAAACTAATAAGTCCTCTTGTTACGAAAGTCTGACGTGATATTTCGCCGAAGAAATCTCTAGCTTTACCGTAATTAAATCCGAAACTCTCAGGCGATTTTAGGCCTTCCGAACAGATATTCCCCGAAACGAACCTTTCAGTGTCCCTGAGATTTGCCGACCACGTGGAACGCATTTAGGCACCACCGCGAGTTCACTTTCAAAGTGCCTCGTAAGCGCAAAAGTGCTGGAAGAAGAAAAATGCAACTACTTGATGATTTGGATTGGAGACAAAGGTCGTGACATATACAATATGTGGGAGCTTACTGCAGAAGAAGCGAAGAAGCTCGACAACTATTATACAAAGTACGAAACGTACGTGAATCCCAAATCAAAAAAAATTTGTTTGCGAGGTATGAGATGATGATGAGCATGACGCCGGACTAAAGCAAGTGTTAGACCGAGCACGAGACGCCTATCTCAAGTTCAACGACACGAAATGCCGAATCAGGCAAGAAAAAGTTCCCTACAATGGCTATGTCTTAAGTAAAGATGGCTTAAAACCAGGTCCTGAAAAGATACGGGCAGTACAAGAAATGACCCCCCCCCCCTCCCCCCAATAAGAACACTAAGGAACTTAAGTCATTCCTTGGATTCATTCAGTATCTTGGAAAGTTTATGCCCAACATGGTTACACACCACTAAGAGAATTGATAGAGAAGAACGTTGCCTGGCATTAACAAAAAGAGCAAGAAGCAAGCTTTCAAAGACTCAAGCAGATGGCCTGCTTAACACAGGTAATCGGGTACTATGATCCAAGCAAGCCATTCACCCTAACGGTTGATACTAGTTCCAAAGGGCTGGGTGCAGTTCTTTTGAAAGATTTCAAGCCCCTAGCTAGTTTATGCATCAAAAGCTCTCACTCCAACACAAGAGCGATATGCCCAGATCGAAAAGGAAACCTTTCCAATTGTGTATGGAGCACAGAAGTTTCATCAGTTTATCTGTGGAAGACCAACGCAAGTAGAGTCAGACCACAAGCCATTGCAGTGCATTTTAAGTAAACCTTTGCATCAAGCACTACTCAGATTGTAAAAGATGATGCTGACCATGCAACGGTACGAACTGAAGGTCAAATATCTCCCAGGTTCAGAACTTTCTGTAGCCGATGCATCGAGCAAATCATACCAACAAGTTATACAGAAACTCTCATTCCAGACCTTGTAGTAAGTGAAGTTCAGCTTGTTGCACATCTTTGCATTTTATCAGAAACGCTGAGTTCCAGAAAGCCACTGCAGATGATCCAGGCATGTAGGCCTTAAGCACAGTAGCCCTAAATGGATGGACTGGAAACAAGGAAGAATTACCCAGCAATGTCCGCGAATATTGATGCTACAGAGATGAAGTTTCATCAGTTGATGGTCTCTCATTTAAAGCACAGAAGCTCATTGTTCCCCAAGGTATAAGGAAGGAAATGCTAGATCGCATCCTTGAGTCGCATCAAGGTATCGTAAAATGCAAACAGCGTGCTCGAAGAATTTTATTTTGGTCCGGAATGCCCTTACAGTTTAGAGTGTTTAAGAGCGACTTCCCAAAAATATCGACCAATATCGACTTTTGGTGGCACAGGTGGAAAAACCGATTTTGCTCATATTTTGCTCGTAGATAGGCCTTAGTGAGAAACTAAACGGGCTGTAGTTAGCTTTTCCAAATACGGCTTCCTTTCGTGAAAATTCGAGAAAAACCGTTTTGCCCGAGTTGAGATCAAAATCCACTTCCGGTGAGACGATATTTTCCCAAAATTTGATCGGTTCGCATATCAAACTAGAACTAGATATGAAACTTCAAGTAACATGTGTGGTTTTTCTAAGTCTTCTTGTACTGATTAACAAAGAAATTTGTAAAATCTAAGTTAGTTTGATGCCTGAAACAGATTTACAAAAACACGCTATAATTGAGAGTTTTTTGCAACCAAATGTTAGCTCTAAAATATGGCAAATTTTGACTATGGGTGATAACTTAGAATTTCATAAAATGACTTTCTGTGGCTTATTTATATACTGCTTTATTAGA
>Ga0126336_10000257_pt1 | contig 18793 bp, 8 predicted proteins | sample SidCmetagenome_FD_92530 | JGI IMG/M metagenome (GOLD analysis project Ga0126336, IMG submission 92530) | Coral microbial communities from El Islote,Puerto Morelos, Mexico - Siderastrea C C metagenome | ecosystem: Host-associated > Invertebrates > Cnidaria > Coral | place: El Islote,Puerto... | reverse complement strand
GGAGCAGAATGAACGGAATGATATTCCGTTCATTCCGAAAACGGAATCGCTCCCAAAAGAACACAAATACCGTCTATTCCGAGTATTCCTATTCCGGAATAGTCCCAAAAGAACGCGCCCTTAGTATAATTATGTGGTGAATTCCTAGAATGTAACTATTCATGTGAAAGCTATTGAGAAGTACCTTCCTGTGGTACTGTTTATCACGCTGTACAAAGTTGTTTTAACATTGGAGTTTCTAGTTGAAACTCCAAGTCGTGGCCATTCAGACTAAATCTACTGACCTGTTTTTTTCCGTGGTGATGTTTATTATGCATGCAGTCAGTGTTAAGCTTTTCTAACGTTTGATTCTGTGGTCGTAAAATCTTAAAATTTGACCACTCATATTGTAAATTGTAAACTGTAAAAATTGTAAATTGATGATTATAGTGGTCAGCGCGCTTAGCTATCCTCGGTACTGCCTTACAACAGACCAGCTATTTCACAGGCCTGTCGTGGCTATTCAACAATACTGTTTGTTTCTTTAGTTTTTAAAGTGAATCAGTTTGACAGTTTTTACCAGAAACGAGGACTAGGCGCAGAACCGGTGACAAATAGCTCTTGTCCTAGAATATTCCTTTTCTCTTATAATTACGTCTCTTCGCAATAGCCTTACATTATTACATTTGGTTCGCCCATTTCTTCTCCCTACAAGTAAACTGCAAAACAAATTCAACTATTTTATCTAATATGCACTCTCATTGTGACGCACAACTACAGCAATTAGTTATTTGATTGCTCTATTTTCCGTTTTGAAACATTGTTTGAAGGGACGCTGTCCTTTGATGAATCTGCGTCTCCAAGAAATCGTTTTCACTCTCCGTCAAATTCAACTTCCTTTGCTAATGTTCACTTCTTATGCGAGAATGACTCAAAAATTAAGTTGGTTATTTGATCTTTCCATTTGTCTTTCGATGCTTATTAAGACGCTGTCTTTTGCTTAATCTTTGTCTCCAAGAGATCGTTTTCCCCTACTCCTTTAAATTCAACTTTGGTCACTAATGTTCACCTCGTATGCGAGAATGACATACAAACTGAAGTTAAAGATGGTAAATTGGAACTTGCCATTTTTCTTTCGACGCTATACTAGGACACTGTCCTTTGCTAAATCTTTGTCTCCAAGAAATCGTTGTCACTCGCTCTGTCACTGGGAGACAAAATGGCGACCGTGCATGCAGCATTTCTTCGTCTCTTCGGTAAATCCATGGGATCATAACATGGGTGCGTCGTAGTTCTGCTACGCTGATTATTTAATTCTTCATCACTGTGCTTACAGCAAGGTCCATTGTTATACGTTGCCTTCTTATGGGAGAAAGGAGATCCGTTTTGCTTGGAATAGTTTTGTTTTCGCTCCGCGTTAGGAGACAGTTTTCCTTTTGGATCCCCAGCGCAGTGCTCTCTGTTTATATTTTGGTTACTTTGGTTCGATGATAAGCCGTTACGAATATCACCGTTTTGAACAAGTTGGCGATCGTTCTGTAGAACCGTACACAAGAGGGAGTCCGAAAGTGATTTTCGGTTTTTCAATGGGAGCTCTTCAGGCAATAACTGATTGCTATTTATTTCCTGAGAAGACCCTTTGCCCGACTCCAGCGAAGGTCTTCTGGAGGAGCATGCTGAGCCGATATCTCCATTTACTATGACTGGGGAGGTAGTTTCCCTCTGCCCATTAGAATTGTCCCCTTGAAGAAACCACTTTGTACGAAGATTTTCTTTTCCTATACGTCCTAAGGGATCATCAGATTGATCCGGTTGAGTTTGAAGGGGACGTTCGATGATCAAGTCGGTGCTCCCGTTCCCCTCAGGAAAACGCACTGTACACGAAAGCTGTGCCGTTGAAACTGGATCTTGATTCGAATCTGGCTGCGTTAGTGTGAGAATGACATCTGATTCAAGCTTATTTCCGCTGGGTTCATTAGTTCCATGCTCTTCACCTGGTGCATCTTTTACCATTGCATCATTTTGCTGTTGCACGTTTTCTTCTTCTGGCTCAACCTCCTCTGGGACGGATTTACGTGGAGCAAATGTCCCTGATGTTCGTCGAGGCCTTCGTCTTGAACCCAGTACAATTCTGTCGGATAGGACTGTTGAAAAACAAACAAATCAACAGGGTTGTCAAATGGAGGGTCTCGCTTAAACCATTTTATCCTGATGATGGACTCTTAGTCCGAAAGCTCGATTTTCTATTTTTTACATTTTAAAGATTTAACGCTGGAGAAACATATTTACAATTTTTACCTAAATGTCTATTTCCTTACGCACCTTGGTTTCCTTACACATTTTGGTGTCAGAAGTGTTGTAAGACGGCCAAAACGGTCGACGCAACAACAACATTTGAACTAAGTTTACGAGTTTATTGAATCAAAAGATCAAAAACGGGAACGAGTAACACAACTGTTATTCATGACTACACATCTGGAGGAGACTTGAAAATAACTTGACTTGAGGACTGGAACTCTTAGGCAGACCAACTGAATCAACTGAATTTGCTGAGCAAATGGTTGGCAATTTATAATAGATATGAAGAAAATTCAAAAATAACTACAAAACCAAATGAATTTACTGCCTACAAGTACAGGATTTACCTACAGGAAATAGGTGTAAAAACTGTAATGTTCTTACAGTAGCAGGATTTGTGTAAAGGAAGCAGATGTTTACCACTCCTAAACAACAGGAATTAGGTAACAGAAATATGTGGGAATAGTACAATGTCAGACAGTAAAAATAAGGTGTTTAAGGAAATAGAGAAATTTAGGTAAACAACGTAGTAATGATTGTTAGAAATAAACTTAAAGTGACCTAGTCACATAAAGGTATCTTAAAGATACAGGAAAGAATGTTTTTCTGTTTATTTCCTAAATCTTTAAGAAATTCCCTTAAAGCTGGGGATCTCCTCATTGGCATATGTTTATCGAAAATTAAATTTAGTCCAGCAAAATAACAGATAACATAACTTGAATAGAATTCGTTGCAAATTGAGATATTTCGTTTTCCAAAACGTCAAATTTCCAAAAGTACGTTCCGCTGCGTGGTAGGTGATGCCACCCGTCTGTAAGTGTTTCAAACTTTTGAATGCATCGTTGAAGCAAGTTTACACCTGCTCCCTTTAAAACACGGCGCAATAACTGAATTTTGGGTGCTTTTTCTAGTTATGATATCTTTTGTTTTAATTGAGAGCAATTTTAAATGCTAGATGCAGACAAAGTCGCTAGCAAAGATCGCCCTCCCCACACACAACTGATGCTATAAGAGAGGCGCCATGCCTCTCGGATCACCCCACAGGATTGGTTGAGAAGGCAATCAAACAAACAACAAAACAATAACCTTAGCCCTGAAAACAATGGAGGTGCATGCAAATGGTGATTGCAATTGTTTAAAGTGGAAGTGCGCTTAGCTTATCCAGCTAGTTCACAGGCACTCCACTGATGGTAAATGGTAAATCAAATTTAACGTCACAGTGAGGGAGTAGTCGCCTAATCTCCCGAGCCAGGGGCTCATGAGTAAAGACTTGACGTCCAGATCGAATTGGAATTTGGAAATGTTGGTTTTTATGGAGGGAGGAAAACCGGAGTGCCCGGAGAAAGACCTCGGAGCAAGGACGAGAACCAAGAACAAACTCAACCCACATATGATACCGGGACCGGGAATCGAACCAGGGTCACATTGGTGGAAGGCGAGTGCTCTCACCACTGCGCCATCCCTGCTCACCAACGAAATAATCATAAACAAATATCTGATCAAATTGAACATAACACGACTAAAAACCCCAACTGGCGGCAGGCAAACCAGTTGGCTATATACAAGCGTGGCCGGGACTCGAACTTGGGACCTCCAGGTTGCGAGTACAACGCTCTAACCACTCGGCCACGCTGCCTCCTCTGGGCCTAATGCCTTCTGGAGCTGCAAGAGGCATAAACTCAGTTATGCACACTTCTTACCTCTTGACGGTAGCTGAGGACTGGGCTTCAGCAAAGGAGAGGAAGCGCCTCTTTCGTCCTCCTCCCCAATGTTAATGAGTTCTGTATCCGAGTCATTCGCATTCTTGTTCGAGGCCCTGCGCAGTTCCAGCAAAGGACTGTGGGGCATCGAAGACCGGAGCGAGGTTCTTTCGGTTACGCAGCTCATTTCAACGTCCGTGTGATTTGGTACAGCGGTGGACTTTTTCTTCCTTCGAGAACTCAGCTCCTGGTGCTTCGTCAGCAATCCTGGGACGCCCCCAAGCACCAAACGGTGTTGCTTCACCGGAAGCTTTAGCCTGGCTTGCGCATGTGCATAGTACAAGCTGAAGTTGCTGCCTATGACTGAAATTGGTAAAGCGACGATCAGCACACCACAAACTGCGCACGCGCCGCCGATGATTTTTCCTGGCCAAGTCTGCGGGGTGAGGTCACCATACCCCACGGTTGTCATGGTAATGAGGCACCACCAAAAGGATTGTGGGACGGAGCTGAAAACTGATTGGCTGTCGATCAAGATTTCGATGTAGTAGACGATGCTTGAGAACATGACCACTGGGATAAGGAGGATAAGCAAAAGAAGAACAAGCTCGGTTGAACTGGCCTTCAACGTGTGAATCATGATTTGAAGCCCGTAAGAAAGCTTCACAAACCTGAAATGAAATAGTTTGTACTTGTGTCTGGGCAGTGTTATAATGTGCAATAGTGCTTATTCAAAAAACGGTGGGAGGACAAGAATCACTTTCTCCTTACACTTTTCTCACAATTTCTTGATCACTAATTTTGTTCATCTTTTTTTAAGGACTAAAACACGCAACCTCTCCAGGGTACATATTTTGTAATCTGTTTCTTTTTACAGAATATAACTGATTTCTCGGCAAACTAAGCAAGGTTACTAATTTCGGTCAGAAACGGCGAGGGGATTAGATTCATTTTGATAACAAAATAACTTTCCAAAATGGTGTGCTTCTTAAAATGCTTTCAGACATGATGTCAATGACATTATGGCAAAATAAATGATGCAATGAACGTGATAGCGGCCATTTTTGTTGCGTGCAACCTGTCTTTCAACGGCGTCGAGAGGCAATTTGTAAAAAAAGCGTTGCATAGCGTAACACGCGCCTTGCATGCAATTGCGACGCAGTTTTGTAGTTTGAGGAGTAACAAGACGAAGATGATGCAAGATGCCTGAATATTGCAGTGTAAAAAGGCCTTTACATGCACAAGCATAATGCGTATGTCACATGAAGATAAATTGTTACCATTCATATGAAAGCTGCTGAGCAGCGCTTTGTGTAGTGTGTTTTCCACATTTTGAGATGTCGAATTTCGAGCTTCCAACTTAGCAGCTCTTGGAAGGGTACAATGCATCTTTAAACTGTTTTACTTAAAGCGACATGATGTCTATGTCAGCGTTCACACTTAGTACCCAGGCACTGTGCCCAGGCTCGTTGACTTGTGGGTACCAATGTCAACCTAACTTTTTCGTTAGCACCCTTACCGCAAATTGACCAGGTGCACCGGGTACTTGGACAACAGCTTGTATTAAGGCTCTGAATTGGGCATGGGAACTAGCTGTCTGCACACAACTCTCGTGAGCGCTTAGGCGATTGGTTCACAGACCCTCGCTCTTCATTTTAATTCAACCGACAAAGTTTAAAGTTCTAGCATTATTCAGGGCACTGAATGTGAACGACCCACAGTTCCATGACAGAGCCTGGGAACTACACCCATGCACCCAGTGTGAACGTCACCATTTTTTCCCTTGTTTAATGACGTACCTGAATAATCGAAGCACTCGAATGACCAGAAACATCTTCACCTTGTAGTCATCGTAAAAATATGCAACATAAAACGGCAAGATAGATATCAGATCGATCCAGTTCATAGGCTTCTCGAAAAATTCGAGCTTTGTCGGACAGAAGATGACTCTGAGAAGAAACTCCAGAGTGAAAAAGCTGCTACAGACTATTTCGAGGATGGCCAGTCCATGAGGATTGCCCATGATTTCGCCCTGTTTGCGAATTCCTGGTAGTGTCGAGACGCAGAATGCGGCAATGGACAGGCTGATGAAGAAACAGGAGAGGTATGAAACGGCCTGTGGAGAAAACAGAAAAAAATAGTTATTTTTGGTAATTTAGCAATTATAGCTGGAGGCCGAATATTCAAGGAGCGAATAGTCAGTAGGGCCACAATCTAGTTGACTATCACTCGTAGGAAACGCGGACGAGTATGTTTAATTGTTTCGTTGGACGACTAAATGAGTTCGATTGACCGATTCTTAGGTCTTATTTACCAAAAAATCAAATGGTCTTTTGAAGGACAGGGCGTGCGTCATTATTACCTATCAACGGTCTGCCTTGTCCCCAGGCGCCGGTTTAACGCGGGCAAACAGGGAGCGCGGGGCGTCGTGGGAAGGATGCAAAACGCGGAGCTGCAGTGCACCTATCCTACAACGCCACGCGCACCATCATATAATAAGGAGGGACTCCTGGGAACGAGGCAGTATTTAACAATTATCCTGCGAAATCGCGCAGAATATCACCTGATACTTAGCCGACGAGGCCGTAGGCCGAGTTGGCTAAATCAGGGGATATTCTCGCAAGATTGAGCAGGATAATTGTTTATTATTCAACAAATTCTCATCGACTTCCAATTTCAGAAGGAGAAAAAATATGGTTCTATTATAAAAACGCTAAAAGCTAGCAACACATAATAAACACCAAAGACCAAAGAAAATCTTTTTAACTTTCCAACTTTCCGTGAGCGAGTGAGTTTGATCATGAAGTTTCTGCTTCGCTCGCAATAGCATTTTCTCGGTTGAGTTCTCACTATGTATATTCCAAATCAACCTCTGGATATTCTTGTAAGCTGAAGCAAATACTTGTTGACTTTTTGAGAGCATTTAGTCGTGGAAAATTTCTTTCAGGGTGTTAAAATTTCCGGAAAACAATGCTAAAACTGCTCCGCTTTTCAAAATGGCCGCCTGAACAAACCTGCAGTGCACTTCCAAATATGGTCAGCTACGTATATCGCTGGATATCTGTCATGTACGGATGACAGATACTGAGGGTTCCCTGACAATATATGGGCAGAGTGTTGAATAATAACAACGGTTATTATAAAGACGGCCTCTGGATAGGAGCAAGCGCGTGCTCTGATTGGCTATCAGAGCACGCGACTATCACCTCACATCCTGCGAGTACAGATGCCACACGAGAACATAACAGCAACTATTTATTTTCAAAATTTTAACTCAATACACATACTTAAAAACTCAATGACGGTTAGTTCTCAATCTTTGCAATTTTGCAATCTTTTTGAGTAATATGATGAACCCTCAAGTGTTGCAGAGAATATAATCATTACCTGACATCAAATTTTTGTCTTTTTCCCCTGACGTTTTGACCAGAGAAAGGGTCCAAAATATTTAAGTGTGTCGTTCAAATGAAAGCTACTAGCTTCCTTGCTATGTGATATTTGAATGGTATCCAAAAATGTGACCGATGTAATTACGTCTATTGAGCAGTACTTTCCAGTGGAACTGTTTATTGCACTGTCTAAGGTCTGTAAACGAATTCCTAAAGCATGAAATTACCATTAAAAGGCCATTAAAATATATTGGGTTGTGAATAGTACGGTCATGATCTTTGTTTTCCGCTATTTTGCACATTCCGGAGGCTTGTATGCCACCGATCCAATTAGAAATTAATGAGCTTCTAGCTAAAACAGAGCATCGGTGAATTAATTCTTTACCTAAACTCAAACTGGGATTGAAATAAGTCATCAGAAATATTATCATTTGTATTTGTACGCGTTAATGTAAGAAATATAGACGGAAAATAATTGTCATACACTCGTTACCAGTGCTTCTTACACTCAAAACTAATTGGGGGTCCAGTGTACCAAACAGAATGGATAAGCGGTATTCTAAGCAGAACTTTTTTCTTTCCTTTGAGACTGTGCATGAAATCGCAGCGTGTAGCCATTCAAATGATAGCTACTCAGCAGAACTTGTTTTATGCGGTACGTTTTTGTAATACTGTAATGTGGTTTTAACTTTTGAGTTTGTGGATGACGGAAATCTCTGCGTGTGACCATTCAAATGAAAGCAACTGATCAGTACGTTCCCATGTTACTGTTTACTACGCTGTACAAGGTGGGCCAAACTGTTGAATCTGTGGATGAAATTCTTTTAAAGTGTGACCATTCAAATAAAAGGTACTAAACAACACCTTCATGTGGTGGTGTTTGTTTTTCAAATTTGCGTAATGAAATTTTGCATTTTTAGTTTTAAAAACAGCAAAAGAGTGAAAGAAAAACAATATAATTTCATCGACTAAACGCACTAAATTTTAGCGCACTAATAGCAGGAACAAAAGGCCACTAAGCGGCGAACTTACAATTCAAACAACCCAACACAATGCATTTTGAAATTACGTCGATTGCATTTAGTTACGTCACATGCACCTGCATCACCGTGCGATCTGATTGGTTAGCGAATTTGTTTCTTTGAAAACATGAATTCAATTCGGGATACTTAATTAGAGCGACATCCGCCATGTTTTTGACGATCCGCTCAAATTCACCTTGCGAGCGAGTGACTATCGATGCCTCGTTAGTATTGAGGGCTGTTTACCGCTTATTTGCAATAGCGTTAAATGAATTTTTCAGTAAACCGTGCTTTTAAAACCATCTCCCTGTTTATTTTATAAAAGCTTATTAGTGTCTGCTAGGCTTTATATTCTTATAATTCATTATTCACTAACTTTGGAAAACATTTTGTGTGTGTGTGTGTTTTTTTTCTGGGGTATATATTACGCTTCCCCGCCGAAATATAACAAAACGTTGAAGGCAACGTTGATATCATTTGCCTAAACCGCGTCGTGGGAAGTAAAGTGCTTTCGTTGCCATTATCTGTCCCAAAAATTGCCAAAGGTGCAAGAGATAATATTTATCGATTTCCACCCCAAGAGAGTGCAATTTCGCACATCGAGCGATACTTTAGCGTTGTGTTCTTTCCGCTGAAAAAGAAATGTCAACAGAAAAGCACTAAAAAGATTCTTCGTGTTTGTTGTTCAATTTTAAAATGCTTGTTTGAAAGTGACAAACAAAATACACAGTTTGGTCTTTTGTTTTTGTGCTCTGGAAAATAAAGGTACTATGAAGGGATTTTAAAGAAGGAAGAAAAAGGTGAATTTGAAATTAAAGGTGTAACGCCGCTACACAATTATGAATAAGGCTTGTAACTGCATTTCTACGCCTTGATCAGACGCTTAGCAGAAACATTACATTATAAATCTAGGGTTTATCTTTGGAGGCCTAAACTACGTGGTATAAGCGATTCTGATGTGGCCAACATTCGCCCCCGGCGTTAGTGTTAGCTGAAGAGGCCTATTTCCTTAAATTTGGATAGAGATATAGAAAACGCATTTTAATTTAAATTGAATTTGGCATCAATGACACATTTTAATTTTTGAGGAGACTCCGCTGTTTTCCTGGGTTATAGGAAAAACCACTAAACAAATTTTATTAAAGTTAAGCCGCAAAAATAGCGAATACTAAGACTAAGTCATTTAAGACAGGAATACACGCAGTTTATGCGTTACTTTACACTCTCTGTAAATAAAAGTTAGTGTTTTTTACCTTCGCTAGCTGCGACGAATGTGGCTCGTCCATAATATTCCAAATTTTCGGTTGTATTCTTTTTCTGAAATTATCCTTTCGCTCATTAATCCCAGAAATGTCCGACGAAGAACGTTCAAGGTCACCTTCCTTTAGATCCTCGAAGCCGGGTCCTACGAAAGCTTTTAAGTTTTCTTCTGCTTCGCGATGTTTCGTGTAAGTTGCCCAACAACAAGGCTCCATCTGCTTTTCGTCGATTCCCCAGAATAGCAATTCTTCCTCAAACATCGGGCCACACATGTCCGTTGGATAATGCAGTTTTCCTGTACGGTAGTAATTTAGAATTTGCGTGAATGCACCAGGATGGCGATCGTAGAAGAACTCTCGCTTTCCTGAACTGTCCGATGACACATTTTCTGCAATCCAGTATAGTCTCGTGTCCGGGATGTTTTTCAGCGTAGAGACATGCGTCTCATGACGAAATCCGCCAACGTTGATAAAGATTCGCGATTTGTCGGACGCATCAAATTGCGATGTAGCTCCAAAATCCATCTTGAAACACTCTTGTCTTTTAAGGTTAGTTGTTTCTAGCGATCGAGTTGAAGTACCATAACAAGAAGCTTGCTTTTTGTGTGTCTTTTTTCCGATTTTATTTATTTCTGTCTTTTGCTTTTGAAGAAATTTCGGCTGAGAGTTTTCTTCCAAGCTTGCTCTTTTGTGAGGTCAAGCCTCTTGGACGCTACACTTGTATTTCCTTGTCGTAGTCACCCTATGGGATGTAAGATTAAAAACAGCACCTTAAAGGCGGTTTTATTTGGACGGTCGAGTCTGAGAGCAGGTGATATTACGCTAAGCACTGGCTCAGATGCTTGCGTTGATAATTTCATTAGCGGAGAAAATTTGAATAGTTCGAAAATGAACATACGACCTCCAAATAACCTTTTCTTTCGATGCTTAACTAAGGAAAAAGGGAGTCGAAATCGTTGTGTAGAATTTTCAAGAAAGCTTGGGTGTCTGCATGTTAGGTTTGAAAATTCGACTATTTTAATAGATTCATAGCGGCGCAAATATTGGATCGAAGAAATGGTTTTTAGACAATGGGTTGTTTACAAATTGCTACTAAAGAATCAAAACCAGTTGAAAACCCCGACTGCTCGCATCATTAAAGCTGATAGAAATTTTTACGTGAAAGCAAGCGCTTGACATTTGCGTAGCCAAAACGACAGACGCTGGTGTAATAAATGCTATAACCAAACAAAAATAAAGTAAAATAAAACAATTAATATATTCTTCAAAATACCTTGCACTGTTTCATTTTGTAAATCGATGAAATTGTCTCCTTCTTCAGGGATGTCATTTTTTTTTTCTTGCCTGCGGTCACCAAAATGACGATCGGAAAATGACGCGCGCTTGCCAGTGAAATGGTAAAAATCGATTGGGAAATCGTTTCGTGAGGCGCATGGGAAATAAGCGTTAAAATATACGAAAATCGCATCGGCTTTGAAGCTGTTATAAAAAACAATGGAACTACCGACTGGGCTAATTTAGTGCCGCGCCTGTAATAAATGGCAAAACCATTGAGGTTGAGAAAGGAGGCCAATAGTTGGCTTTTAGTATATCCCGTCCTTTTTTTCTGGCTTTTAGCTGTCTTGCACTTTGTAAAATATTTTTGCATACGCTAACTAGATTTTTAGGTTTATTTACCTAATGCACGGAGGGAAATTAATTAGATATATTCTTCCTTGAGAGCTGCTAAAATTGACGCAAATTGTGTGGACAACGCGATCGAAAAAACAAAGAACGGAATGAACGAGATTAAGATCAATACGAACGGCTTTTGCCAGGAATTAAAATTTGCGAGTAATAAAGAATGGTTAAATGTACACTGTGGACAATTGCCAAAGTCCTCATTAATTATAAGGCGACATAAGTTTCTTTTATTTTTACACCGTCTTATGGTTTAGACCACAAAGCATTAAAGTTAAAAGGACAGTGAGCGCAGAAACTCCATCTGTGGACGGAAATTCACAGTTTATCGATTATATTGGCCATTACCACGCTTCAGTACATTAGAAACGCAACGGGAGATTAAAAAAGAATGTTAAAAATTCAGTTGATGACTTTCATGTTAACAGCAATCTTTTCGCTCAAGCACGTATTTGCGCCATTTCGACACTATCATTTTTTTCAAGCGCGTAGTTGACAAAACCTATAGCACGTGTAAGGGAAAATGGCTTTGTTTGCATTATCGCATAGAAAATGCCCCGGAGACTGCGGACGTTATCATGCGATAGTAAACGAAGTTTAAAAACTTCGTTTACGAGGTCACGTATTACGAATTTTCAATAGTTAACGGCTGATCGGTCTGATATCTCAAAATATCCGTCATAAATTTTTTGTGCATCAATCTGTCTTACAGTGATTGCAATCGGCTTGCATACCCAGATAAGACAACCATAGGGGTAAAAACAAATTTATCAAAAAAGGACACAACAACAAAAAATGGCCTATTAAGCCTTATCTCTTTTTTACGTTATTTAAATTCCATTTCTCCTGCACATTTTGCTTTCCCTTTCCAAAAACTTCACAAGGATTGACAGTTTCCGTTTAAGTTTTGCTAATGCCATTCAAATTTAATGAATAAAATCAAGATGCCACTGTTATGAGTATTTTACATTGTTTACGATAAATACTTCCCGGGATACTATTGCGTAATCAAAAAAACAAAACTTAAAATTCGTATAGCAAACTTTGTTTAGATATATGTATTTGATTGCTTTGAATTTGACGTCGGTTTAATTGATGATGTTACAAAAAAAGAAATCAACAGAGGTGTAGCAACCATTACAAAAAAGAGAACAGATTTGTGTTTTTTTTTTCAATTTCGCCATGTTTTCCCTTGTATCGCACATCCACTGGCCGAGTGTGTAATTTGGTTCTTAGTTTTAGTGTGTGGATGTCAATCAAGACTGGAGCTTTAGTCGGTTTCTGTAGTATGGCTGAGCAAGTATTGCTTTTCCTTTGGATGGAATGCCAGTCCATCACAGGATACCCAGCATAATGACTAGCAGTATTGCTACTGCCCCCTGGATAGACTGCGAGCAGTCCGCCCACGCTACTCGCGGCTCGCGGCTCGCGGCTCGCGGCTCGCGGCTCGAATATCGTACTCGCTTTCTCGCTGCTCCTCCGGCAGGGATTTTAGAGCAAAAGAGAGACTGCTCGCAGTCTACCCCCTGGATGGATGCTAGTGTATCACAGGACGCCCAGCATTTTGTTGGTTTCCTACCTGGTTAGAGAGACAAGGGAGCAAGTTTCTTGTTCGAAACAACAACTTGATGGGTGAGATCAGAACTCGAACTGCTAGTTTTCAGGCCAATTCCAATTCCGCTAAGTTCACCAAATCCTAAAATATGAAATGTTTATAACTACAATCGGAGCTCAATTATCCGGAGTCGGTGGGATCACCAAAATAGTCCGGTTAATGGAGAGTCCGGATAGTGGAGAAGATAGAACGTAGAAGAATGAACATTTTGTTAAGAAAACTTGAAACTGAATAAATTATCAAACACTATTTGGTGAACAATCGTGGTGGCTATTTTCAAAGAAAAACTGTATTTTACAGAAATGTTTCCGTGAAGGTTGACTTGCTATTTTGCAGTAGTGTTCTCGGTCGGTTTTCACTGGAAAACATTAAGTAATCAAAGCTTGTTTTCACGAATTACTTACACTTTTTCCTCTCAAAGCTGTTACGACCGTCACTTGTAAAGTGTTTTCAAAAAAATTGAATCCGTAGAGATTCTAGAGAAGTCTGGTAATCGAAAAGTCTGGATGAGTAAGATTTGACTGTATCACAGACTGAGGAGACGTCAGTGTAGTGGTCAACTCCTCGGAGACTTTCGATCGGTCTCGTGTGTTGAGCTGGAGATCGTAGAGCCGGTGGTTCAAGGGTTTTTCTCTGCACCAGGTTGTGTTGTTTCCTTTGACAAGAAATTGAACTGGACATTTTCTCTCTCTAATATCAAAATGTGATGGACTAGCATTTCCTAGCTCCAGGGGAAGTAGTAATACTCCTACTAGCTCATTTTACAGTGACCTACGCGATTTTACTTTACCTTATTGCATTCGAGACTGAGACAGGTACCTCTTATAGTTGTTAGCGTAATCTGTTCCGTTCGTGACCGTTTTGGAAGAAACCTCGTCTTATACAACTGTTTCACAACTATTCCGTGACAGTTTTACGCGAAACGTGATCGGCAAAAGTCGCAACGGTCAACCGCGGAAGAGCGTAAAGTCCTCATCCTGTTTATTTACAATGGTAATGTTCTTCAAATTTCCTGGATATGTTAATAAATCATCGAATAATTGTATTTATAATAGTGTGAATAGAGATTGCATTCCGTGAACCTGATTGGTCAGTTTAATGCTATGCTTAAATCATGTTGTTTGCACAATGAAGTAACTGATAAGACATGGTTTTAATCTACAGATAGTTTACAACCAAAATTAGTTTACTGACTTAGTGAACTTGCTGAGTGGATTAAAATAAACTCACTGCATTTGTATGAAAGTTGTCCGGAAAAATAGTAAAGTTACACCTTCATTGCAATTTTTACACTATTACGTAACTCGAGTTTCCGATGAATTTGCTTTTGTGTTTGCTTGCACCGGGATGAAAACGTGAGCTGTGTTATGTGGTTGTATTTTTGAAGTCTGTAGATGAAGTAGTTTTTGCCAATGTAAGTTATCTCCTGCTGCAAGACTGGAATTTTAAACTTTTATTATTAGTAGTAATATGAGATAGGTACTTCCTAAAGTTGTTAGCATAATCTGTTCCGTTCGGGACCGTTTTGGAGAAAACTTGTCTTATACAACTGTTTCACAACCGTTCCGTGATCCGCAAAAGTCTCGACAAACTACGTACTGGTCAGCAACGGAAGAGCATAAACCGGGGATTTGTTTATTAACATAAGAAATGCTCTTCAAATTTCCTGGATATGTCAATAAATAATTTGATCAGTTTTGATTATAATGGTGTGAAGAAAGATTACATTCCATGAACCTGATTGGTCAGTTTCAGGCTCTGGAAAAATCATGTTCTTTGCACAATGAAGTAAGATAAGGTTTTTTTTTTGACAAACAAAATCAATTTACTGACTAAGTGAACTTGCTGAGTGGATTAAAATAAACTCACTACACTTGTATGAAAGTTGTACGGCAAAAAGAGTAAAAGTTTACACTAACTTTCATCGCAATTTTTACATTATTACGTAAGACTAGTGTTCCGATGAATGTGCTTTTGTTTTTGCTTGTGCCAGGATAAGAACTAGAACTGTGTTATGTGGTTGTATATCTGGAGATTGTGGATGAAGTATTTTCTTCAACAATGCAATTCATCTCCTGATACAAGATTTAAATTTTGAACTATTACTGTTAGTAGTAGTGTGGCAATTTTAACGAAAGCTATCTGGCAATACTTTCCTGTGTTACTGTTCATTATACCGTACAAGATGGTTTTAACTTTTAAGTGTGGATGAACAAAATGTTGCCATTCAATTGCAAACTGTTGAGTAGTATGTTTCCGTGGTCTGTTAATGTTTCGTTGTTTTGCAAAATTTTCAACATTTTTACTCTGGAAGGTGAAAATTTGTGCGAATTTGTTTCAAGTTGTTCAAGCGTTAGTTTCATTGTTAACGCGATATCGCGAGAAGTTACGTAATTTTTGCTTTCTAGCACTTGTAAATTTGCAACAATTGTCTTTGTTTTCAAAAGGAAACAATACACTCGTAATTTGAAATTAAACGTCAGTGCTTTAAACAGGTCTTTTGAATGTTTATTAACCGATATTCACACCTAAGTCATGCAATGGTCTACTGAGCGTGCCATTCAGATAAAAGTTATTGACCGACATCGCAGTTAATTTTGTTGCTGCTCTGTAAGTTATCTCTTACAAAGTGGTTGTAACTTACAAGGGTGTACATGAAATCCTGGAACGTTACTAATTAAATTAAAAACAGTACTTTCCTATTGCACTGTGTAATGCTGTGTTAAGTGGTTCTAACTTTTAAATCTCTGGATTTAATTCCAAAATATGATCAATTGAAGCTATTAAGCAGTACTTTCCCGTGGTAATGCGTATTATGCTGCACAAGGTGGTTCTAACTTTTTAGAGGCCTGAAGAAATGCACAAGTCACATAAGACGTGACTTGTTTTTCAGCGACTGCACTATCAGTTGTGTCCATAATATTAACGGATTTTATTTGAAGCCTTCACGCTCATCCCAAGTCCACATGTATGCGGACGGTTTATAAACAAACGGGGTGACAGCTGGAAAAAATCTCATTTCAAAACACCTTACTGCTATAAATTTTATTTTGATTTGTTTATTTATTTGCGTAAATGTTTTTTAAAATTCAAACTGTTTTGTAATTAAGAAACAAATGGTCTCACTGGATTTGAAACATATGAAGTATCATCTATAAAATATCACGGTGTGCCTGACAAAGTATTCCAACAATCCCTCAAAAAAGCCTATTAATAATATAATAGTTGTAGTAATAATTGGCTAAAGAATAAAGACAGGCTCAGTTTTCCAAAACGTTGTTACACATCCCTGCTTATTGATTAAATAAATAAAATAGACAAACTGTACCTACAATTCCAATAAAGCTTGACATTCATATTTCACACTCACCCTCATCATAGATTGGTCTACTTTTAGGGAGAAAAATTTAGGGTATTAGAATACCCGAAAGTTTTCTATCGGCTTTCCCATTCCTTTTCCGTTTTAAGTGCAGTACTTTCCAAAACGTATCATCTGTTGGCTTACCGCGCCGGTATTTGTTGGCTCTGGTTACATGTTTTTTTGCTTCTAGTGTTGATTGGTTCCTTCCGTCATTTGCGTTTGTAGTGATTGGCCAAATGGGATTATTTTGGCTTTGATTCTGGTTTTACCAACGAGAGAATTTAAGCAAATACTTGATACGTCATTTTCTGTCCATTCACATAGTTCCAGTGCTTTGATAAAGGGCTATTTTTTGTAAAATAGCACAGGTTGATCCGTACTGTTCCTTTTGCTAAAAATTTAGTGATTTGGTTTTCCGAAAATGCTACCTGACCTTATTTCGAACTCTAAACAACAGATTTGTCCCTCCTGAAACAACAGAAAGCTATTTTCCCATGTTACGAACGTTTGATATAATATTTCATCGAAAAAAACTTTAGCTTTTCATTGCCACCAAACTCCGAATTTCTCGGGTAATTTAGGCCTTTCTTTCGGATATTCCGCCGTTGGGTGCCCCTGTTTTATGACAATTATTCCTTAAGAATCTCACTAGTTAGCCTGTGAGATTAATTGATGTTTTTGTGATGTCTGCTGAAAAAAAAAATCACACATGCTGAGCATGGGATTTTTGTAACGTGTTTGTGGTTTGGCTTGTGCGCGGCAAAACAGTTTCCAGGTTTAAGACTTAAAGATAATCCTCTTTGACAGATTTTTAGGAAGCTGGTTTAGAAATTGCAGTTACAAATAAGGTTATTTACATAAATTGGTTTATACGTCTAATGTCAAGCAAACCGGACTCTGTAAACGGAGTGCGCGACTCCGAAGTCAGTTATAATGGCCGGCGAATGATGATCCGCCTGTCGTGTTTTGCCCATGATAAGCAATTAATCATGTAAATCTGCGCATGCTTGAAACTAGTTTACAGAGCCAATACTGGCTTCCTAAAGTATAAGCAATCATAAATAAAGAGACTCTGCAAACGTCCTCCACCTCTTCGTGTTTATGGGCGAGTCATGATGGCCGAATCAAAAACCGTTGCATACGCAGTGAAATTGGCTGTAATGTAGTGCTGTTTTAAATGGCCGGCCGTATTTATCTTCGAAGACGCATATGTCATGTAAGATGCATTGTGAGTCTTCTGAAAATGAAACAGAGGCGCATAGAATCTTTGAAAGAAAACAAACTCGACGAAAATGTGAGCGTTTCACCTGCTTGGAGCTTAATTTCTAACCAGCAGCAGTTCCAAAACAAACAGCTTCAGTTTTTTTCAAATGGCAGAAAATGGTCAAGAAAATAGAGTTGCAGTGGAATGAAAGTTTTGTCTTGAGGTTTGAAAGTTGCCGTTAAATTCGTCTGGCGTTGATTTTGACGCATTGGTCGTCTGAGTCGAATTATGCGTCTGATTTATGCGTCGTTCACTTGCGTAAAACAGACGCATAATTCTTCTCAGGCAAATACTGCGTCTGAGGCTTATTCTCAGTATTTATCTTGACGCGTCTTCCGAGATAAGTGCGGCCAATGGCCAAGTCAGAGGCACACGCAAATCGTAACCGGCAAAACGTGTTTCAAAACCCAGGACTGTACACAACAATGAAACGGGCTGTAATGTAGTACTGTTTACTGTGAAATTATGAATATATGAAATTCACATATTTGAACTGCGGAATGAAGAAATAAATGTAAAGAAATCGTTATCGCAGAGGTCAGGGTTCGAATCCTGGCAAGCCTGATTTTTTCAGGCTTTCTTTTCGCCACTGCATAAGTTGCGTTAATAACAGCGAGGATCTTCTTTACATTTATTACTGTTTACTGTGTTGTGTAGAAGGTGGCCTGTTGATGAAATCTTTTAAAATGTGTGACATTCAAATAAAAGCTACTGAGCTGTACCTTCCTGTGGTGCTTTTTTATTCTACAAGTTAGAATTTTGAAGTTTTCCCCTTCCAAACTTCGCTTCTCATGACTCTTGCTTGAAAAAAAGGGTACGAAGGACTATGAAATTTTTGATGTCGGTTTTCAAATCATTCGTTCTTTGTTTATTAAATATTAAGAATATAGACTTGTCTTTGTTTCAGCGCTGCATAACGAGAGAGTTCTAAACGCTTACTTTGAAGCCCATTAATGCTCTTATTTTGTTTTTAGCGGAGCCTGCGGGCAAAGCCCGCCAGCGGAGCTCCATTGCTGAGGAAATTTTGGTTGTGACGTAATAGTCACGTGACCGTACGTCTGTATATCCTTACGTCCGTCCGTCCGCACAGACTCTGTGGGAGAGGGAGGGGAGTCCCAAGACAACCCGACGGGGGTAGAGAATGCCATCTTTTCTTGGCGGGAAATCACGCGGTGCTTTTGGGCAACCGGCGTTTTTCTTGGCGGGAAATCGCATGACCATCGTCG
>Ga0126336_10000256_pt1 | contig 18804 bp, 10 predicted proteins | sample SidCmetagenome_FD_92530 | JGI IMG/M metagenome (GOLD analysis project Ga0126336, IMG submission 92530) | Coral microbial communities from El Islote,Puerto Morelos, Mexico - Siderastrea C C metagenome | ecosystem: Host-associated > Invertebrates > Cnidaria > Coral | place: El Islote,Puerto... | reverse complement strand
GGTCCGCTTTGTGGTTGGTTGGCTGTTGTGCTTTCTGATCATAGGTATCCAAGCTTCAGGAATTTCGATTCCACTATCTCTATTGATGTTATTAGGATGAAGTCTTATATGGATAGCCTCTTTAACCCTACATGTGTACCAGTGAGGGTCACAATCAATAAACTTAACTTGCAGTCGAAACGTTGCGATCAACAACTCTAAGCGATTCCATCGTGAGACAAACGAATAAACGTTCATCTCACCTATCTTACACCACGATGAACAATAAACACATCTTTAATGACATTGAATTTATAGTTGTTTTGGACAACCCCATTACTGCTAATATGGATCCCTGATATTGAGTTCTTAGATGTTTTTATTACCAGACAAAGTTGATGATGAGAACTATTTTATTTGCAGATTGAAGAAACTGATAAATTACTAAAGAGGAAACAACGGTTTGGTGTTGCTGTTGTTTCGTCTCCTGCAGATAGCACTGATGTAAGTTTTGTAATAGTGCACATACCGTAAAATATCCTTACCATATTTTCTCAATAAATGCCCCCCTTCAATTGCTTCAAACTTGGCATGGTGGACCCGGTGTTAATTTAAGAAAGGGTTATTAGTTGTTTTTCTTGGCAGCCGTACCCTTAATCTTAAGTATAAAATTAATTATTGTACAACAAATAAACGTCTAAGGGGCTTACTTACGATTCCCTCTTTAATACCTGGCGTTTATTCAGGGCCCGGCGTTTAATCTAGAATATACGGTATATTACTAGTTTTTAGCATTTTATCAGCTTGGATTAAAAGTGCAAGATTCGTAGTTAACTCAGCATCTTAGGTTGTTGTAAAGTTAATGTTTTTTCTTTGTAGGCTAAAAAGAAAAAGAGAGCAGAGAGGTTTGGGCTGTGAAGCAGTTGTTCAGGCAGTTACCAGCCACACAGTGGTAGTCTTGTATTTCAAGGAAGTCATTGTTTTAAAATGTCTTCACGATGAAACCCAGTGGGTTTATCTGCGGTCTGGAGGAACTTTGTAAAAACACAAGGATATACACATCTATGAAATAATGGGGGTTGGAGTTTTACGTTGTAGTTAAAAGACCTTGCTGATCATGTACATATTGTGACAAGTGATTGAAAAGTCAACTCAGTAATTAAGCTGCCATCAAGTATCTTATCCTTGGACAGTATGAATGGTCCAAGAAAGGACAATGTGATTTTCATGACGATGGCTCCGTGCATTTTATCAACGCATGGAAGTGGCTTCACTTTGTTGATTGCAACACTGGGAAGGGCGTGTCCATGTACGGCTGTTTTTTTAAAGTTACCACAACAAAAGGTAATTAGTAGATCAGGAGTTTTTTAGATTTTAATTTTTCGCACCATCCAAGTTCTACGTTAAGGCTCTCATGAGTTCCTTACTTTCTTGGTTTTAACTAACATAGTAAAGTTCAAGAATCGCGCAGCCCCACTTGATGTCAAGAGACTTAAAGGAGTGGTGCAATGATTACTTTACGAATCAAAGTAACGGTAGTTCGCTAGCCACAGTTAAACAAGCAACAAGTTTAGTTACGACTAGTCCGTCTTTCAACTCCAGTAGCCACGTGGTATATAGAGTAGTGATCAATATGAAAAGGGGTAGAAGAAACAGGTTATGATTTTACATTGTAGTCCATGTAGAAGAAGGAAAAATGCAGGTTCCCGGTTAAAGTTGCTCTCACACTTGAGCCCTGATATTTGTAGCTGGAACAAGATGGGTTTCTTTGGGAGTTCTTTAGCCTTGCACTCTCTCATTATCCACAGAGAAGTTGTACGTAGCTGAGCAGGGTTGGCTTCACATTGTTCTCCTTGAACGTAGACCGGTTCTATTTTTCAACACCACTGCCTTCTATTTTTGTGTTACGTTTGTTCTTGTCGTCGATTTTCAAAACTCGGAAACTATGAAAGGGAGTTGTTGTTTGTAGTCGCTTCACACAGAAACAGATTTGGGAAATTTTTGCCTTTTATTTAGCACGGTCCATTTTAACTTTAGAGAAGTCTTTTTTCCTTCTTTTTTTTTCAAATGAGCTAGGCGTATAACAAATCCTCCTTTGCTTTGCTTTTCACTCAAGTGACATTAATTTAACCAAACTTGCTCCGCTTATCAGCAGTTTCATGACCTTTCCTACCTTGTAGGTAGTTCTTTTGTAATGTTTCGTTTTAAAACGTTAGTGGTTAGGCAGTGGTAACATTGTTTCACGTAGGTAGTTAGGCTTATAACAATGTTGGAAATTACGATAGACCAGTGTTGCCCAGACTGATTCATCGAGTACTTGGAGGATGGCAATAATGGAATGGACTTCTTGCACAAGTCAGAGTGATCACGTGATGTTATAAACATTGGCTCAAATTGAAGACAGCGGCATTGTCTTTCAAAAGTACGATGGCAAACCCCCTTATAAATCTATGGTTAGAGTTAGCGTAGCGGAATCAGTTCACAAACGATCAACACCTAACAATGCATCAAAATTCGTGGCAATTTCGAATTCAGTTTTCTAACTTTATACACCGTACATGTAGACTGTCAGTTCGTCTGGTCAGTTAAATTCGCAAGCGAACACTACGACTACATAAGGGTTCGTTTTCATCCTTAATTTTAGTTCTATCTCAAACATCTTGGTATAATTAACTCAGTGTAAAAGGCTTTTCAGTGCGAGGTAACGGTGATTTGCTGATCTCAAATGCGCGTTAATCGGCTGCCCAACAATCGCACCTAGAACTACTGTACTCGGTAAATACCAGGAACGTGTTGCAAGGCGAGATAGAAGTTAATTTGATGGACCGTTTTACTTGAAATCGACAAAAACTGTTTGGTTGTAGAGCTGTTGCAGAAATAAGAACTGAGAAAACTTTTTGTAAGTTTTAAAGAAATACCCTGTCAAATAGCACCAGTAAGATCAGAACTTTTAGGGTCTGCCAGTGTTCTAACCCTAACTCGATTTGTGAAAAGTATCTTAGAACAGAATCCACGTACATATCCATACATTTCCAGCTTTTTATTACGTACAAGGAGTGCATTATAGCTTTATTTTTCCTTGATGCGGAACACTGTTTTTGTTGGGCAGAAATGTACCCGGAATTTTGGACAAAGTAACGAAACTTAGTAACTTATTTATTCTCCATTACATTTGTTGGGAGCAGTATGTCAACGATTTGGCTAAAGTCAAATTAAACAAAGAAGCGGTTTATTTCGTTTATTACTAGAAATCTTTCAAACATACTGTGCTGTTTTATCATTGCTACACAGTCTCTCGTTAATTAATAAGACTCGATGTTTGATACGCTGTTTTCTGTGCAATAAAATCTTTGTTCTCTCATGTCGTGCGGACCTTATCCTTTTATGTGATACTGAGGACCTACGCTGGTACCAGAGGTGTTTCTTTCTTTTTCTCAAACCAACTGAAGCCGCGACACGTTGAGAAATGAAAGAAAAACCTTTGGGACAAGGGTACTGGGGGAACGTTCCGGAACGTCAAGGGCAGCTATCGGAAGTCCTGTTTATCACCTTTGACGCGTTTTGACGTCATCACGGTAAAGACAACCGTGGTGAGAAACAAAATTACGCCAGTGAAGAAAAAGCAAGACTTTCGCGTGTCGACTGGGACGTCTGCGATATCAACGTTCTCGTTGCTAACCCTTTTAACAAGGGTCCACGAACAGGAAGCCCACTCAAACTGTGTGACCGTTTGTTGTTTCAAAATTATAAGGGAATGTACGGGAAAACCGAAAGGTTTCTAATAACCTAAGATATTGCGAGTTATTAGAAACCTTTCGGTTTTCCGATACATTCCCTTATAATTTTGAAACAACAAACGGTCACACAGTTTGCGTGCGTGCCCTGTGGGCAAGCCTGCGTACAGACGTCACGCAGGCTACTTTGGGCCCACGGACCTATTTTTGGAGCGTTGCTAAGGAAGTGAAAAATCTCTTCCGGTGGATGGCGTTAGCAACAGCTCCAAAAAAAAAAAAGGAAAAAAGTCAGTGTGAACGTTCTCCTCACTAGTTCTCCTCTCCTCAATCCTCCTCCTTTTTGATTGGCTAAAAAGCTCGCGCCACTTTGTTAACCAATCAGAAGTAAAACCAAAACCAATCGTGACTTGTTTGCACGCGTTTTCCCGCGTTTGACGCTAATTTCTTGTATTTGCTTCGATTTCTGATTGGTTCATTTTGTTTTTGTTCCCGTTGTGATTGGTTAGAGTAATTACTTTGGTTTTGGTTTTTCGACACTCATTTGTAAACCGCTCTATCATTACAATTGGATTGGATTACATTGGCCACAAAGAATGCAACCAAAGTAACCGGTGCGCCTTTCATCCAGTCGCTAGAAAAACTGCTGTTTGAGCAAATCCATCGTAGTAATGAATCACTTGTGTTTACTGTTCATTTATTAGTACGTTACCATGATCACTGCGCTTTTCAGTCACATTCGAACTCTGAAGTTCAAGACCAACTAACGGTTGGGTTTTCCACTGCCGTCAATCATCGCAGTGGAATAGTTTAACTGTAAAAGAGGTCACGTGCGTTGATTGATGGATTTCGACTCACTTTAATAATAATAATAATAATAAAATATTTATATAGCGCCAATATCCTAAAAGTTCAAAAGCGCTTTGCCTTATTACGTTTCTTAATTTAGTTATCAACGTAGTTATGATTAAGGCAGTAAAAATACGCAATCGTTTGTCGGTTTTTTTTTTAAGTTCAAAGTACGCAGATTATTGAAAAGCGAACTAAGATTCGATAATCTGTTAGACTAGGTTTGTTTCTTTTTAAACAAACGCCCACTCTCCAAGAAACTGGTAGCCTGAGAAAACAGCCGGCGTTTCGCGAGGTCGCAACTTGAGCCCTCGCAAAACGACGTCTGAGTAACGAGCGCAGAAATTCCATACTGATGACGTGCACTACCCAGGTCTTGGTAGTGCTTTTGATTGGTTGAAAGAAAATTCCCTTGCGGCACAACTAATCAGAAGCGAGGGCTCAAGTGGCGACCTTGCGAAACGTCGGCTGTTTTCTTAGGCTAAGAAACTGGTCCCCTAAGTGAATATCTCCCGCTACCGTCGCTATCAACTGAAGCAGTTCAATTCGTAATGAACACTCCTCTCCAAGATGTTCCTGCTTTCATAAAGATTCAAGACAATACAATTACAGTTCAAATTTGCTGTTGTCAAACGCATAATAGGTATTTTCGGAGACGTTTTCCACCAAAAAAGGTACGTTGCATCCACTTCTTTCTCCTGTTTACCTCGAACAGACGCCACATTTCAAGCGAACTCCTTCTAGTGTCGCCCACTTCTAAACCGCTTCCAACTCTTTGCACATCCCAATACACCACTGTGCACTAATTGTACCAATTACGCCACAAGGCAGCAAAACTACCTTGAGCAAAGTGGACAGTTGCGAGAATTTTTACTTCTGGGCTAGTGAACAATTCACTTGCTGACAACTTTTAGTACCCAAAGAGATCATGACGTTCATCTCAGCCAGTACAGCCACAAAGTCGCGGTATACCACTTTGAGCGAAGTGGACATGCTGCAAGAAGTTTTCCCTCTCGCCCTGTGAACTAGTCACGCGCTTCGAACTATTTTCACGTCCAAAGACAACTTGGTCACTGCCAGTTCAGTCTCAACGTAGCGGAAATTCAGCCTAGTTGACATTTGACGAAAATTCCCCTTTTGCTGTCATGAACTTATGCCTCGCTTCCTACTCTTTTCACGTCCAAAGACACCTTGATGTTCATTCCCGCCAGTTCAGCCACAAGGTAGCGGAACACGTACGGGAAAGCTAACAGCTGGATGTGTTCACTGCTTTCACAAGCTTTACAAGTCCATTTGCGCTCTCTGTGCGCAGCGGCAGCTGCTATTTCAACAGCAGGTTTGTCCAGGAGATTGGAGAGGATACTGCCACACTTAGTACACACCTGACCCTGGAGGAGAGAGGAGATGCTAGTAAAAAGCGATGACAGCGTCGCTAGTGCGCAAAAACGAGGCCATTTCTTAATAATTCACATCAAGAGGACAATTTGTTTTGTTCGCATAATTTCGTGGGGATCGACTAACCAGTCACAATTCAAGGAGAGCGTCCAGAAAACTAACTGAAGGCCCCATGTGGGAGTAGGTTTCTTGAAAGTTATCTCTGCAAAGGTAAGCGAATTGACAAAGAGTAGAAAAACGTCTTTCCATCTAGACTTGCTCCAAGCCGTTTTTTTCCCCGTGGGGACAAAAGAGATGTGCAAGTTAGCGCGCGATGCCAAAAAAATAAAATAAAATAGTCAGAAAAACAGGCGCAAGGAGTACATGCGTGTGCTACTCGCGATGCGATACAAATGGTTCGGGCTGCAAATGGATTATCTTCAAAACGAGTTCGTTCCGCAAAACCAGTCGCCATTTTGATTCACGGGCGAGCACCGCGCGCGTTCCCCGTGACAAGTGGAACAAGTGACTTCGAGCAAGCCCTCTGCCAGTCATAAAGAAACAGATTCTTTTATGTTAGAAATGCCAAAGCAAACACGGCAGAAAAGTAAATTCATCAAGAAATACTTACTACTGTTCTGTCGGAGCAGTTCATGAGCCGATCCTGTAAGAGAAATGATGTTCCATGAGCCAGCAGTGCGTCTCTCTCCATTTCGCCAAAACGAATTCCTCCTTGTCTTTTACGTCCCTAGGAGGTGAATATAGTACAGAATAGTCGTCCGACGTAACGTGTCACCAAAGCAAAGAATGGGGTGCAAAACGACTCCAATCAGAGAACCAATTGGTACAGCGAGATACAGTGGCGTGAAAGAATTAGAACTCATGGCTACTTGTGGTAAAAGTAAAACAAGAAAAAAACCCGGCACGTGACAAATGTCAAACACGTGACCCCACTGTCAGAAATGTTTTAGTTCCTTCTACAAAAGACGCTTCCATTGCAGTAAAGTAATTGTAATTAACGTAAGAAGTTTATACGAGTTTATACACGAGTCTAATTTTCATTCAGAAGATTGTTCAAGGATGAAACTTCTGACGCGTTACAAAGAGGGGACTGGGAATTTGGGTGGGCTTTATGGGGGAACCTTTCGCAGAGAAATATCGCAGCAAATCTAGTTCCTTGGGAATGCATGGATTAGAGACAACATAAGACACACGAAAAGGTCGCGAGAATTGCCCCAGGACATCCCGGGGAGACGTGAAGCACCAGTACGCCCGCTCTACCACACGGCAGTATTTGGTTTAGTACGTTCCCTTGTGTGTGCTAATAGGTTTCAAGTCCTACAACCTTCTCGTGCAACTTGCGCAAACTTCAACTGGGTGAACTTTGTGGGACATGCTGGAAGGGCAACATTTTGTAGAGAACCCATGTAATTTCGTGTGTGACAAGTTTGTTTTTTGTTCGCTGCTATTTATCCCCGCAACGTGAATTCGAGCTTACCAAACATTAAAATTAACCAAAGCACGTCATCGAAAAGTGAAAGGGGTCACCAGTATCAGACTGTTCACGTGATCATGTCGGCAATGAGCAAAATGCACCGCACAATACCAACCAATAAAACACTGGCTGATATCACGTGACACAAAGTCCATGGCCAATCAGATGACACGCACAAAATGGTGTCATCACTTACTGGTGGGTTGCGAGGCAAGAAGACGTGACACAAGATAAGGCATTACCTGTACTGGCTGGTGTGTTAGTATGTCAATGGGGCCTGTTGTTCGGACCTGAAACAAGGACAAATAGAAAATGCTTCAATACTTCACTTGTCGCTCATCGTTAAGAACCTGTGTAACGCAAGATTCGTTACGCTTGTTCAGTGCCTATTCACTCATTGTATACGTGTTCTATTCGAAGCGCGAGGTGTAATAACTGCAACTTGTTCAATTCCATTCAATTTGCCCGACGATGACAAAAATCGCTGCAAAATAAGTTCCAAGAAAACTTCGCGAGAAGCAAAGGTTGAAAAATTCGTTGCAGCTTTGCCATATTCATTACAAACTGTTTAAGTGCAACATTGTTTTTAGAGCAGGTGTTAGGATGCTAAGGGCGCACCGATTCAATACAAACAGAATAACAGTGTCAGACATACAGTTTTATCAAGTTGGCTTCTGATCAAGAAGTGTTGGTGAATATCAACCAGTAAAACACAAGCAGAGATCACGTGACACGACTCTCAGAGCCAATCAGATGACACGCATAACAAGATGTCATCACCCACTGGTATGAAACATTAAGGCTCGGCAACGTAAAAAATTCAACGCAGGCTACCTGATACTTGTCCGCTACCATGTGCCTCAGCCGCTGATAGTAAACTACACCAAAGAAGATGTCCGCTTCAAACTCCCTGCCATCTGTACCACTGTACATTCGCTCTGTGCCGAAGTAGTTGTAGCCAGCTGAAAGAGTTAAAATTTTTACTTAATGACGAACCAACGCGAGGAAAAAACAATAAACAAGCAACCCAGACGAAACTTGACATAGTTTCACTACATAGTCCTTCTAGGCTTCATTCGACCGGAACTTCAAACATGTAAGGGCAGCTGTAACAAGAATTGCTCCTACAAATTGCTGTTCTCGTCTTATCCAATTTGCGTCTTAACGCCCTAGCTAAACAAGCACTTCGCGTCTTATGTAAACCACCACTGTATAAACAGGCCATTTCCCGTCTCATATTTTTGTGTATTAAAAAATTCAGGAAATGTGCATAGGTGCCGGCGACACAAACGAATAAGAAAACAGAGTCTTTCAAGACTCAAGTTCAGTGCATTTGACAGTAAATAAGCGCGTTTAACTGAACAATGAAAACAAAACAAAACAAAACAAAAAAACGATAAACATAACGAGCGAACAAACAAATGGAAAGTTACATTGTTTTAGCAGGTTTCCAAAGTGGTCCACAGCTGGGTCATCCTCTGAGAAAGTGAAGGGTGTAGCGTCATACGCCACTCCATTCAGACTGGCTGATTTACCCGCCATGCTTTCTATCATCATACCTGCACAAATGAAAAAATGAGAAATAGAAAAAAAATGGGAAGAAGAGAAATGGAAAGAGCAATAATTAACTGATGGGGCCAGTGCTATTTGTGGTAAATCGCCTTGAAAAGGAAAATTCTCATTGGTCAGTCATAAAAGTAAACAAGCATTTGCCACGTCGGGTTGACGTTAGAAGGTGAAGTTATGTTGCTAAACAGTTCGAATTTCCCTTGACAAAGGTAACTGAGCTGGGTTGAAGATAACATGCAACTGCTCAATTAAAAAGAAATTACGTCTTACCAATTGTCATACGCGAGGGAAATCCGTGAGGATTGAAAATGATGTCTGGTGTCATCCCTGATTCTGTAAACGGCATGTTTTCGATTGGCCATTTCTGGCTGCAAGGTATAAGAAAGTATACTTAGCAACGTGAATGAACTTACCAGAGCCCGTAGTGCAAACTGCGCGGACCCTCTTCTCGAGGGACAAGACAAAGGGCCGTGGGAATGAGGTTGTGACAAGGGCGGAAAAACATATCACCAGTGCCACACTCGTACCGAGAGTCCTAAGGTTTCTATAATTTTTACCACAGCAATCCTGCAGTTACCGGTTCTTGCTTTTGTTGCAGCAAACAGCCAATCAAAAAATCATATTTTTTCACTACGCCACCGAAAACTGAAAACCGCCGAAATGCCGACACCCCGCTGACCAAGAAGCCTGAGGACTCTGGGTACGCGATTGCCAGTGACAAGGCTGGAAAACATGTAACAGTTTACAACCGTAGTAACGGATGCGACCGGTGCCAAGCGCGGGAAAAGATGCTACCATAACAAGGGAAAACATGCAACCGGTGCCAAACGTGGGAATTCATATAACCGACACAAAGCGCGAGCTCGGTCACAAGCGTGGGAAAAGGTATGACCTGATGTTACATGCCAAGCGCGAAAAAACACTAAACCGGTGCCCGGCGCGGAAAAACGCTAGCTTACTGGCGATTGCTTTTTTTGGTTTTGTTCCTGACTGGTCGAAGACAACAAGTCTCAACAACTGTCATATATTTTATCCAGTAATACTATAGCACGTTGGAAAGTTAAGGATACATACCTACAAATTCCTTTCTGACCATGCCGACTGGAGAACTTGTCTCCTATGATCGGGTTTCTCTAAAATAAAACAAACAATATGGCGTCAATTTATACACTAATATGTATCAAGCAGACATTGAAGAAACAGCGTGCATCTTGGTACATTTCTTAGCTTAGCCGTCCGCATAAACCAAAAGAAGTAAAAAGACCAAATTTTAACCCAGTGTGAACCAGGATGTCATTACAAATGAAAACTACAAAAGGGATATTAATTAGATCTTGATGGCAGTGAGATTCGTACGAAACATGACGATCGCACGAACACCTCTGCAACTGCCCCCCTCCTGAGAGAATTTACTTGGCATGCAAAGAATTGATCATTATGGGGAGGTTTCGATAGGCAAAGGAACAGATCGGCTGTCGGAACAACAGATAATATACAGTAAACAAAAGGCTAGCTATCGTGACTGTGTTAGTGAAAGTTCAACTACAAACAAAACATACCGGAATTCTTAATTTAATGGAAACTCTCTGGAGCAAGCCAGTTCCGTTGTCATTTCCAAGAACTTTTACCTGAAATGAACCACAAACAAGCACAACACTCACTCTGAATGTTCAAAAATGACTGTAAGCACAGCGCGAAATAAATTTTCGCAACGGACAGAAAAAGAGAAGAGTCTTACGTCATCAACAACAGCGTTCTCCAGACTAGAGTATTTCTTTATGACTGATTTTCCGGTGTTGTCATCAATGTAACTGCAAGTAACCCAATAAGAGGGCAGTTAACCCTTTCAGCCCCAGCATCAACAGACAAATTCTCCTTACTGCAATCCATATATTTTTCATAGTACTATTTGGGAGAATTTGTTAAAAAAAATCAAACCAATTTCCCTTTGGTGATCATTTTATTCATTCTCATAACCTGTTCTTTTGGGTTTGTATTGATATTGTGAAGAGAAATTTGATGTTGGTCACTCTTGCCAGTTAAAGGGTTAAGCGATAATAGAACATAGTCAAGACTGATAACCATGTGCTGGGCAACTGCGGACAACATTTCAGTGAGAAACAGTAAGAGAGTGTTTAGGAAAGATATTTGTGACCAAACTCTGAAAAATAAAATCTTTAAACAAACAAGACATGCTGCGAATTTCTTTGTCGAGATTTCTCTGTGTAGCAATAAAATGTGTTCAAAGCACTTAGGGATGACCGCGGTTTAAGACAATAATAACTGTACCTCCAAATCTTTTTATAAGTGTTTCATTTAAAGAAGATAATACAGTTTTGTAGTCTGTGCTATCTACCTTCCTGACACTGTTTTCAGTAGACAACGTTTAAACATTTGGTTTGGCGAGATTCATGATAAACTTGCCCACATGTCGAGCTCAGAATTTTTTTTTTCGGAAGCGCGAACCAGCACCGGAACCAGAAATGAGATGCGAAGAGGACTTTTGAGAAAGTCTAGCGAGATTAAAATGGGTTAAGATCGCCGTTTTGTTTAACTTCATCTAAACTTTGTTTAAATAATTGGACCTTAGTTTTTCTTTTTGAGGTTCACAATAGAAAGCTTATGCTATCAAAAAGGCCAGAATCAGACTAAACGTTTTATCAGGTTGACTGAGAGCAATGACGTCATGTGCATGACAGGCAATAAAACACTGACTGAGATCACGTGATGCCTTGCGCTGAGCCAATCAGATGACACGCATAATGTGATGTCATCACTTGCCGGCCATCATAAAAGTAACTAATAATAAGTTGTTAATACAGTCAAACAGGTTTCTCGCCCAAACTTCGAGTTCTTACCAGTAATACGGGTTCCCTGTCTCGAGTTTTGCTCCAATTGGTGGCAGTCCATCCATGTCCAGATATCCCTGCACTCGTTCATCATTAGGAAGGCAGCCTGACGATAAAATAATTTGCAGTTTATAATGCAAAATGCTACTAAATAAAAAACTAAATAGGATAAAAAAATCTTCAGAGCAAATTAATAATAAAGCAAGTTCTTTGCTTTCATATATCAGTCTAGACGCTGTCCCTTTAAATAAGCTTTTCAGTTTCAGCTCACCGTAAAAGATCCCAGATAACAAGCCTTTTTTTAGTTGCTTCAAGCGTCTTTGTCAAGCAATGTATGGTGCAAAACAATAGGCAATTTCCAAACTGTCTTGAATCTCCCTATCAAAGCGAGGCCCGGTGCACAACCATTCATATGAAAATTTGTTTTATGATGTGAATGGAAAATCACTTTCATATGAAAGGCTGTACAGTAGGCCTCGCTTTCATAAAGAGGCAAAAAGCAATCAGGAATTGGCCTATTAATACGAGGAATCGCTTTGAAAAAGGGAAATTCAGAGATACCTTACTGCTGCTGCTAGTAAATGAAGGAAAGACAAAAAACTTACCGAATCTAAGACTTGAAGCCTTTTCATGGCTTCCAGAAATTTTATTAAGGTCCACTATCTGAAAGCAGAAAAAATAGAGAAACTCAGTATACCACTACCAACAGCCATCAAATGTTGGTCGTATTAACGGAGTTAAGGGTCAAATTATGTTAGCTTACAAAAAGAATGGAGGAGCAAAGAGAAAATGAAAGAAAAGAGGAAGACAGCATCAACGGAGCGGTTTTCAATTGAGTGTCGAAAGTAATTCGCGTTTTGCTTTGGTTTTGCTTAACTTCACTCTGTGATTGGTTAATAATCTCGCGCCACTTTATCGCCCAATCAGAAGTAAACTCAAACCAATCCCGACTTGCTCGCACGCGTTTTCTCGCGCTTGGCGCCGGTTACATGTATTTGCTTCGAGTTCTGATTGGTTCGTTGTGTAATTTGTGTTTGTTGTGATTGGCTGAGGTAATTACTTTGGTTATGGTTTTACGACACTCATTTGAAAAGCGTTCTGAAAGGCAGCATCGATAATACGCGAAATCACTTTGAATCTGGTTACCAAATACAGTATAAAGATACTACTTTAAATTTTTCTTTGTCAATCATTTTTGTATGCTTGTATCATTTCAGCAACCAACATTTCGAAAGGGGGTAGGGTGGGGCTCTACCTTATACACATATCAATTTTTGGAGAGCTTCGAAAGTATACGTCATGGTTTAAGAGTTTTTCACTTTGCATTGTGAGAAGGAAAGGTTATAAAGAAGTGAATTATTTAAGAGCCGAAAGGAACCAAACTCTGCCCCACCTACCTCGCATTTTAACACAGTGCCATGGGCAAATCCTCGTTCAAACGACGCTTTATTGAGAATCATTGCATCCTCCATATCATAACCCTTAAAAACAAAAATGACACGGTCAAGGTAGTCTACATCACAAGTGTATCACGTAAATGAGCTGTTTCTATCGTTTACTTCTCTTCCATATCTGTAGCTGTTTTTCCTTAACACTTGATTTGGCAAGCCATGTCCAGAAATGACCATCTATTGGCAGGCAAGACAGAGGGGAGAACATCTCCATTTGCAACATCCTGCATAACAAACAACGGACAAAGAACACAAACAAAGACCTAGTCCTAAACGAAAGGACGTGTCTGGGTCATTTACTTTCAGTATCATGTTGAAATTCCAAAAGCCACATTTGCATCAATTAGAACCTTAAAAGTGGCTGTTCCCCACAGAAACTGTGTGTGGCTACAGACGGACAGGAAGGAAATGGATTTCAAGTTGAAAACGTCGGGCCACTTTTTCCAAGTTCTTCTCTTGCGTCTCACATAAAATCAGTAAAAGCTGACAGTGGATTGTTTTTCCTTCGAAAATTTATTTGTCGTGCTGTTGTTGGTGGTCTAGAGGCGATTCATGTACGAGCAGTAGATATAAATAAAAAAGCGAAAAAATCACGATGATCGTGCCCCGAGGAACAACAAAGCTTCAAAGTTGTGCAGATCATCTGATGGCAGCCTTAAGCCTAAAGCCTGTGCCAAACGAGAATAGGAGTAGGCTATAAACCGTTAGCCTGTGTATCACCGTGGTTGTGCTGGGTATATAAACTTACGGTGTATGAAATAACAGCCACAACTGCATTTGTTCCTACAGCGTAATTGTCGATGGCTAACTCGTCATGAGCAGTGGGTCGAACTAGAGGACTCTGCGGAGTCTATGAATAAAGCAAGAAAAAACAGATGAAAATCATACACCCGGCTAGGGATATAAACACCAAGGAAAGAGGTGTTTTTCTTCAGCATCTTCCAGTTGCCTTAAGCCCTCGCTAAATCGCCAGTCAACACAAAATTTAGAAGAGCAAACTTGTGTTCAGAAATCTACTAAGAGGACAAACCGATAGCCAAACAGCAGTAATCAACATTAACGTCAACTTGCGCCTACGTGACCAAACTGTGAAAAACGATCAATGAGGTGTGTGCGAACTTGAACTTGATCAAAGTGAACGCAAGTCACCCTAATCCCAGAGGGGTTCCTTTCTTCTTTTCAAATGAAAAAAGGTGCGAAAGAGCCGCAAGAGGAGAAAAACAAGACGTCACAAGTTTCCAACTTGCACTGACTTAGACTTGTCTCTTGACTGACAGAACTACCTCACCAACAATGACGACTGAAGAAGAAACATGGCGGAAAATCAACCATTGTACCATAGAGGTACAAAGTCTCTATAAAATCTGTTGCAGTCAACTCACTTTTCTGATTTGCAGACTAGGTCAGAAACTGCCTCGTTCTCAGGCGCTTCGTTTCGCACTTTGATCGCGAACAAAGGCGGGCACGAAACGCGAGTGGCTGGCCGTCCTTTGCGCGCGAATTTCCATCGCGAGAGAGACGTCTGGGAACAAGGCAGGGTCAGAAATGTTAAAAGATGTACAGCAAGTGCAGAGCTATGCAATAACTCTGTACTTTCAGTATTTGTCAACAAAACTGTAGTATTTGACTACTACTTCTTCTCTACTACTACTACTTCACCATTCTACTAGGGGAAATGCACAACAATTTGGGTCTACACACGGTGCAATCTCGTTCCCAGAGGCCGCATTCCTTTTGGTCAGCACCAAGGATGGCATTTCGGGTAGATACATCATATATGATACACCATGATCCCGCTGACCTCAAATGCGCACGGGCTCTGGGGACGAGATTGGTGCAACTTAGTACTTTCGTGCCACGTTTCGCGTAATTTTCCACTGCGCCTTAACACTCGCCCATTAAGGACACTCACTTGCAGTCTGTATAGTTTGTTGTCTCCACGATGTTTCAGTGCCTGAGCTGGAGTTCCCATCGTTTGCTTTCCCATCTAAAGACCACAAGAACACTGCTCTATTAACTCTTTAAGCCCCAATAGTGATCAGCATCAAATTTCTCCTCATCATATCAGTGCATCATAACACATAAAGGTGATGAGAATTGAGGAAATGATCACCAAAGATGAATTGTCTTGATGTCTTAACAAGTTCTCCTAATTAGTACTCAATGACATGTATTGAGACCAGTAAGGAGAATTTGGATAATGATACCGTATCATACCGGGCCTTAGAGGGTTCACCTATGACACACGCATGTTGCTTCCTGTCATAAATCTATGTAATTACCTGACACTGGTACATGTTACGAGGACTTTGGTTAAAGTCCGAAAATGGAGTTAAGCTTGCAACGGCACTCAACATGCTTGTTTGCTTCAATTCCAGGTGAGTTGTTTCCTGAGCATGTAAAACAAGAGACAAAATAAACAAACTGACTTTTCAAGTAAAAGGAGCCCAAAGTCAACAAATAATGGAAGAAACTTTCGCAGGCAAGTTTTTGTATGAGATTATTACCGGGGATTATTAATAATCATAGTTAACTGGGAGATTTTCCGTTGGCCAGCGGCTGATTGCTTTGCACATTTTGCATTTTGAGTCGTTGCAGTGTGAATTTGCCCTCGTGGTTGGCTTCAAATAGCTTTACTGCTTTTTGTCTTCTGTTTGCCCGCTCCCGCCTGAGTCGGCCTGACTCTTGGTTCCTTCAAGGCCCTGTCCTCTTTCCTCGTGTTTTATTTTCCACTGAGACATCAGTGTGACAGTTGACCCGTGAGAGGTAGCCATGTTTACCCCTTTATTTGCATTTTGCCCACATTCACTTGCTTATTACCTGCATTTCTCACAATTGACACTCAATTACAAAATAATTTGCCATACATACCCCTTCGTGTGCTTCTTCTTTAACAACAGCTACATTCATGTACACCTACAAAAAAAGCAACAACTTAATGAGCTGAGAATTTCTCAGGGTTAGTCCGGCAAGAAGAACATGCGAACATGCACAAAAGTTTGTGGCCACGTGGAAACTCGACGCGCGTGGAAATTCGACGCGCGTGTAGTGAGCTACAGGGAGGGTGCACATGGCAGCCTCCTTTTGCGCGTGTTTGTGTGTTCCTCTCGTCCGACTATCGCTGAGCAGAAGGACGGACTGCTCGTAGTCTATTTGAGACGGTGTTCATTGCCGATTAGATCTTGACGCAAAGCTCCAGAAGGAATACACGATGCCCCAATTATTGTCTTGCGTAGTTGTGATTCAAGTAAGAAATGAATTATGGAGATGTTTTAGTCGCAGGGAGCGGTATGTTTTTTTTTTCGCGATTTTCGGTGTTTTGAGCATACGAAATTCGTCGATGAAGTCGGGTTATTTAGTAGAGACAAGAGCTACAAGAGAAACACACCTGCTCAAAGCTGCCGATCATTTCCACCTGTCCAGCTGCTAGGTTAAGAACAGGTCTCATCATACGTGCCACAGTGGAGAAGACGTACAGTCCCGGGTATTGACTTGCTACATTTGTAATGGGTACAAGACAAATCTCCAACATCCGAGGGACCTGCGACAGGCAAGAATGGAAGAGATAAAGTAAAGAACAAAATATCTGCCAATTTTTCCATTATCAAACAGCAAAATTTGTTTGCATTACTTTGTACGATACATTAACAATATCCCTTGACCACTCTGATAAGATTACATCCAATAAACTAAAATATATACCTTTTCCTGTCCAAGTACTTTTAGCATACGGAGCCTGTTTACAAGTGATGGTGCAAGGTCCATATCTACTCTACCAATCACTCTTCCATCGAGTATTACCATATAACAAGACTTGATATTTGTTGGCGCCGGGGCGTCATACAGGCTCATTCCTAATGAACATAGCAGTTTAGGCAGATGGGTTGTCTGTGGCATGGTGTTGACAACCTAAAGGGAAAGACACAGGGTACCAACGTAGGGGTGTTTCATTTTGGTAAAGGCAAAAAAAAGACACAGGAATACCAACGTGGGAGTGCTCCATTTTGAGAGGTCAGAATAACTTTCCAAGACTGAGAATCTAAAAATGTGCTACAACTTCACTTGTTGAATGTTGAAAAATACGGCACCACAGGGAAGTAATGCTCAGTTGCAATTAGCTGTACAGTTACACGTAAGGATTTCACCCAGACTGGTAAATTTATAAACAGTTTTTAGTGTTATAGAGCGGTTTTCAATTCAGTGCCAAAGGTAATTCGCATTTGCTTTGGTTTTAATTTACTTTGCTCTGTAATTGGTTTGAAAAAGCCGTGCCATTTTCTCAACAATTCAGAAGTAAAACGGAAACCAATTATGTCTCTGAAGCACGCGTTTTCCCGGGCACTTCAGACTTGCAACATGATTTACTCCGAGTTCTGATTGTCTCATTTGTTAATAATTTGTGTTTGTTGTGATTGGCTGGGGAAATTACTCTGCTTTTTGGTTTTATGACACTCATTTAAAAAAAATGCTCTATTTAACCCAAGTTTGATTTCTCTGGAAGTTCAACGCGTTCAAGTTTGTTAGTTCTGTACAAGCATTATCTTCAGTTTCACTTTAAATATGCATGTGGAGGTGATTTTTTGAGGGTAGTGGGATGGACGTTCGATCCGAAGGGTGGGGCGTTCAAGTCATGTCCATGTTGTTTCTTTAGACAAGTCGCTTTGATCCATACTGTCTCTCCCCACCCAAGTGCATAAAGAGATATCAGTGAACCCAACAAACTGCTGGAGTTTAGCCTGTTCCAGGCGTTCAGATAGTAGTGAAGTGTGAGCAAAAAAAAGCAAGCAAGTCAGTCTCCCCTCGTTTTTTCCCGCTTTTTCACTTGCTTTATTATTTGCTCCCGCTCCACTATCTGAACGCCTGGAACAGGCTAGCTGGAGTTGAGTGCTGACTGTGTGACTTACGGCCTGTGCGCAACTTTTCTTTTCACTTTATCCCACTGCACATACAATAAAAGATAAAGATAAAGTCACAATCGGGCCTAGGAGGCCCACACGGCCGGAGCTTATCCCGGTTTCCATAGCACGAAGTAACTGAGAGTATTGCTACCCCCTCCCCCCCTGAACAGGATGCTATTCCATCGCAGGGTTACTCCCGAGCAGTATGTTGCCAGTACCCATTCATACACCTCGGTGTGTCTAAGGAAACAACACAATGGCAGGGACTGGGCGTCGAACCACCGACCTTCAACGTGCTAACCACTACACCACCGCACCCCCTATACTGTACATACAGTGTACACATAATTTTACACATACATTTACCTGACAAGAAGCAGCCATATGGTTCAACAATCCACATGGTGCACCATCTGGAGTATGAACAGGACACAAGAACCCTGCAAGAAGAAACAAAATGCAAATTCAGATCTGCCATCAAGACCAGGGGCCCGTTTCTCGAAAGTCCCGGTAACTTTTCGGGCCCGGAAAGCTATTTTATGTGCGCGATGTTTGCATTAAAGACTCAAATTTTGTTAGTTTTGAAAGCTGAGCAATAAAATTCTAAGT
>Ga0126336_10000255_pt1 | contig 18923 bp, 12 predicted proteins | sample SidCmetagenome_FD_92530 | JGI IMG/M metagenome (GOLD analysis project Ga0126336, IMG submission 92530) | Coral microbial communities from El Islote,Puerto Morelos, Mexico - Siderastrea C C metagenome | ecosystem: Host-associated > Invertebrates > Cnidaria > Coral | place: El Islote,Puerto... | reverse complement strand
TTTTAAGGGTTGACCATTAAATGGGCGTTTTTTTCACCATGCCTTTTGGAGGGGGCTTTTAATTTTTGGCCCGCCCAACCAGCACCCCCCCCCCCCCCCCGCCTCCAATTCTGTGTGAAATGCTTACTGGGTTGTGTGTTTCTTCTTTGTACGTGTTAAATGCAAAATTAAAAAAAAAGTGAGTACTATATGAAGCTAGTGCGTGTAAGTAGTGTTGTACTTAAAGTAGAAAGTAGCGTTGTAAGTAATGTGGTGTTGTTATTGATGTCCTTTAGTTAAAAAATTGAGTCTGTGGATCACTGAAAACCCTGTGTGTGACAATTCAATTGAAAGCTAGTGAGCTTTTTCTTGCAGTGCTAATTATTAAGATGCACACGCTAATTCAGTCTAACTTTGGAGTTTGTGGATAAAATCCTAAGTGTGACTATTTGATTGAAGTGAACAGTACTGTTAATTATGCATCAAAAGTGTGATCATTGAAAGGAAAGTTATCGAGCAGTACTTCCCAGTGGTACAGTTTATTATGCTTTACAAGGTGGTTCTAACTTTTGAGTCCGTGGATGAAATCCTAAGGTGTACCCATTCAAAAGAAAGCTAATGAGCAGTACTTTCCTATGGTACTGTTTATTATGCTGTACGAAGTGGTTCTACCTTTTGAGTCTCTAGTGTGAACATTCAAATGAAAGCTACTGATCGAGCAGTACTTTCCTGTGGTCTGCTTATTTTTCGACTTAACAAAAGTTTCCAAAGTTTTATTTTTAGCAGTCTTACATTTCCATGATGTTCCTTCCCCAAGATACCAAACGAAGTCGTTGGTCTTTCACGGACGGTGTACAATAAGTTCCCGTCACTGTCCTTTATATGAAGCTTGGTCAAATCTGAGGAGAAAATCGTAGGATCCTTCAGCTTAAATATTAATTCACCGTTACGATGGTTTAGTTTTCATTAGAGTCAAAAGCAGATGTATAAACGCAAGCCATGCACAAGGCACCATTTCTTTTTAGGGGGGGGGATAGTCTCAAATTTTGTTACTCTGTCACGTGGATATTTCATTTAGTACTCTGAGATTAAAAAATGTATAAAATGCTGCAAAATTAGCTCAGTTGGTTTCTGATTGTTTATATCTCCAGACGTATTTTGTCCAATAACTCATTTTATATGCAGCATTGGAACACATGCTGATTCCTGGCGAATCACGTTGGCTACGATATACCTACCACGCATCGCAAATGGTCACAAAATACTCTCGGAAATTTGAGATGAAATGAGTTTACAGACGAAATACTAACTTCCTAAAATATAAACAATCACATTGAAGCAGATCTTCTAATTTCCATACCAGTTTGACAGGATTAAGGGCGGGTCACAACACCAAACACAACTGGTGGATCATCAACCAATCCCAGACTGCGCACAGCAGTGAAATCAGCTGTAAGTAGCCACGATAGCCATGACAAAGTTAATAAAAGAAACTGGCTATCAAGCTCAGCAACGTCCTTTGTTTTATGTTTTTGTTACTGTGTTTAGCCTTGACCGTACATTACTACGACTACATCAAACAACCACTGGCCTCAGACGATACCACAAGCCCATCTTTGATAAACCACAAATTTTCAAGTTTAGTTATGAAAAGTCTTTCTTAAACACAGACTTATCATTTCTTTAACCTTCTCTACAAAACAATGAGAAATAACCAATTGAAATAATTCTGGATTTTAGAGAGAAATTAAACACAATGTGAACACCGTCCTATAAGTTTAGCTCCGTTCAGCCACAGCAGACAAATACACGATTTGGAAACGTGTTCTTGGCGTTGAAATCGTCCTGGCTTTGGAACCCTAATGGTGGCGGTTCACAACACCTTGTTTCAGATCATGATCAAAATCACATTAATGATTACTGGGCAGGGATGTGAAGTGGGCGTCATCTCCTGTAGATTTTTATATTATACATTAGTAGAGGAACTTAATTTAAAGACTGCTTGAAAACAGTACGGGAACGTACAAAATGTAGTCCTCGGTGTAGTGGTCTGAAGTGTGCATGTTTCCTGAAGGGTAGGTGAACTGACTGTAAAAGGAGTGTCGGAATCTTTTTTGTGTCTCTCACCACCATGATAATTAACTTATAAACTAATGTCACCGAAAGACTTGAGGATGAAAACTGAAGTTATGTACCTGACATAGAATATGACCATTCAGCTGCTCCTTGCATATCTGCATCCAAGTTCATTTGATCTAAAATTTGATAAAGAAATCAGAAATTGAAAGAATTGCACTCTGATACAGCAAAAAGTAACCATCGAATTAAGTCCTCACCTAACAGGAACTGGACATCAAAATCTTCCTGACTACTGAATAAGTTGATGTCATTGTCACTCAAGTCAGAGTTCTCAGAGATTTCAGTGATTATCATCCTCTCCAGTTCTTCACCAGACAGGCTGTAGAACAAATCTGGTAAACAAAAGAGGAAAATGTCATCAATGATGCAAAAGTAAGTTATGCATGTGAGATGGAGCAAAAGTACAGATCACAAGGATTTCTTTGTATGTACCACTTTGCAATGACTGCAGCTGCTCTTCCGCTGACAAAGCTTCAAGGTCTGGTTGTTGCTGCCCTTGCAGCGATCCAGCTATGGCCATGTATGTTTGTGGCTCCTCATATGCTCCACCTGGCCCATCACCATCATCACCATCACCATTACCATCACCACCACCACCACCATCACCATCATCGTCATCATCATCACCATCACCATCACCATCATCGTCATCGTCATCGTCATCGTCATCGTCATCGTCATCGTCATCGTCATCACCATCACCATCACCATCACCATCACCATCACCATCATCATCATCATCATCACCATCCTCATCATCATCATCATCATCATCACCGTTATCTCCACCTGATACAACTGACTCAGCAGCACCACTTATTAACGAGCTAAGGCTGCTTTCATATTCAGGGTCGTAGCCGGGAGAATAAATGGGAAGTGCCAAGTTCGAGACATCAGGATCTGCAATAATTAATATTTAATGTATAAATGCAAGTGATACAAATGAATAATTTTTTTTTCTGTGTTAAAGTCACATGTACATTGCTACAGTGAGGTCGCACAGAGGAGAAGCTACTTATCTCATCAAAAAATTACTCTCATATTTAACGAAACTTACATGGCAAGAGATTTTAAGGGTTTAAATTAAGCAGATGTTTATATATGCAAAAGATTGTTACCTCCAAAAAAGGTTTCCTGCAAAAAAGTTTTCCACTATAGAAATTTCCAAGTAAATATCGTTTAAAAATTTGCAATTCCAGTCTCTCAGGCAATAAGCAACCTTTAAAATAACCTTGAGGCTATTGACTTCATTTGAAAAGACACTTTTGCAGTTCTGTATTTTGTGAAATTCAGTTGTTTCTTTTCAAACAAGTCAGAATTTAGATGCCAAATTTTTACTGAAACCAAAAAAATCTGACAAAACATCATTCTGAATCTGCAAATGAACAACTGGCAAAATAAAACTTTCATAAAAATTTCATGCTAAATGCATATAAATGTAGTAGATAGTAAGATTATGCATCACATGGTAGTTGCAAGGTAAGAATATTCACACTATGCAACAGGTCACAGTGACAGACATTTTGCTGAGACAAGATGCTTGCCTAGTGCACACAAAGGATTTTTAAGTAGGGAATCCTAGATTTTGATGGGGGTGCCTGGGCACTAGAATAAATAACATTTCCCCACTGGTTGATTTTAATGTTGTCATGGTGACTGGTATGTTCATGAGCGATGCACAAGTACATGTAGCAACAGTGAAAACTTGTGTCATTTTGTCCCTGCGACATGATGCACAATGTGAAACTAGTTTAAATTTATACGACCTGTATGTGGGACAAAATTCTGTGGCAGTGACAAGGATTTTCATTAAAATGGGTATTTGACCTGTCCCAACATCATGTCCCTGCAACCTGTCGCCAAGTGTGTCCTGACCGGTTACAGTACACTGTGCAACATGCCTTACTGCCATCAACAAAGAAATATCATAACAATTTTCTTCATGTGAAGAAAAACTTATTTTTGAAACACCAAATACATTAAACGGCCCCATGGGGGCAAACCAATAAGCTTTTATTGCAAATGAATTGTGATTATCTCACACCTCCCACAAATACTCTGTGATTAAGCAGTTTCCTTGCTGTAGGCCGATCAGCTGGCTGTAGCTGAAATCCTTGGCTGAAGAGGTCTTCAACATCCGGGCTACATGGGGGAGTAGGCGGCGGCTGTTTGGCAGTTGCAATCTACGAAGAGAAAATCCAAAGATGAGCATAATTCTTGAATTTGCGCATATGTTTGATATGCATCTCGGGATGGTCCGAAAAACACAGATTTCTCAAGGATGGTACCTACAGTACTACATGTAGTACAAAGGTGTATGTATTTTTGCATGGTCTATAACTACATGGAAAAAGCAGACCTAAGCAAGGGCTGTTGAAATCCAGGGAGAAAATTGGGGAGTAGCTGTGCATTTTTTTTGAGATAATTGAGTTTCAATTTTGAAAGAAAATGCCATACATTCAGTGCCCAATCTAGAAATGAGTTAAAGTGGGTCACATGACCCACATGACATTTCAAAGTGCGTTCGAGTTTCTGGGAATAATCTGCAACTTACATCTTGGTGAATTTATGTCTCTTTCTCAAATATGATGACATTTTTCAGCAACTTGTAAAGACATTGCTTTCTTTTATTCTTTGTAAAATGCTGAGTTTGTTAACTTAACAAAATATTTTTTTAAATTTTGGACATTATTTTGAAATGTTCTATACCTTAATTTTTTTAAACTTTTGCACATTTTGGTGGCGTAGACTGTAAATAAATTCGTAGATAACATGTATTATAATTAACTCATCAGCACTTGCATTTAGACAGTTTTATGCGAGAGTCCCTTAAAAGTATCAATCATGGTGAGCTACGTGTTCTTCGAGCATAGAATATCTTATTGTTCCCTTGTAAATGAGTTCTTCTTTTCATGTTCCATGCAAACTGAGCATGATGTCAGGCGTTTTTGTCATACTGGAGCCAAAGAAATATCTTTTGCCACACAGGATGGAATTGTTTTAGACTTGTGTTTGTTGCCAGTTTTCGTTTTGTGTTAATTTTTGGCGTACACTGTAAAAGCATAACATTTACAAAGTAGAACAAACAAAGCATAAATAAAATTGATGGGCAAAGCAACGTGTGCAGAATGTCAAAATGTGGGCTCTACTCTCTCCCTTTGTTGCGTGGAATACCTGACATAAAATTACTAGTAAGAACGGGCCTTTTTACTTTTACTTCTTGACTGCTATATGCACGAGATAACTTGTTCTCGGCCATGGTCGTATTCTTGCGTCAATATGACACCGCAATAATTTTCATTTTGCATCAACCCAGAATTTACCACGTCAATGATGCAAAGACACGCCTAGATTGAACACTGTATATTGTTATGTATTTGAAAGCTTTTTTAGAATTATGGTTGCTTAATTATCTCTGAAAAATATGAGGTTGTACCTACAATTTTCTTTTTGGATCCCAAGAATCCTTGCTAACATCTGTTTTTCCCGCACAGTCACAAACAGTGCAAAAATGCCTCTGTATTACAAGGCACCATCAAATAATGTTTGCTGATGTCAACTTTTCTCCCAAAGGTAAACCATAATAATTAATGCAGTGCAATTTTAGCTTAAACCTAAAGTGTGACAGTGATCCTAAATGAAAGCTATTAAGAAGTACTTTTCTGTGGTACTTTTATTAAGCTTTACAAGTTGCTTCTAACATTTGAGTCTGTGGATGAAATCCTTAAGAGTGACCATTCAAATGAAAGCTACTGAGTACTTTCCTGTTTCCCATTTATTATGCTGTAAATGCTAGTTCTAACTTCTGAGTTTATGGGTGAATTTTTAAGTGTGAGTTTTAAATAAGCTACTGAGCATTACTCTCCTGTGGTACTAACATGGTTGTAACTCTATAGTCTCTGGATTAAATCCTGAAGCCTGATCATTCAAATGAAAGCTCAAGTGATGAGGAAATCTCTCCTGAGGATGTGCTCTTGCTTTGTTTCCAAATGATCAAAAGGGAATACTTAAATCATAGTGGTACCTGGTACAGCAAGGATAATCGGCAATGATGGAATAGTTCCCATGGTGGGGTCCCCTTCAACATCTCATACAGAACACACATCAGGCTCCAAATATCAACACTGAACGAGTGAGGGTGACTTCGACAAACCTGTTGAATGTCAATATTTTAATGGATAATTATTATCCATTATCATGTATAACCATGAGTTGGCTGGCACCAATTTTATGGTTTCTATGTCATAAAGTGACTACATTTAGGAGGATGGCTCCTCTCCCCAAATACATACATTTGTACATACAAACATACATGTACATACATTCCATTGGAAGGCAACCCCTCTCCCTAGCAATTTTCCAGAACTTGTTTATAAAGGACCATCACTGTTTACATCACTGTGTACATTTCGCATTTAGAAATTCATGCGATTAGGAAATACATGTAATATCGCAATTGTCTAAAGCGTGCAAAATCTAGTCATTGTGCCAAGTTTCAAAGCAAACAGGTCAAAACGTGCTTCAAGCAATGTATTCAAACGTTGCAGTATTTTACATGTGCAAGTACAGAAATGCCTGGATTGACACTGTATGTGGCTGAGAAGCAACTTGAAAAACCACAATGCAGAGATCAAACTCTGCCTTCTAAACAGAATGCAAAAAGCAAATTTTAAGCCTCTGTCCTACATGTACGAGTGGAAAGTGCTCAATAGACATGGTGAATAAGACAAATTATTTACCTCAGGTGCCATAAAGGGCTCTGTTCCTCGTGGACTGTCATCTTGTTGGTACCCATTAGAAAGCCAGATGCTTGTGCCAAAGTCAGCTAGCTTTACAATTTGGCCTTCATTACCTAGGAGAATATTCGCACCTGCAGGAACAGTTAAGCAGCATTTTTATTAGAAAAGCTGCACGCAATTACCTGAGATTTGCTTCTACAGCTGCATTGGTGACAACAAATAAAAATATTTTTGAGTTAAATCTTACCGGTAAGTTAAAATTATGACATTTGATCAGTTGCTCTGAATTACAGGTAAGCCATGAGGTGAAATGTTCACGTAACAAGTGAAACATGCAACGTTAACTCACCTTTGATGTCGCGATGGACAATTCCTTGAGAGTGCATAAAGTCCACAGCAGATAGAACTTTACCAAAAATATGACAGGCTAATACTTCATGCATTTGCCCAACATCTTTCACAGAGCCCCCTAAAACAAGCACCAACACATTTTTATTGAATCAGTTGATTTCCTTGAAACTATTTCTTTTGAAATTCCCATCTGTCTCCACGGTTACAGTGTACTCCCTGTAGTGGGTTACAAGGGGAGGCTCCACTGAAAGGAGTACCTTTTTTGTGCTTGCAGTATTCTAAAGGGTAGGGGAATTTGATTGTTCATTTGTTTTTTTTAAGTATTTGAATGGTACACACAGATACAGTATTATCAGGGTTATGGAATCAACATGCAATTTATAAGTAACAGAACAAACTCTAATGTCTCTGCATACATACAACTTTAGTTCAAACTAAAGAACACTCGTGCTTGTTCAATGGTCATTGCACATGTACAATGTATCTGTTGCAGTAAATTAATAAAAATAATGTTCAGTTCTTGTTTCAAACCTGCATATCATATACATGGTCCATTTGACAAACTGAATCCTGAATTTTGCAAATAATGTTCCACTTGAAGCTACATTGTACATTCATTTTTTTGTATTGGACATAATTTATAACCTTTGCATATACAGACAGATAACCAGTGTCTACAAAGTGAGGTTAAGTACACCAATAACAGAAAATTGCAACTCAGAGCATTTAAAAGACATTACTACATTGATTATTACAATAAGTCAGCTACTGCAAACTTTTTGCATGTTTAATTGTTTATCATTTAAGTTAAATGTATTCTAAGCAACAGAAAATAAAACCTTCCTTTGAAAATTTTGCAGAATTGTTTACATCGCTTACTTAATTTATTAGTTTTCCTTTTTCTGAATTTTAACTCAGCTGTATTTTAGTTATTTTCCTTTTAGTATTATGTAATGCGTGTTTGAATATTTTCTTAGAAAACATACACTAGAAATGGTTTTTCATTTTTGTTATTAATTTTTTTTTCTTTTACTACTGAAAAGCCTTGTAAATTTGGGCAGAAATCATGATCCAAAAATACACAAAGCTTGGATCCATCAAGCAACCAAAAGCTCTTGATCAGCTACTGTTGTTGGCTAGCTTACATGACTATTATTTTATTACAAAAGGGTACCATTTCAATGGAAACTAGGACACTGTACAGAAAAGGGTAATTAAGGGTTTGAACTTTGGGTGGTAATTCTGTCAGTAAACTACTTTTTTGTAGATACTTCTCTCTCAAACCACACATTAAGTTACAGTAATCTTACCTTCCATAAATTCCATAAAAATGGTAACTTCTCCTTGGCTTTTTACAGCCCCATAAAGCTCCAGAATATTGGGGTGTTGCCCTGAGAGTTTTCCCCAAACCTTTATTTCAACTTCCTCAAACTTGTCTTCAGGGATCTAAAAATAAGTTTATGAGACGACACTAGCATCAATGATTGCCTGTGTCCACCTTGACAGCATTAAGGGGCTTCCATGAGTCATGCCAATGGGGATGTTTTCTCCCAACACATTTTTAACTATGCTGGACAGGTTGGCAGTAGGCTTTTGTTACACAGCTTAAGTGGATGCTTTGTGAAACTGGTGCCAACCGTAAACACCCGTCTATAAGCCACACCTTTTTGCTCAAAATTTGGATTCAAAATCTGGGGTGCCGCTTATCTACGGGACCATCCGTAACTCGGGTTGTTAACAACCTAATAAATACAGTCAAAGCTCTCCTTGCGACCACTCTCATAAGTGACCAGCTCTAGTTGCGACCAGCATTGCAAAACCCCTTTCAAATTGTCACTTAAACGCTATAATTAAAAGTTCTCATAAGCGACCACAATGATTTATTTTCTCTCTACTTGAACAACTTCACCTCAAATGACAGGGAAACTCTTCCTCTGCAAACAGTTTTATATAATTATATTGCCTGCGGCCAGTCACTTAATGCTGATTTTTCCTCCACACGAAAGAAAATACCACATTTTCATGAGTACTCTTGAAGAAAATGGCCGATTTACATTGTGTGGTGACCAGACTTCTCTCTACATGCAAAAGCTTGGCTGCTAAGCTGTTGCTTATTCATTTTTGTTCTGTTTTGAAGAGGTGATGCGGAAAAAAATTGAACCAACTGATTTCCTTTAGTTTGAGATATGGTTTATTCGCTAGAAAAAGAAGGTATGGCAAGTTTTATATCGCTTTCTAAAGAAATAAATAGTCTAAAAGTGTTTTGAAACCGAACTCATTTGTTTACTATCGGAAGCTCACTGGAACTTCAACCTTCCTGGTCCAATATTCTTTTGCTCCAATTTTGAGCTCCCTGAATTGGGGTGCGGCTTATCTACAGGTACAGCTTATACACAGGCGTTTGTGGTATATGCACACCAGAGGATTTTCTCATGTTCTCTTATGGTATTTTAGGCTTGTCAATCATCTTTAAGCTACGGGCTCTATAAAAACGTACATGAAATCCACAATAGGTTACAGGTGTTTTATGCAAGTCAGTTTGCTCAGAAATCTTACACACCACATGTGCCATGAGTCAGTGAACCAATCAGTGCGAAATTGAGAACTTTGTGTACGTGTTTCTTCAACAAAAAAAAAAAATAGAACCAATAGAAAAGGGAAAAAGAACAAAAAATAAGGGAAAAGGAAATAAACAGTAGCCCCCACCTGGACTTGAAACAACACCCATCAAGAAAGATGGAATATTCAGATGTAACGAGGAGGGGACAAAGAAAAAATCCGAGTCCCCGACGGGAATCAAACTCATGACCTCCCATACACCGGTCGCAATATAACTAACCACTGAGCTACTGGGAGACTCGTGGCGAGCAAGGTCATATTTACTGAGTTCGTTTGTGACACGCATCCTGCATACTGCTAGGACCAGCAATGTTGAGAGCACCGTGTGTGATAATAAAGAAAGGAAGATGGTAAATTTTAAGCTTGGAAAGAAATTAATGAGAAAGATTGAACATTCAGTTGTCACAAGCGTGGGACAAAGAAAAAATCTGAGTCCCCTATGGGAATCAAACCCATGACCTCCCGTACACCAGACGGGCGCTCTAACCACTGAGCTACTGGGAAACTCATGGCAAGCGAGGTCATATTTACATACAGGCCTTCTATAATAAAAATTATAATACTTAATAGCAGCATTTCATTTGCAAACATAATTGCAATTATAATGGACACCTCAAATTTTTCTAATTTCTATGACTTTTCCAGGGCTGGAATGCAAAATTTCAAATTCCATGACTTTCCGTGGCCTTTCCATGACTGTGTGAACCCTGCATGACCATTGATTAAGAAAGTTGCATACTAGATTTAACCGCTTCATAACAGAACTATGATGTTCCCCATATAAAAATTAACGTTTTTAGAGTGGATTTCTTCTTTCCCCTAATGTGAATAGAATAAATGTCATACTAAAGGAATTACAAGTTTTGCACCCTTACCAATTTAACAGCAAACAAAAACCCAGTCTGACTATCAGCACAAAGATAAACCCTGCCACATGACCCTCCTCCGATGTACGTTTTATGTCCCCAATGGATATGTTCAAGATAGCACCCATCCTTTCCAACACTCAAGCGATCCTTAAAAAAAAATTGAAGCACTGGGTGAGACAAGCTTGGATTTGTAGGGTTCGTTGTATAATTGAGATGGTTCAAGACAGTAAGGGGAAGGAGTTACAAACAACATAATATATATATATATATATATATATATATAGAAATTTTGTGTTTCGATTTTTCCGAAGTACAGCGCTCGATACGTTAAAGTAGAGCGTAATATATATTTTGGAAATAGAAAAAAACTACACTTTCATCACGAAACAGGCTTGTCGGGATGAAAGTGTAGTTTTTTCTATTTCCAATATATATATATATATATACATGTATATATGTATATGTATATACTAAAAATTGTATATTATAATATTGCTTTCAACATTTTGGTCACAGGGGTGGTTTGGCAAAACAAAAAATTGCTGTGTAAGAAGGAGCAAAAGTTGAATGACTGCATAATTTCAAGTTCTTTTTTCACAAGTGGTTTTCTCTATTTTAACCCAATTTTTCAATGTTTCTTTAGAGTTACAGATCTTGTGCAAGTAGTGCTTTTCATTGCCCTGAAAATGCCTGACTGTACAAAGTTCAATTGTACATGTATGAGTGACCACAATAAAAATTAACTAGTTTTAACATAAGGTGACTTCTATTTTATGTGAAATCTAACCTGATTTCCCTCCCCCACAATCAACCTCATTATGCTACACACACTTGGCACTTCCACATACATACTATAATTATCGCACTTCCTTACCATGTTTAAAGGCCAAATGACCTCTTGTCTGATGGCACCGTCCCCTGAAACCTGGCTATACGTAGTATCAGGTGCACACACAGCACTAAAGGGTGTGGCAGGTGAAGCTTGCTCTTCCTCAGTATGTTGCTGAAGACTGCCTTGGCTATCAGCAGTAGGTCCACGGGTAACTGTGAGATCTGGAGTGTGGCTTGTTGCTGGTAGGTACAATGGTTGGTCCGGCAACTGGTGACTAATGGTTAAGACACCTGGGGTGAGTTCTGGTGGCCTGTCAATGTGATACTGGTTCCACACTCCTGATGCATTACAGGACAAGGAGCTTTCAGTAACAGGTGTCATGCTATCATCACTGAACATACGGTGGGAACCTTGTTCTGTATTTAGTCCAAAGAAGGACTGCATCAGGTCATCTGATTTACCCATCCCAGATGAGTGACACTGTCCTGATAAGGTGGGTGTCCTTGGTGGGTTGGGGCCAAAGAACAAGTCATCAAGTTTGTGTTTCCAGTGCCTGTTGTCTGGCAAACTGTTTGCCTCCATGTACTTCCTGATGTCATCGCATTTTTCCACGTGACAGTTTCCTCTTGGTAGCTTACATCTTGAAGCATGGGAAAGAAGCATGCCTTTGTATTGAATGCATTGCTTACACCCTCCAAGAACATGCAGATGACAGTTCTGGGTGTGACTGAGGCACTGTTGGATCTTTTGGCAGGAGGCATCATTGCACTGTTCCCATGCTGTTGTGTTGTGGCGGCACGTAAAAGCTTTCTGTAAGTGCACTTCTGCTTCACTGCTGATCTCAGTGTTGCCTGGATAACAACAGGTTAACTAGAAAAAAAAAAGAAATGGTTCCAGATCAGACAAGTGAAACTTGTGTACTTAAAGAACTGCAGTAAACTGCAACTGGCACATTTACAGTAGAACTGATGGTACTTACATTGTACCTTTATTTTGTGGTGGCCAGCTACATGTACAGCTGGCAATGCTCTTCCCCTGAATGGAGGGGTGGTCCACTGGAGTGTTCTCCCCTTCCCCCCCTCCCAGCAATTTGTTGCATTGCAGGGATCCATATTAGCTTTTTTTCAAACTCGTCAACCGGCAAGTACATCAGAAAAGATACTTGCCCTGACAAAATTTTACTTGCCCGTTCAAAATTACATAATAATTAAAATACAGTCAAAAACGTAAAGTTAACAACAATAAGTGGAAAGCTTGCATTTTATTTTCACTATGTTACTGCAGCAGCACTGCAGCAAGGCTCCTGTCAAACAATTTCATTTTACAAATCCAACTACGGACTAATTCAACAACGGACAATAAATACAAAAAATTCAACTTTGCACGTCAAATGTTCACTGTTTAACATTTGATTTGCGCATTTACCTTTCGATCAAACTTTCAATTGTGATGAAACTTCCATCCAGGTACTTAAGCCAAGCCACGATGGTAAAAATGCACACTTTTGGTGCTCTTTTTCGTATTTAGAACTTTGCTCGGGAGATTCACTTTTTGTTTCTTCCGCAGTGGTGGCAACACTTGGTCAAAGTAGCGCCACATTTTGCAAAACTCGCGTGCGGCTAAAGAGCGAGAGTCTTTGTGTTTGCATATTGCTGCAGTACATCAGCGTTCAAGAACAAAAAATTGAGCCTGCAAACATTTCACTTCTGAGAGTACCGCGTAACGTGTCGTACGAGCAACAAAACAAAGTTTACAGTTCGCTACAGTACGGAATCACTGAATGGCTGGTGGACATTCAAAACACAAGTACATTGACTGGTGAGAAATTGAAGAAAACATTTTGCTCCTTAAAACTTACTCGTCTGCCGGGCGAGTTTGTAATCGTTGATACTCGTCTGCAGGACTTAATAGTCGTCTTGGACGACCTGACTACTGCTTATATGGATCCCTGGCATTGCCTAAACAGTCCAATGGTACCCACGTTATGACCAGGTTCCAGTATCAACAAGCTAAATTTGCTATTATGTATGAGTATTGGTAGTACAAAATCACTCTGAATTGAACGCACCTGGTCACCAAGGAAGGGTTGACAAGCTGCAGCTTGAGACAATCTCCTGGCTCTGTTCACATCAAGCTTGAGGCCCTAAAATGATTTAACAAAGACAGCTGTTCAAAATGTGAATGAAACTAAATGTAAATAAAAGTGTACTATACCAACTTAACACAGGATATCACTGGAATGGCAGCCAAAATGTAGTGGCCACGACACTGCAATCTGACAGCTCGATTATTGCAATGGAGAACTTCCATTTTTACTTTTGAACAATTAAAGAGGGCAAATGTTGATTCTGTGTTTGTTTATGCTCACTGCACTGAACGAACGCTTCTCAGGATCAAGCAAGTTTGTCATGTTATCGAATTTCATTTCAGAAAAGGTTTGTTCTAGAAATAAACTCAGGCAGTAGCTGTACTGCTGATTGAAGTGAAAGTATTGAAAAAGGTTCATTTTAGATACGGGTGAAAGTTTTATTATTTATCAACTGTGAATTTGACATCTGAATGTTCTGCTCAACTGAAATTTAGGATTGAAAGTAATCAATATTGTAGACATGGCAGTTTCCAGAGCAGTCAGGTCATGATATCAAATGTTTTTGAACAGGTATTGTTTGGATGCTTCAACATTGTTGGTTATCCATGAAAAACCTTTGCTTTATCTTTTGTTCTCAATTAGTGATGTGATCGGTCAATTTTCTTCCAACTAGCCCGGGTTGAGTAGCCGCATAGTAAACATTGTACAGCAAATAGTTGAAACCTCATTTTCAGCACTTTGACTCAGCTTAACCAACCTGGTCAGTTGGCTTCTTAGCACCATCAACAGACAATACTGCAGAAGGGTTGCTAGGATCCCTGTGGATTTGATGTTCTGATCCATTGCCTGAAGTTATACAGCTTTCTGGCACAAAGCATGTTGAGGAACTAGTGCATTCAGAAGACTCACTGCTGATACTAGTTGTCTGCTTGTTGACTACCTGAGCATCACCTACAACAGCTATCAAAAATGAGGGAAGGAGAAATGAACATTGGAGCAATAGGGCCAGTAAAAGATAAAATTATTGAGATACTTGCTTACTCCTTTCACTCCCAAGAGTGCCCAAAGTGACAATTCAAGACAAATATTAATTTCATGTTGTCAAATAATTTAATATAAATAGAACTGTGTGAAAGTCTGCTTAAGAGGTTTATTTGAATGGTCACCCCAAAGGAAATCATCCCCAAACTCAAAAGCTAGAACCACTTTAAATGTCTCCATAACTGACTCTGGGAGTGAAAGGGTTGCCAAAATCTCAAATTTGAGTACCAGTAACAAGCCATGGGGAGTGGGGGAGTGCTCTAGAGAACACTTTAGACTTTACCCATCAGCTGATACTTGTCTCTGGTTTCCAGTTTAAACTTTTACATTGCTATAATATAGTATATGCATTGCTGATTGTTTATGAAACCATATTGAGTTCTAAAAACCAAAAAATAGATGGGAAAGATCGTGGATTTTTAGTATTCTCTGACCTATAATCAGCCCTTTTTTAACACAAATTCTTTGAACAACAGTTGTATGAGAAGATCAAATTGAAAATAGTGGTCAATCATGTTCAGCTTTTGAAGAAATTTTGACAAAAAAATTTCAAAGGTGGCACAGACCACATGAAATATACTGTGGTTTAAAAAGTTAAGATGTACAGTGTAATCTAAATAGCACATCTGAGTGAAATTAAGGTAGCTTTTTGAAGTGGAGAGCAGGAAACTGCTCACAAGAGCCCAAAACAAAAACAGCCCTTTAATTGATATAACAGCTGCTTAAAAACATACAATAACATGATTTTTTTTAAATATAAAAGCTGATGTCTAAGGAAAGAATCAGAGCTGCACTCTGGGCTCCCGCTTTTTTTGGCTAATCTGCTAGGGAATAAACTCCTACATTGTTTTAAAATATATCCTGAAAGGTTAAGCTGTAAAATGCCAGACTCTCATTTTCAAGCAAGTAATTCAGGTGGGATTTGCCAGCTAAGGTGTGAAAATTGTCACCTTGGACATCACTTTTTTGGCCAGTTTTCTTAAATTTGAGGAATTTCCTTCCAAAATTATCTAGTAAAAGTCAGGACTTCCTACTACCTTTAAAGCACAATGCTTGAATCAAAAACAGATCAATGTCACAAAATATTTGAGGCAAATCATTAATACTTGACTCGAGCTTATTGTTGTACAGACATGTCACTACAGTTGTACATGTACATGTAGCTAAGTTGAACTTATTGTCAGGGACAGTTGAGTTTTATACATGTATGGCAGCCAATGCTAGCATGAGGATCCACATACCAATTCCTTCCGGAGGACTGCACTTCTCTTTCTCTCCCTGATCATCAACATCGTCATCCTTTTTATGACCATCATCATCACTATCTGAGAGCTTCTGTTCCTCTTGGTCTTTTTCACGACCTTCCTTTTTCTCATTCACATCGCATGGACTATCACTGCGACATCCACCTGCAGGAACATTCGGCCTCCTATCATCACCACCATCATCACCTCCACTGCCACTGCTGCCACTGCTGTTTGGTCGTCCTCCGTTCCCGCTTTTGCAGACCCCCGCTGCTGGAATCCCCTCACATGAGGCCTTTTGGCCTCCATTCTGATTTGAAGCCTCTGTTTTACCTTCTGATGCTCCAGCATCTGATGGACCTTTTTCGTGGACACTTGTGGCATCTTGAATGGCAGAGAAGACCCAGTCATGCTCCTTAGGTATCTTAAGCGCCTTTTCAGGTAATGATACAGAGAAATTTCCGCTGTAAGGATAAACAAAAAAGCACACTTACATGAAGATTTCTTATTTATTAAAAAAACTTTGCCTGGTGGAGAAACCAAGCCACCAAAAGTTACCAGTTCTATTTTGTCATGTAATCACAGTATTTGCAGCACATGTAATACTATGTGGAAATCAATGCCTATTAAACTCAAAGTTTCGGTACATAAAAGGACAACCCTCTCCCCATGTCACTCCTTATTGCACTCTGGAATTGAGATTTTTGAAGTAAACGGTGGACGACGTCAAAGTTACATATATGGGGTACAAATGGGCGAAATAAAGAACACTTCTACCTTCTTTATTTCCATCACGTCCCTTGTTGCTTTTTTTATCTATTGCGACTTATTCTCTTGCCTATTTGCCTAGAAACAGGTGCCTAAAATGCTAAATTTTCCTAGTGAACCTAAAGTGCAGTTTGAAATTGCTGCCATCTTGAGACATGTATTGAAACAATTATATTTTGCACTTGGTGCACGTGCTTTGTAATTACCATACAGGCGTCAAATGCAAATTTAATTTGTACCTGTTTCAATTTTTTACCAGATCAAACTAGGTTCAAGTTTCTTGTACTTGTTCTGTCAGTGAAGGAAAACCTTTATAAAGTGAACAAGAATTCTATGTTCTTTGTGCTTGTGAGTCTCATCTCATGCCAATGACTATGTTGTCACCCGCGTTGTCAAGTATCAGAGATGTGTACTCGGGGCACGAAATTAACTTTTTTGTCAAGGAGCCACTTGGCTTCTAAATCTTTCAAAGTAGTCGCCAATACCAAAAAGTTAGTCGCCAGTTTTTAGAAAACAAAAAAAAAATGGTTTTATTGTGTCATTTTGAAGAGTTAGACCCTCCGTGGTGCATTACAAACATCCAAATTAAAGAAAAGTAAGCTTAACTTGAAACATTAACAAAAAGAATTTTATCAAGAAAGATTGTACCAAAACAGCCCGCTTTAATTCATTCAAACAGGTTCTCAAACAGCTGCAAAAACGCTTCAGTACTCTTGCCCCCTCGTGTAAAGTATATCCTCTCAAAACATCAGCCTCAAAGTAAAGTGAATGTATGGTTCAAAATTCCATTTCATTTTCATCAAGTATAAATCGAAGAATCGTGAAGGCCTTTCCTTTCACATCGAGAAAAAAATGCTCCTCAATATTGACTTCTTTTCTGATAGTATTCCAAAATTGCCTCCCACAAAACGCACGAGCAATTTTGTTTCGTATTTCTTAATGCTTTCTTCACCGTTGTGACTAACTATGGTTGTGATAAATGGCAGGCCATTGTAACTCATTGCACTTTCACTTTTCCATCTGTGGAGAAGGGACACTAGAAGGGGCCATATACAACGTAACTCCTAGAAATCCAAGATGGCGTCTAGCGACATATTTTCTTCATGGATCAAGTGCCGATTTTCTGAAACTAGCATGCTTGAATGCCCATCACTGCTACGGATTTAAATTTACTCTTTCAAAAATTCACAAGGTCTTCAGGCAGGGTGTGATGAAGAATTCTAGTTGCCAATTTGGCGACTAATTTTCAGGATTTGGTCGCCAACGCGGGAAATTTAGGCGCATTGGCACCTGTATCAGGCGCAATATTATTTCGGGCCCTGGTACTCCACTGAGGTTGAATGAATGTGAATATATGAAAATCATACATATTTGAATTGCAGGAGAAAGACTAAAGATGTGAAAGATTATTGCAGTTATGTTTGCAACTTAAGCAGTTGCGAAGAAGGAAACTAGAAAAAAATTCAGGCTTGTACCAGCTCCCAGTTGGCTTGTTAGCTCAGTTGGTAGAGCACTGCACCGGTAATCACAGGGTCATGGGTTCCCGTACAAGCATGAATTTTTTCAGGTTTCCTTCTTCCCTGGGGGGCAGGGGGGGTACTCCCTTATATAAGCTATATAGGTATGTGTGGTGCTGAAGGGTATGGTTTTTGAGCCTTTTTGGTCTGAAATAGGGTATAGGTTTTGCCCATTTTGGTCTGAAATAGGGTGAGGTTTGCACAATCTAATATGGGATCTGGTATAGTTCTTACAAGAAGCTATCTTTTTGTTAATTTTCTTCTCCAAAGAACCGAGGTTTGATTAACGTTGGGAAGTTGAAGCCCTTCTCAAAGTTTACGCAAATGAAATAGGTTTAGCATCTGGTCTGAAATAGCGTATCAAATTTTGGGTCAGGTCTGAAATCGGGTATGGAAAATCACATAATTATTTTGGTCTGAAATAGGGTAAGGGTTTCCAGAAGCGTGCTGAACACCCCTACCCAATTCTTCGGGAAGTACCCCCCCCCTGGACCTTCTTCGCAACTGCTTAAGTTGCGAACATAACTGCGATGATCTTTCACATCTTTATTCCACTGAGGATGATTGACAACTGAGCTGCCAGTGACCATGCCAAAGCCCTTTTATACCAGAACTTCCCGTACGAAAATTTACAGCCAGACACGGCAAGAATCCAGCCTGATTCTGGCCAGAAAGCCTTTTTCGCGGCGAGAATGGAACGGGACAAAGCGAGACACGAAATTTGTCTCGCTTTGCA
>Ga0126336_10000254_pt1 | contig 18928 bp, 14 predicted proteins | sample SidCmetagenome_FD_92530 | JGI IMG/M metagenome (GOLD analysis project Ga0126336, IMG submission 92530) | Coral microbial communities from El Islote,Puerto Morelos, Mexico - Siderastrea C C metagenome | ecosystem: Host-associated > Invertebrates > Cnidaria > Coral | place: El Islote,Puerto... | reverse complement strand
TATTATTATTATTATTATTATTATTATTATTATTATTATTATTATTATTCCAATCCATGTCTGCGAAGTTCTCTTTCTCTTTAATTCTTTCCCTTGCAGTTCATATGAACATAGTTTATACACACTTCTTTAAGACATATATATTCATCATTTCACTAACCTGCAAATGCTACCAGCTTCCACTGGCATTTAAGCACCATAGCTCAGGTAGTAGTCCATTATATTTGGATCGGTATCGCAAAGGCCATTGTCTCTAATCTAGTTGCTGTAGTTGAAGCCTAAATTTTTTGACCAGGCTCTATTTTAGTTACTGCGATATACCTCTTTTCCACAGTTCTTTTCCTTGCCGTTCGAATGAATTCAATTCACACGCACTGTCAGGCCGTAAATTATGTATAACTCAAGCCGAATCCTAACAACGAAATCGGAAAATTAGCATATTAAAATTATGATGCATGCAAATTGCGTAAGGGTAAATAAAGCGAATCATTTCTTGTACATGTTTTTAAAATGGCGGGCGAAAGAGAAGGGAAGACCCTTTCTGTGTCAAATAAGCAGTACAAGGACATTCTTCTAAAAACTACCGACCAGTTGAGAAAAGAAGGGGTTCTTTGTGATGTTCGTCTACTCGTGGAAGGCCAGAGTTTTCTCGCTCACCGAAGCATTTTAGCTTCAAGCAGCCCGTATTTCCGAGGTCTATTCACAAACGACATGAGAGAGAAAGCTCTGATGGAGTGTAAACTCGAACAGCTACCGTCTTCAGTCATGGAAGCACTGCTTTGCTATGTTTACACGGGCAACGTGACGCTTACGGAAGAAAATGCTGAGGATCTCGTGGCCGCTGCAGATTATTTGATCATTCAAAGCCTGAAGGACATCGGGTGCCAGTTTCTGGAAAGCCTTTTATCGCCCACAAGATGTTTTAGGTTGAGAGATTTTGCGGAAAAATACAGCTGTGAAACACTAGAATCTTCTGCTACAAGTTACAATGTGAAGCACTTCACGGAGGCTTGTGACACCGAGGCTTTCAAAGCCATCGACGTCAAGGTTTATTCTGAAATTATCGCGCGTGACGATCTCGAGGTCTCGCGCGAGGAGGAGGTTTACGAGACGCTGATCACGTGGGTGAAACATGATTTGGAAACTCGCGGAGAGCATTTTGAGGAACTATTCAGCAAAATTCGATTGTCATCGTTGTCGAAACATTACTTGGTGGACCAAGTGGAAAAAGAAGAGCTTGTGAACAGAAGCTTTTACTGCACGAAGCGGATAGTGCAAGCTTTGAACTCGTTCGTTCTGCGCGCACATGACGATCGTGGACCAGCACGAAGAAATCTCCAAAGACATTTGGATGTCATCACTGTGTGCGGTGGAAACCTCAGCAGAGAGGCAACATGTTATTCACCGGAGAAGAATAAGTGGTTGCCACTTGCAGATATGCTCCGTACACGAGATGAGCATTGCACTGCAGTACACGATAACGTACTGTACGCGTTTGGTAGCACCCAATCGGAAAACGGCCAGTCAGTCGAACAGTACAACGCCCACACTAACACCTGGTTAGCGGTTGCGAACATGCCGCAAATGCGCTGTGCAGCTACCGCTGTAACATCCGGAGATCACATATTTATCATTGGAGGAAGAATCCCAAATGGGGGCTCCACCAAACAAGTCATGCGCTATGATGCGGACATCAACAAATGGTTCACAGAGACACCCATGTCGTCTAAGCGAGCCGGTCTCTGCTCAGCGGCTTGTCATGGCTTCGTGTACGCAATTGGAGGACTAAGCGACAGAAATGAGTTCTTGCGAACCGTTGAGCGGTACAATCCTCGCAAAAAAGTATGGACCGATGTTTCACCAATGCAAGCGGCGCGGTATTTCGCTTGCGCCGTAGAAATAAACGAAAAAATCTTTGTAATCGGTGGACAGTCTTCAACAGGGGCCTACCTGTCTTCCTGCGAGGCGCTTGATCCAGTAAAAGAAGAATGGGCTTCACTGCCTAATATCTCCGTTCCGCGCCAGGCGGCGGGTGTCACCAGGCTCGCAAACCGGATTTTCCTGTTTGGGGGTTGTAATAACTCAGGAAGTTTAGACAGCGTTGAATGCTATGACGAGCGCAAGAGAAGCTGGGAGACGATCACCAAGATGCCTTGTAAGCGGTCTTGGGTCCAATGTGGCGTGCTTAGAGTGGCCAAGGATCTATTTCAGATTAGCTGATAAGTTCCCTTTAAAAGATAATTCAAAAGCTTGCACGCTAAATACAACTTGGATGTATATGTCTTCTTTTTCTCAGTTTACCTCGGACTAGATCAACATTGTCCACTGTGAGAGATGTTGAATTTAGGATCGTGTGATTAGGCCTTGTTCAAACGTCGTGTTATTGCCGTGCAAGCTGGCTCGACTCTAGCACAACTTGATTTCCATAGCTCTCAAGTCTCACGCATTGAGCGTGAGACTCACGCAACTTTGGAATACAGTCTTACGCTCTCACGCTGAAACTATTATTTCTCACGCATTTAAGGTTTTGATTTAAACATTTCATTTTGAGACCGAAAATTACTGCTCAAGTTAAGTGACTGCGTAATGTTCCCTTTGTACCGGCTTCGAACGCTTTCCAACAGTGGAAATTCTCGTTTCGAAGGGTCACATTTCCGCTCAGAATAAAGGAAAACAGGTCTTAGCTACTTCACTCATTTTTCAAAAATTTCCGGGGGAGCGTGCCCCCAGACCACCCTAGAAAGGTGATACCTTCGGCGTCACAATAGACGGCTACGCGGTACAAAATCTCACTCCTTGGGAACAAGTCAACTTGAGAGCTCTGGTTTTTAGACGTTTAATTTAATTCAATCAAAATTAATGAAGCAAAGGATATAGTTGATGCCTGCAATAGAGCCTCTGAAACAAAACTCACTGAGTTTCACGAATTGATCAAGCTTTTAAATAATCGAATTATAATTTGTGAATTACTAAGTTCGGGACGGCAGTATACCGACGTTTGAAAACAAGTGTTGCCGAACGTGCCGTGCTACATGATGGCAGTAGCACGACTTGGTTTCATACGCCGTGCCAAAGTTGAGCTTAACGCGATCTTTTTGGTTCGGCACGGCAGGAGCATGACGACTGAAACCAACCTTATGACCAATGTTTGAAAAACAATTATTCAGTTCGCAGTTTTCCCGTATTTTTGCAGTTTACGTAAAACGTGATGTTTAATATAATCACCCTTATGATCAGAAATACCGTGTTCAACGAGTTGTTTTCAGGAAACACACGAAACTGAATCCCTTGGAGGAACGGTTTAAGACAAAGAAGACAAAGTTCCTTGAACGTACCCCACACTATCAGTCGATATGGCGATTTCATCGTTGATTTATAATTAGCTGTCAAAAACGTCAGTTAGAGTAATATGAACTATTTCAACTTGGTAATTAAAAATTACTCAGCTGTATTGAGTTAATCAAAACATTTTCCGCCGTACTGAATTTTGCAGTTGATAATATCCAAACTGACTAACCATAACACGTACAGTATTAAAACTGATAATGACGGATTTTTGTGAGAATTTCAGAGGTCCGTTGTACGTAGCGATTTTCTTTCTGATTGAGTCTACACCCATATACCCACTGTTCCGTTATTTAAATAAAATAATCTAAATGCTTAACCCGAAAATTAGCCCCTTTCTTGAACTAAGTATATAAATACATACATACCTAGTAAGTGTTTCCTTTATTTTTTTTAAATAGCTGTTCACAGTGCGTGCTTTCGAATTGCCGAACTCTACAGAGTCTATTGGAGGTGTTTCAGTGGCACTACTCGTTGTTTGTATATACTATGTTTACTCAGAATGTGAAAAATATTTTATTTTACAACAGTTTTTTCAAGTGCATATTAATTCGCTGGAGGTTTAAAGTTAAATTTGTGAGTTGACAGAAAAAGTGAAGTCACTGTCCTAAAACATCTTCATTCATTTTATTCAAACACCGGAAGAAGAAATTATTTAAATTGTATGCTTTAATACACAAATAATTTTTATTTCTAGTAATGCGTAATAAAGCTGTGTAAATAATGTACTTGCTGAAAACTTCACAGCAGTTTTTGCTATGTTTTTTACTCACGATTATTCCGTAATTAATACCATACGCTAAGTTTCACGATAAACTCGCTAAGTTGAAGAAAACATTGGAAGTCACGAAAGTTGACAGCTCTTTACAAAATGTGTTAACTACAGTGTCCGTGCAAACACCTCTCGTAGACCACCACCTCCAGCCAGCCAACACTCTTCCAAAATACCAAAATTTTCTTAGTCAAGTCATCGTGGTTGGAACCTCTCGTAGGCGACGCCTATTTCCCATAAGCAAGCGCGACCACTGTTTGGGCTGACAGTTTGAAATTTTCGATTGCTTTTAACCTCCCGTAACCGACCATTTGTCACAGGAGCCCAATTACACCGGTGTAAATTATATAGATTGGCGCCGTGCAACTTTAAGGCCTAAGTTAAACAGATTCAACAGGATCCCAAAGGGGCTTAGGGCTCCAGGGCTCCAAGACGAAAAATTCGAGGCCCTAGGGCTCCATCGCTTTACTCAAGGCTTTGTTCAGCCAGAATCAGCATTTCTGGTCTGGCTCAAAGTGAAAAAAGGCTTCGAGCTTCGGGCTCCATGACAAAAATTTCGGGCCTCAGGGGGCCCAAAAGACCCCTTTGAGACCCTGATTCAATATCATACTGATCCCATGTTGAATACTTTTTTATACGAATGTTTGATGTTTTACTGAGAGAGGAAGTTTAGAGCCGTTTTCTCGAAATTTTGACGAAGTCAACCAATATTAAAGCGATAATTAAATATGTAAATGATAAGTTGATCATGATTCCAGAGTAAATTGAGTTTGCAAACTCTTTGTCACAATTTCGAAACCGAGAAACCTTGGTAAACTTGTTTTCGCGTTTTTTGGGGACTATATTAATTTTCAGCAACATGATTAATTTTCCATAATTCTTTCGAAAATTCCTATGATCCTTGAGTTAGAAAGTAAATTCCTCGATGAAATGGAATTCGAACTCACTGATTCATGATACTTTCCTCGGACTAATTTGCCAAACGATGTAATATGGCACAAAGGCACCAGTGGGGCATTATGCATCGTTTGTACAATTTTCTGCTCAAAACTCAGCTCTTTCGGTTCACTCGGTTAACAAAGTGTGGTTCCAGAAAATATCCATATCCCCACCACAGAGGGTCATTAGAAATTCCGAGGAGGAGGGCTTAAAGGCCCAAATTGTTAAACGAAAGTATGAGCCTAAACTGGAATTTCCAGAGGGGTTGGGGGTTCAAACCATAAAAACCCTCTGCGGGGGGAGCATGGATATTTTCTGGAACAACACAAAGTGTGCAACAAACGCATAAACGTATTGGAGTTGAATTCGGTTTAGAAGTTTGTTCAGCCTCTAATTGAAAATACATTTTTACCAAAATATTCAGAAGATTAAGCAATTTAAGTTCAAGTCGAATATTTTTCATTTATTCAGCTGCTGGAAACGTCATGAAAACATGACAGAGATATTAATATAATCAACCGAATTTTAACTGTCCACTGCCTGAGTTTACAGGAAAGTTTTTCCTCACAAATTCACACGCTTTGTTTCACCGTAGAGTAAACTGCGAGAAAAATGAAAGTTTTTCTCTGCTTCGCAGTTTTCTTCTTGTCGAATTTCCAGTTTGTCTTTGCGACTACTTGGTTTTTTAATAAGACATTACAGGAACTAAAAAACCTCAGAAGTCAGTACGTCAACAGAAAGGCCGATTTGGTGTTTCTAATCGATACCTCAGGCAGCTTATCGCGTCCCGCCTATGAAACGGAAAAAGATTTCGTCCGAGATTTGCTCAACGAGATAAGCGTGGGCGCTGAGGCTTCCCGTGTTGAGGTGATTCCTTTTGGAAACACAGCGAGCATCTACATAGATCAGGTGTCTAATCCCGGGATAACCAAAAACAAGTGCACATTTAACGAAAAGTTTAATCGCATGGAACAAAAAATCAATGGCTGGTCGACAAACATGAAGGCTGGCTTTGAACTTGCATTCTCGGTCTGCTTAGGAAACTACAGCGGTCAAAAGAGAACTGATAGCGGCGGCAAGCCAATCAAAACAACCGTTCTCCTCCTTACGGATGGTGAATGGAATTGGAATGCGAACCCTGTTTCCTTGGCACAGGATTTACACGAGGGGGGTGTGGAAGTCTTTGCCATTGGTGTGGGGCAATATCTCAACATGCCAAACCTCCAGCAGATCACAGCCATTCCAGACAGGCAGGCATTTAAGTTGGCGGACTTCAAAGAGTTTGCTAAACTTGCGAAATACCTTAGAGGAGGTAAGTTAAATGTGGTTCTTTTTTTAAAAATTAGTTATTATTATTATTGAAACTTTCTTTTACATTGATTCCATTTCGAGAATGTTTCGACAACCTAAAAACAGAACATTTTTGCTGAATTACACAGTAAACTACAGACACCTTATTCGGTGTTTTGGTGGATAATACGCGCGGATATTTTACGAGTTGTGTAGTATTTTTCCGAGCCCCTCAGGGGTGAGGAAAAATGCGAGCAACGATTAAAATGTCGGCGCGATTAAAATATCCAACAAAACATTGAATAAGAGGTTTATTATTCCACTGAATTTTGTTTTTGCTTTGTCCTATTCCAGCAAAAAACCGGTCAAACTGGGATTGTACAGAATAATACGCTGGCATGTTATGCGCGTTCTCCTGCCCTTATACGGTAAAACGACAGAACAGTGGAATAATAATGAGTGTTTATTCAATTCAAAGGTAATGCTAATTATTTTGTTTAATACCGAAAACACAAGAATTAATTGACTTCCTACTACTAATTGATGCCTGAAAACAAAATACTAGCTGATAGTTTCCCGAAAGTTTTATACAATGAATCTTTTAATGTCTCAGCAAAATCGTGCAAACATGCTAAAACCAAAATTAGTAGTTTTTGTAAGGTACATTAAGGTAATTCATGATTCCACTGACGTGGCATCACCCTGACATAGTTGAAATTCATAATGATGTAAAATTTCCATACGTTCTATTTTCATTCATTTTCGTTTACTAAGTATTGAACAAATTGAAATGGTAGACGGAAAGTTATTCCAAGCGATTGCTTCTCATCTGTAATAAATTTTTTCTCCGTTCCACCCTCTAGGAAAGGTTCAAGTATTGGTAGTTTGCGTTAACGGTCTTGTACCACAGCAAAACACATTTCCTTAAATCCTAATTATCGCAAAAATTTTTTAAAAATATATTTTTTCAAGTAGAGGCTACGACATTGGAACGAAGTAAGTACCTTTACCCATATAAAACACCAAGGCCACACCACTGACATGTTTCGTTTCTTATCGCCCGACCGACCTAATTTTTTCAAGAGTTAAACGAAATTTGCTTGATTATTATTTTTACATGGGTTAACCATTTCGAACTTTATCTTTTATTATGTAATGCCTTCCTTTTTAGTTTTTTAGTTAATACTAACTTGAATTGTCTAAGAGGCCCCCTTTTAAACAGCAACTATTCTTGCAAGGAAAAAAAGGAAAGAAAAGATAGACAACATACAATATTCCGGGAACAAAGATGGACAATACCAAGAGACGTTACCTTCAGTTTTAAATTTCAAATTTCAGTTCCCAAACACCACAGCAATTTGCATTTCCGAAGCGAGGTGAGTCGTGAGGTGAGTCACGAGTGGCAAGTCAGATGATGACGATTTGAGTTAATAATTAATAAGCAATCACATCTGATATGCTTATCCGTACCGAACTCGTAAAACTCGTGATTTCGTTTGCGAGTTTAAAAGGAACCTCAGGATAAAATGCGCCCTTATAGCGAGGCCGATTTTACAGCACTACACAGATCGCGGTTTTCAAAAATGAATCGCCCCTGACCAGGAAATAGTGGAAGAAATTCGGTCATAAAATGAGTCCACACAATAAATACTGACTTTCTAAAATATCAAATACTGTGTGTGAATTTCCTTTATCATCTTCTAATCACCTGCTTGTTAAAACATTCGAGTGAATAAAAGAATAAACGAAACTATCCCCAAGGATAAGATGTCTTGATATTTAGACAAATTCTCCTTATACGAAGTGTATGGAGAACAGCAAGGAGAATACGCATTTTCATACCAGGGCTTAAGGCAAAGGGTTAACACAGACATCATGGCGACCGATTCCGGCAAAGCTGGCTCGGATCTGCACTTTGCAGGAACGTTATAGGTGCTTTCATCTTAGAAAATAATTATTACCCCGTAACTAAAAGGTAAGAATTACTCTTCGTATCGATCATTTTACTGTCGAATCATGATAAACAAACTGCAGGCGCCCAATCCAGTTTTAAAAACACTCATTCGCACACTAGGGTAGCAGTCAGCTCGAAATCCGGCATTGCACCTGCAATGCGGGCTGTTTTCCTAGAGACATTTCTATTTGTTTGCAGAAAACTACGCGTAGTAGATTAATTTAATTTTAAACAAAACTGGGCCTTTACTTTGGCTGTCTCCGGTGATTCCAACATGTCTAGCTTTTAGAGTTTTAACCCTTCAAGGTCTCACAGTGATGAAAATGAAATTTCTCTTTACATCATCACTACTTGTTCAAACAGTCAAGTGATGAGACTAAAGGAAGTGATCACCAAGGACAAGATGTCTTCATATTTAGAAAAATTATCCTTACTAGCTTGTTAAGAAATGTATGGAGAACAGTTTGGAGAATATGCATTTTCGTATCAGAGCTTAAAATAAAGGGATAAAGTAATATTAAAAGAGGTGATATAGTTGGTTAAAGCGGGCGAAGAAGATCGTAACTTTCTGAATAGAACAGAACTTGAAAAAATAAATAAATAAAACCTGACCATTATGCACATGAGTTATGCAAGAATATGCATATCACGTTTAAACTTAAAATTGTAGGACTCACCATTTCAAGACAAAATTTTTTTAATTGAGTTAGACCAAAACGTATTTCTTGCCTTTTTTTTCTCAAGTTGACAAAAAACTTCCTGTTTCTACAAAAGACTTTTTTCCGGCGTGATCAATTGGTGAAAACAGACCACGGGAAATCCAATTGATCAGTCGATGGCAACCGTTAGCAATTAAACCATTTTAACAGTTTAAAACTTTTTATAACGCTGAGTCAGGAAAAATTAATGTTTTATTACTTTTTCGAAAATCATGTTTCCAGAGCAGGAAAACAATATTTTATCGAGTGCTATAGGCCAGTTGACAAACAATCGACAGTCACAACAGCGCCATGAATATTTCTAGAACCTAATTTTTGAGCCCCGTTACAAAAACAGCTGTTTGTAACGGATTGGAACTACCGAACTGTAGAGAATCTAAAGACTGTATTTTGCCGTTATTAGGTATTTATAAGATACAGATTACTCAGAATCTGAGAGAAATTTTATAGCATTCTGTCGAGGAATTCGCCGAGTCATATGTATATTCCTGAGTTGCAAACCTTCCAGGACTCAACAATCACCACCAAAGTTAATCTCCTTCTACAGGGTGGGGCTGGCATAAAGTTCTGGGATAATTCTCTCTTGAGGAATTTGATTCTTTGTCCTAAGATACCTTATTATAGGAAAATTACTACGTTCATTGTTTCTATTATTTTTACCCCAAATTCTAAATACAGTCCTCAGTTGTGTTTAGGCAAATCGATACCTAAAAAAGCCTTGCATAATTCAAGATCACGCTCGGTCCTCAGCGTACTGTTCAGTAAATTTCAGCCAAAATGCCTAAATGGAATCTCATGAATAACATACTTATTTTTCCTCGATAGAATACGCGACCTCCACACTCGCGTTAAACTTTTAAGCCCCAACAGTGATCAGCATCAAATTTCTCCTTATCTTATCAGTGCATTATAACACATACAGGTCACGAGAATTAAGAAATGATCACCAAAGACGAAACGTCTTGATGTTTAAGCAAATTCTCCCAGCTAATGCCATAAGAAATACAGGGAGAACAGTGAGGAGAATCTCCATGCTGATATTGGGGCTTAAGGGTTAATGTCCCTCATTTGGCAATTTTTTCTCTTCTTTACGTTAATTTCCTTTAATTTTAATTAATTTCACCATCATTTCGCGTTAATCCATGTTAATTCAAATACCTTTCTAAACACAAGCGTTAAATGATGACGTCACCATAATCACAAAGCAGGCTTAGCAAAAAAATTACTTGCTCTCTGGCGAGGCGTTCCAGACTTTAGCATCTAGTATACATTTACAAGATCCCATCTACCCAACCTCGTCCCCAGGGCCTTCTCCTCGTTCAAAATGGCGGTCGGAGAAACCCCTGGCCAAGGCTGCTGAAATACTCCACGAATCGTGGAGTATTTTGTCGCGTGACACATGATGAAATGGCTTTTCTGGAGGTTGTTTCCAGCGTCTGGCGGTCCTGTTTGTTTTCTGCAATCGGAAACCGTTATTCAAACAAAACGAAGACATTTCGTCGTGTTTGCGTGACGAAATTCTAACGAACTTTGGAGCCCTTTTGGCAGCCTTGGCCAGGGGTTTCTCCGACCGCCATTTTGAGCTTAGGAGAAGGCCCTGGGGACGAGGTTGCCATCTACTAATGCGTTAATAAAACACACCTAATTATGGTATTATTTCCATTCATCCAGATCCGCATGAGCAAATATGGCAAACAACGGACGTACCAAAGATAAAATGTAACAACCAGTGTGATGACAATTACGCAACTTGCACTTGTGGTTTGGTGCTAGGTGACTACAAGTGTGGATGTTCAGCTGGATACTATGGATCTGGGAAGAAGGGCGATTGCAAACGTAAGTCAATTAACCAGTTTTTGAGGATTTTACTTGATTGGATACATATCATAACTGACTCAAAATTTTACGAAAATACACGTAAAGGATATTTAAGACTAAAACACAAACAGCGGGGATAAACATTGTGAATAAACGCATTTTGATAAACTTGACGTTTCGTATGCTAGTCAACATACATTTTCAAAAGTAACCGTTACAGTGTTTGAAAACTGTTTATATTTAAGACATTTGAAACTTTGTGTATCCAAGGCCTTCGCCGATCTTGAAATAGAAGCCTTAAATTAGGATTTATTATAGTTACTATGACAGCTTGAGATCAAGAAAACGATTGAAGCGAAACTTGCGGGCTTAGCTGTGTACTTGAAAATCACATGGACATAGTAGGAAATTAATCATGACCTCTGGACTCAGCTTTTCGAGAGCTGGTTGACGCCATCCCGGGGATAAATGTTAATCTACGTTTCTGTTTACCTGGTTTGAAAGCGTTTTTACTGTCAAGTTATTTAAATAATTTTAGAACAGCCAAAGGCAAATCGTAGGTTTAAAGGAATTTACTGGAATCTGCTTTGTAAATGCGTGGTTTTGAATTTTAAGGTGGCACTTACACCGGGGTAGCTTAACCCTTTTTTGAACAACCCGGCCCTGATCTCTTGAAAATGTGGACTTATCAGTGTCATTTGATTCTTAAAATCTCATTGAACATTCTACCTTTTTGTGCTGAACAGTCGTAACAAAGTGAAACAGTGTTTTCAATCGGGAGTTCAACAAATTCTTGGAGCATTCAGCATATGTTAAAGTAATCACACAGAGTGAGTCGATTTAGACGGTCAATCATCTGGCAAATGATATTTTTATTTGACTCCAGTGACACTCTCAGGCCGAAATCTTACATTGTGACACTTTGGAGTTGACAGGGTTAAGGCACCAACACGACTTTCATATGGCAATAAGGGCGAAAAAAAAAACAAAACAAATAACTATCGTCCTAGAAATAACTCCTAGGAAATACTTTCGGAAGATTAAAACGTGTTTCCTCCTCAAACAAAACTCTCAATTGATCCTTACGTTGCAACTAGCCCTGAACAAGAGAGGATAAAAAAAAGGGAAAAAATGCAGCTAAACTTTTTAGAGAACGAATATCCTGCAAATCGTAGGACGCTTTCCTGTTCTTGAACTTGTGATGTTGTAAGGAAAACTTGCTGCAGATGGCCAAATGAAAATCTACATTTATCCACTTCGCTCTGAGCTCATACCGCACCGAATTAAAAACGATAATTTCTGCATGTTGGCGAGAGAATGGCACATTGCTGGGGGGGGGGTTGGGGGTTTCGAGGGGGGGAAGGTGAGAAAAAGATTGCATTAATTTTATCTAATAGAGCGGTTTCATTTGTGCCATAAGTGATTTCGTGTTTCCTTTGTACATGCTTTACTTTGCCCCGTGATTGGCCTATAAACTCCCGCCACCTTCCCAACCAATCATAAGTATAGAGGCAGATCTAGGGGGCGGGTTGCGGGAGTTGGAGACCCCCTTTGGGAAGTTTCCGAACTTGTCTGACTCCTCGCGTCTATCGCTTTTTCATCACAGCAATAATAGCATATTGTTGTTTTATACACAACTGCTGGTTAACAACTCTTTATTTACCAACCGAAGCTTTGGCTATGTTTTCTTAATTTTGCACATGTGCGGAATACTGCTGGCATACTGCTGGCATACTACTGGCGGAATACTACTGGCTGGCGGAATACTGAAGGCAGGTCATATTCAAGATCTTCCCTTTCAAAGAAAGCTATTAACGACTGGTATATTGGGATGACAACAAGAAAGCCCAATGGGCATTTTCACCGGCCTTTCTGACCCACCCTCACCCCGAGGTTAATGATTCCGTATTTTCATGTCGCTCAACATACAAACCAGCATGATGAAAAATGTGACCGTGTGACACAATGTTTTGACTATTGCGTTACTGGATGACGTAATGTTTAAACTCTGATGATTCAGGTTATCTTTCGTATCGCTTTTTATTTATTCTTCTAATGAGCTCCTGACTAAAAATAAAAACAATCAACTAAAATGTTGAATGTCGGGAATAATTGTCGCCCACAAATGAGAATGTTTGCACAGAGACGACAAAACATTTACTGTTGGGCCTAGAGCGTGAATACAATTACAGTGAGGATAGCAGTAAAATCAAAATATAACGGTTGATAAACACGAGCAGATCATCCGAGAAAGCGAAATTATCACTCCAAGCTCAAACACGTTGAGCCATATCTCATGACATAATGTTTAAATCCCGTTTGCTAACCCAGGAATCCCCTAGCAAAAGCAAACAAGTTGACTCGGAATTCATAACGATTTTCGAAAAGATCTTTTCTAAAAACGAACAGTTAGCTTTGGAAATGCAAAAAGGTAGTACGAAAAAAACTAAACATGTTGCGAGAATTGGCGAAATTAGTGGAGTTCGTTTCTTTTCTTCGTGATATGACAACTTTGCCGTTAAAAAGCGGTGAAACATTCATTGAAACGAATGTGCCAATTGCGTCAAGACTAGCGAAATTAAACTCGTTTCTCTTCGGGTCACATTGTGACGAATCCGTCTTCTTATTCATATTTTGCTTTAGACAAAGTCAAATATATTAGGTACCATCAAGTCGAAACTCACTTGCCCATGCGTTACATGTTAGACATGTACCGCTACCTAAGCCGCTACAACAAGGTTAACAGCGGTTTGTCTGTGTCATATAAGTAGGGAGCGTTGACACATTGGTAGCAACGTTGTTATTGTGAGGTGACAGGTTCTGTAACAGGCTTAAGTTTTGTTTAACTTACGTGACGTCACATCGTATGACGTTATGACCGGAGCCAGAAGTTTAAGGCAACCGCCAAGAGAAAGCCGGAAGTTTACAAAGACTGTGTTGGCCCAGACAAGACCGGATGATTAAGGCAAGTGACGGGAAAAAAACCAACCCAATTTATACACCGGCGGTCGCCTTATGGTGACGGCTGGTGAACTAGATGACAAACGAACATCAACAGCGGGTAGCTTCTGCTAAGAGACAACATTGACATTGAGGGTCCTTGCACTCAGCAGTTCCCAGCATAGTTCTTTTTGAGAGGTCTAGTCTCATGGGAGAAGTCTTAATTCATTGTCTCTCGACTGGCGTCTCCATTTTATAAAATGGACTAAACCCCGCAGCTTCTCAAGACTTTCCTGGCAGAGAGCCATTACCGATGTTCATCGTGGGCTTCTCGAGGGCTTGATAGCAGTGAGGATTTCACAGATCTAATGTGGGTTCAGTTTCTTATAACTAACCAATCCTGGGTCCTGCTGATGTATGAATGTGGTGTAACCTCCTCTAAGATCTCCCCATAGCCTCACTGGTCACTGCGACGATGATCATTCGGCTAACGTAGACAATTATGCAGAATACAGAGAAGGTAAGTCAGTACTACCAGTTATATCATACTAGGCTTTTGCTTTGGCTCGACCGCCCCCCCTCCCCCAACTTGCGCTTCTGGTACGTTGCTACAGGTGGTACGGGTTGACCCATTCGGGTACCTCGACATGAAAATCTCTGCGCTGTTGAGCAAGTCAAACCCCGTGGCGGTGTGTTCCGGTGGTCTAACAGCTTGGTGAGGACATCCGACTTTTTCAGCATCTTCTTTGCTTCCTTAACGGCAGATTCTTCTTTACCAGTCGCCCTGGCATTATATTATGATCGGCTGATCAACTTGAAATTATAGGCCTAGAACTTCTGGTAGACGTGCTGTAGTCCATTGTCAGTGAAGTACTTGCCTGGCACGCCTTAAGGCGCAGTATGTGCCTTTGACACTGAGATGACATCGGCAGGAGCTATATCCTGGTCTAGCAAGTCAACCTCAAACCAATCATTGTAATATATAGTCAACTGTAACCACATACCAACACCTTCCTTGCTTAAATAAGTCTTACGAGATTATCTTCCAAGTTCTTGAGGAATCTCATGGAACAGCATTGGTTCCTTAGGATGCGCTGAAATGTAACTAGCACACAGGGGACAATTGACACTTTCCTGGAGAATCACAGGGTACATTCAAGCCCAATACACGACTTCTCGCACACGACGAACAATACTTTCACTGCCGTGATGGCCTTGATGAAGTTTCTTTAGCATCAGAGACTGAAATGTAATGGGAACAATAACTTCATGCGACTTGTATACAACACGTTATGGCAAATCGGGAGCTCAAGGTAGATTCATTGCAGCTTTTTATGACGTGTCAGCCAGGTACATGTGCTTTCCTTTTTTGTATGTTACTGTGAACGTGAACGGTGCATCTGAAGAATCAAGCGTTGAAGGCGTTTGGGGCGTCACCCAATGCTTTTTTGAAAATGGTTTTCAACGGTTGATGGTCGGAGTGTACCATCGCATCTTGTTTCTCACTGAGATACTAGTAAAACTTCATGCACACTACTTTGATGGTCAAACATTCTTTCTTAATGGGGGCATGGTTGACTTCAGTTGCTGATAGTGTCGAGCTTTTAAACGCCAAGGACCGGCCATCTTGTGCTCAGGCTCTCGCGAGACCTGTGTCACTGGCATCCACTTGTAACACGCGTGGCTTATTGACATCAACAAACGTCGGTATGGTGTCATTTGCAATCGGATTCTTCGCTTCGCTAAAAGCTCTGTCATACTGTGAGGCCCATATCCAGACTACATTCACATGTGTCATCTCAGTAAGGGGCTTCACGATTTCAGCAAGATTTGGCGTTCATGAGTGAGACAAATAGTCACACATACATATGAACTGCTGAACCTCTTTTTCATCTTGCGGCGGATTCATAACCTAAGTGGTCGTCGGCCTTGTTAACAACACCTACTAAGCCTTCCAGTGCTTCGTCCTGCCTTCGCGGATGCTCTTCCCACCCTAAGCTAATGCCAAAAGGCATACGTGGCCAGTGCTGTCGACCGACTGGAGTGTGCATGGTTGTCAAGAATGAGGAACTTTCATTCATGTCATTGTTATCGAACCTTTGTGGACATCTACACAGGCAAAAACTTGTGCATTGCTCACCTTGGTCAATATCTCATCGACTGTAGTAATGGGATTATTTGGAATCTCAATGGGTTGTTTATTAAGTCTGACTCTGTAGACAATGTTGGAGATCCATGCCGGTTGGGTCGGTAATATTTTCCAGTTTGCGTTTCTTTTGTAGGTCACAATTAGCCTCTGCTGCCTTTGCCTCTTTGGTGATGGAGATGGAAAGGGGAGGAACCAAGCTTTCTAACTCTGTATGGACATCTTTGGAGGCTTACATGACGTCATCTTTGGTCATTTTCCCTGGAGGGACAGGCATGGCGGACACCCCCATCTCGTGAGCCATACTTGCAACTGGTTTATATTTGACTTCACTTACATCATTAATGTGGACTTCACTAGCATTGTCATTGTGGGTGTTCCTGGAGCGGTGTTCTGGACTATAAATCAGATGCCCAAACATTTTCGGCCGCGTTTTTGTTCAGCGAGGGTAATCTATAGCCACTAACGGCTTGGGGCTTCCTTGATTGGGGCTTATGTCAAGTTGACACACGTCTGACTTACTAGCACTCTAGATGGGATCAACTTCTTGCAAAAATAGAGTGTTCCTCCCGTTTAAAAGAGGAGGGTGTGAATCCAAAACATCACCGCCACATAACAGGTGAAATTGATGGTCGTGCCATGGAGCTTTCCCTGAGTCTCACAGACCATTTTGTTTCGATCCAATGGCTTTATTACACCCTCTCTAAAAGTGTGTAAAATTGCAGAAGAGGTTTTGGTTTGGCGATGGATGTCCAACTCGGTGGATTTTAACATGTCTTGCAGGTCATCCAAGCCCCTCACTGACAGTTTAATCGCTGCAAGAAACTTTGTTCCCTTCTGTCCCGATACACTCGTCACTGAGTGAATGTCCACTATAAACAAATTGTTTCTTTTTCACAGTTAGACACGGACGCATTCAAAACATTCATATTCTGAGCCTTCTTCTGCACACATACTTAAAAACGACTTCACGACAATTTCCTTTGGATTGCCAGGCATAGCACAACAGAAGCAACACTTAGACTGTTTAGAAGACGATCCTTAGCTATTACTGCGACTCGGGAGTTAGGGCTTTTTGACATTTATTTGGGGTGTTTTTCAGTCCAATTGACCTGCCCTTGATCTCCACGGACTTACTTCATTCGCCTTCGAGCAACAGTTGAGGATTCATAGTTCTACCTATTTGAACCACAGTTCAGATACCCACAACGTTTCGTTGTCATGATGACGATTAGTAGTTAATGTTCACCTTATAATGTTTCATCCACCAGACCTTCAATTAAACGGTCTCGATATGCCCGAAGTCCCCAACCTCACAATACTTAGCGCACTCCACCACTCGGCATTTCTGAGAACCAGGCGATGCGATTCTTCCTCGGTTTAAAACATGCAACAAGTCTTTCAGCTTGTACACTCACTCCGCCACTGAATCGCTTAACAAGTGCCTGGATGACTTTGACTGGATCGTTCTTATCCTCTTCAGTCAGCTCTATCGTTTTATTATTGGGGTTAATTAGCCTCTTCAACTTCCTTGAAGAGTGGTCCGCAAGGCAGGCATGCATAAACTCGGTTTCGTCCACGGTAGATTATACCCTCCGGGCTGTGATCGTCATATTTACATCCATATTTCATTCGAAACCAGCCCCGAAACAGTACGATAATTGATGTAATTCAAAATGAATTAGTCAAGGGCTTCCGTTTATCTAACCTCTCCTGCACCTGTTGTATAGGACCGTCCCACAAGCTAAAGTTGATTCGCAATAGTACAAACAATATGTGTATTTAGTCAGCCAAAAGGCACTGTACGCTTGCATTGATAACTGACAAAATGGAGGCGACGAATCGAATTAACCCAACTAGCGTTCAACCAATACCGTCAAATCCTGCACAGTTCACAAAACTTACTGATTCCTGCAAGCGGTTCGCTCACGTCTGAAAACATGTGACCGTCACGGTGTGCAAATAACATACGGTGTATATTTATTTATCTATTTTTTTAGTGTGAATTGTTGTCTTTCACTGGGTTTTTCCGATAGAGATCCGCGAGTCGCAATATTGCATCTTACTTCTTAATGTCCGCGTTCTTTCCAATGGAAATTTAGCACATAACAAGAAACCTACAGACAAGCATTAGTATTTACTAAAATCATCCGGCTACTATCAATCTGTAACATACAGCATAGCTGTTTTGGTACACTAACTCTGTTCCCAAAAGGTTTTACAGGGCGTTAAGTTAAAACACGATACGACTGCCACTTCATTGAAGAATAAATTAAGAGAGTAAAGGAAATCTCATGAAGTAAAACGCCAAAACAGCTACAAGAGCGAAAGAAGGAAACACTGGCTACGTTTTGTATTCATTTATTTCATTTATTCAGCTTTGCTGCACAAACAGATTACAGGAATGGTTTAAAGGAAGAAAGAAAAAAAGAAAGAAAGAAAGAAAGAAAGAAAGAAAGAAATATTGCTTACAGATTAATTAGAAAGTACTCTAGTTTTTACTTGTTATAAAATTGATTTATTTGTGAAATATATAAATAAGAAGGGCGAGGAGACCTCCAGAAACCACCAGCCTTGTAATAACATTCAACCCAGCCATCGCTCAGTGTATACTGCAGGAAACGTCAACGGACAGATACATCACATCTCTTATGCATTCACTTCCACCAACCTCCTTTAATAACAAACCAATGCATCAAATGGAAGACACAAAACATCGGTGAACCAAACAGCAAGTAAGCGACCGAATAATTTGGTTAACACATTCGTGCAGTCGACAAAGGCTGAACCGAAAACAGCTTCATCAACCTCTACTTTTATCAGGGTCTGGAAGGGTATTCTCGGGATCCGGGATTTGGCCAAAATATGGTGCGGGATTCGGGAAAACGCAAAATATCTTGACGGGATTCGGGATTTGACTGCTACCAGGGAAGCGGGATTCGCCAAAATTTGGGTACGGGATGCGAGATTTTTTTGCTTGTCTGTCGGGAATTCGGGAAATCGCC
>Ga0126336_10000253_pt1 | contig 18933 bp, 17 predicted proteins | sample SidCmetagenome_FD_92530 | JGI IMG/M metagenome (GOLD analysis project Ga0126336, IMG submission 92530) | Coral microbial communities from El Islote,Puerto Morelos, Mexico - Siderastrea C C metagenome | ecosystem: Host-associated > Invertebrates > Cnidaria > Coral | place: El Islote,Puerto... | reverse complement strand
CTATTTTGTTGAACTGCTCCAATATTTGAATACAAGCAATGACTTTTTAAAGCAATTATAGTTCTTATTTCTGATTACTAGGGTTTCTCGGGAAAACCTTGCGGGTCGTATAGTTGCTATCAAAGGCTCTCCGTGTTATACCAAAACAAGCTCGGTGACCCCTATTTTTTTTTTTGCATTTTTGAAATGTCCTAAACATAATTACCAATTGGACCAAGTCTTAGAAAATTTTAAATATTCCTTCTATTTCGATGGAATCACCTTAAAACAATTCGGATCACAGAATATCAACTCTGAGATATCGCCAATCACCTCTCCATACTGAATTTGATGCAACCTTCTTCCATGGTCATGTGCTGTTATATCTCCACCGATCTTAAAGGGGTACCCTTGGAAATCAACGCAACTAACCGTGGTTAGTAACAAGAAACTAGGATCAGCTACAGCCTCACCCCATTAAAGTCAGCAGAGAAATAACAGCCTTGACCCAGCAAGGCTGGAGGGGCTTGATTTAGATTACCCTTTTCCAAAGCCATTATAACTATGTTGACTAAACTGATGAAAACACACACAATAGATCCATCATCTTATATGATCCCTTCTTTACTACTGAACTGCATGACATACATCACATATCAGTGGCATGGTGGCATGGTGCCTAACACCATTTTACACAACCATTTATAACGATTTACCAGATTATATAATCACTTTTTGGATTTTGAGGTTTGCTTTGGCCTGGCCTTCGATCCAAACAATTACACGACAATAGTAGCACCTCAAACTAAGAGGGCGTGAAGCATGTGCCTCCCAGACACCTCTGTTCTCCCTTTCGCGACACTCTTCACGAAATGACTTTTCCACTTTCGTTACAAAATCTAACACCTTCTCGTGATCTTTATCCCCAACAAGCGCATGACAAGCAGAGACAGCAGACAGAGCATATTTACACTAGACATCTAGGATGTCTGAGACGACCCCCTAGATAAATACGGCCAATGTGCCAGGCACTTGGAGAATTAGCATGTTTCCCTAAACGCCTTCCAGCAGTCACCTGGTTTATAAATATTACTCTTCTTTAATCTCTGCTAGCAGCTTTCCCAATCAAATCAGAACACAAAAATGTCTTCGCATTCTCGTAAGATTGAAAGGAGATGATTGCTTCAAGAAAACAGCAGAAAAATTAAACAGTCAATGACGTATTTCTCATGCTTCGAGGAAGAGCTACTCTTGTTTGACTGAAAATGTAATTTTCCAGCTTTGTAATTAATATGGCAAGCCAAATGCCAAAGCATATTGTAAACGTTTTCAATTTGTAAGTACTACCAACGGAATCGTTGAAAGGAGTCCTTTGAGCTATGCACTACAGTTTGCAGAAGTAAATGAACCATGATGAAAAAATGAATTATTGTAGCTTACCAAGGCCCTTGCCTCCTCCTTTACAGCTGGCAATGCGAGGATGCTATACAAGGCCCCGTTCACATATGGACGAATCTGTCATAAAGGTGACATGTTAAAACTCCACATCAGTAATGTACAACATTTGGAGGAATAGCAGAGAAGCAATGTTCTTGATTAATAGACATGCTTAATCAGGTAATGCATTGTGTGATGACTGCCAAATCTATACGGATGCTATCTCCGCCCTCACTTGGAGTACGTTGATGATTTGTTGTCAAGTCCAATATTTCACAGGAAAAACATGGTGGACAGAGAGATGAAGCCAGGACTTGAACAATATGGTAGTCTGCGATGTCGTGTATAATCTGAGGGTGAAATCTGGCTGAAAGGAGCCCAAGAATGGCAAGTGCTGGCCAATCTCTTTGAAACTCTCCCACACTGTTGTCACAAATGAGCGCCTGGATATAGTAATCTGGTCTGACTCCTGCAAGCATGTGCATCTTGTCGAGTTAACTGTGCCCTAAGAGGGGAGCTTTTGAGTTAGCCAAGGAAAGAGCCAAATGCCAAAGCAGAGGCTGGTCCTGCAGTGTAATACCTGTTGAGGTTGGCTGCCATGGCTTCAGTGCTATGTCTTTCCTGTCAAATAACAGACTCTCCACAAAAGATCAATGCGTCCTTATCAAATGGGCAATCCTCACACTTTGGATTATGTGATTAAGCATCACTATGAAACCAACTTGTATTACAAAGTCGTGAAAGAGCCATGAAAAACTGACTATCTTTGTTTTCATGGCCATGAATCATGCATTTATGAAATTCATGGTCTAGTCTTAATTCTTCTTGTGCGCCATGAAAATACTGTGAAAAATATTCACCACCATTAAAATGTCTTGATATCAAACAGAAATTTGTTTTCATAGCAGTTTAACATACCACGAAAATAGTTTCACTGGTAAATGTACCACGAAAAAGCAGTAAATTAAAGTAATTTTCTGAAATTTCATGGGCTTTTCATTATTTTTAGGATTTTCATGACCCTGAAAAAACACTGAAAACTCCTACACCCGCCTAGCAATCGGATATAATATATGGCAAAATAGTGTTTTGAATTGATTAGCAAATCTATACGTTAAAATATTTCAAGAAGTCTCAGTATTTCACAGCTAAATCAGTGAATACCAGGAATCAGCAGAAATACCTTTTGAGAGCTTGAATAATATCATAGTTTTTAAAGCAGTGAAATATCTGATTTCCGAAATTTTGCAGAAAATGATCCCTGAATGTTTTTAAGTGATTCCTGGTTTCTTGTTATCCCGATAAAAATTGGTAGAAAAAGCGAGTTGGGGCAGCCGCCATCTTGAATGGAATGAGCCTTGCTGGTCAGCAGCCTCTCCAACAGCAAATAGGGGCCTGGGGTTAAGCGTGAAAAAGAGGTTCAAAAATTCGGAGCATAACCATGAATTTCTAGTTCTTGTACCATGAAATATTTATTAATATCACATTAATCTCCTTTGAAACTTTCATTAAACTGTCACGAAAAATTCATGGCATTTTAACAGCATTTGATTTCATAGTGCATGCATTTATCCAGAATGTATAGTCTTGCTCCTCTGCTATTCCTCTGAATGTCAACCTTGCAGCGAGCGCCTATTCACTTGCTGCTATGAGTCGCCCAGTAGGCATTATCCATTGGCAACTGCTGCTGGCCGCACCAGGAACTGTAGTCTAGTTGATACCTACGAAAGCTACGATAGTTTCTGGTCAACGGCTGACAGCGATGCCTTGCAGTTGGTTGAACAACTGCAAGTTATACTCTCAAGGTCAGGGTTGTCCCTAACAGCCGGCAGCCGGCAGAATTAACCGGCTACTTGGGTCGTTTGTGCCGGCTACTTTTGTGATATATATTTTTTCAAAGACAAATTATTTGTTCATTTACTGGCACAGATACATGAAAATGAAACCTATTTTCCATTGCAGTTTATTGACTTAAAAATAATCTGGTTGGAACAGAGATAAACGATAATTAGTTCATTACGTTGAGTTCTGGGAATTACATGTAGAAAACCACTGAAGGCATGAGTTTATACAAATAAAATTGAAAAGTTACGATTACTTTTGGAACTGACATAATTGGAAATTGGTGCTCAGAATCAAGGAAATTCCGTTCCTGGGGACTTAAAATGTAAAAATTTCCTGAGGGCATGCCCCCATACCACCTAGAAGGGATCGCCTTCAGTGCTTCATAATCACTATCTGGCTACTTAGAACTTTTTGTCAGCTACTTTAAAAGTTGTGGACAACCCTGCAAGGTTCTATTTACATAAGGTACGAATCTATTATACAAGGCCCCATTCACCTATGGACGAGTCTATTATAAAGGTGCATCACAACGCACATTTAAGAAATTTAAGAATTTTAAACACACTCGCAACGAACATTGGCCATAAAATGATCATAAATGAAAAGGTTTATGGCAAGTACTATTGCTCAGTCAATACAGCCAAGCCTCAGTTTGAGATTTTCCCATAAAGACCGAACGTTCGAGGTTTAATAAGTAGTTTATTATATGTCATTTGTTTGGCCCAAGACGATTCAAGCGGAATGGTTACTTCATATCCAGTTCATATCCAATTCGCCTCGCATCAGTGGAGATCTCTCTGTTCCCAAGCCTGCAAAATTATTTAGCAAAAATGAACTACAGAGTACTCCATCAAAAATGCCTTTTTTGCTGAGATGTGAGCATAACTGTAACAAGTATTGAAATCGAAATCAAAGCTTAATTTTTCCTTTGTGGTTTCAACTTGAGAGGATGGAATCTTATTGACATGTGTAGAGACTGGAAACTAGTAAATGGCACGCACGTGCATGAACGGTGTGTGGTTAAGCACATGGTGGACTGTTTGTTGTTTATATGACTTGTTGTGTTTTTAGAGCTGTCTGTATCCTTTGCACTGGTGGCTAGTGGTGGGATAAGATGTCGGATCATGAGGAGAGTCCTGCCGACGGTTCTCAGGCTTCCAACGCGCCCACGAGTAGAATAGATGGCCTAAAAATCGTTCTTTCAACTTACGACAGATCAACAGATCCGAAACAATGGCTTCGACAACTGCAGAAAGTAAAGAAAGCGAAGAAATGGGCAGGCCTCACTTTTGCTCACAGGGAGAGTCGATGATTAGTGGAAGATTATTGAATCCACGGTTACAGATTGGAAAACTTTCAAAGAAAAAATTCAGCACAGAGTTTGGCGTTTTTCTTACAAGACAGTTACAAACTGAAACTTTATGACCAGGGAGCAGCCCTTTCACTTGAAAATGCCGTGAAGATCCTTTCCTTGAAGGAAGCTACAAAACGTGAGTTACAAGAATCAAAAACCGCAGAGATAGAGTGTCACACAGGGAGGCAACAAGCCACACCTTAAGACCAGGAACAATGTACAACGAGGATACAGGCCAGGTCCTAAGAGGAAACCGTTCCAGCCAAGCCGGAGGAATGGTGGATACCGCAATCATCAGTACCCCCCTGGAAGGAGGAATTGCCCAGCTGCAGAAATGCTATGCAACGAGTGCAATAAACTGGGACATTTCCCCATAGTATGCAGGAGTGCACGTGTCCACATGGTCAACCAAGTCCTTGAAACTGAGGCCGACTTTTGCCCCACATTTGTTGGAGTTAATACCACACCCGCATCAAACTCTGTGAAGCATCCACCGCAGAACCAGCTGCCACCCATCAACCCTCTACATGTGACTCAGGATGACACATCAAGCTCAAGATACAAGACCAAGAGTTGGCCTGGTGTATTGACACAGGAGTGCAAGTATCTGTGTTGCCAGAGTCCGTCTACAAGGAGTCATATGGGATGCTGTCAAAACCGGACAGAGAACTTGTTGGAGCAGAAGATGTTCCCCTGATGACAGTGGGATTTACACTCATGAACATTGCTTTAGACGAAATAGTCATTAAAGAGTGAGTATACATAGTCAGAGGAGCATCCAAGCTACTTTTGGGAATACCTGCCATCTGAAGTCTTGGTCTTATCGATCACATCCCAGGGACTTACAGTGTCAAAACAGTCCATCACATGCCTTCTCCTGATAATAATCCTCTAACTGCGAGTACAAAGGAATACCCAATAGTGCATTGTAAAGTAAAGCAATACCCAATGCTTTTTCAGGGCCTGGGCAAACTGGAGGGCGAACATACAATTCATCTGAAGGAAGGGGTCACACCCTTTTGTCTGACCACTCCCAGGCGAGTACCATTGCCACTTATGAAGAAAGCAAAGGAGGAGATCGAACACATGCTACAACTTAATGTTATTGAACCAGTAGATGACCCGACGGAATGGTGTTCACCAATTGTGGTAGTGCCCAAGGTTAATGGCAGTGTGCGGATAGGCATTGACCTCACAAAACTTAACCAAGCTGTCTGTCGAAAAGTCTATCACATGCCGACAGTTGAAGAGACACTAGGAAGATTAACAGGAGGCTCAGTATTCTCCAAGCTCGATGCAAACTCCGGTTTTCACCAGATCATTCTGAATCCCAGAAAGTGCCAAGTTAACCACTTTCATTACACCCTTCAGCAGATAAATGTTTAAGCATCTGCCCTTTGGAATATCATCGCCCTGAGCATTTTCAGAAGAGGAAGGATAAAGAACTGTCTGGAATAGAGGGGTTGAAGTGCCGTATGGATGATATTCTAGTCATGGGTAAAGATCAAGCAGAACATGACCTGCGACTCAAGCAAGTCCTTGATAGGCTAGTGGAGAGGAGACTCACACTTAATCTTGAGAAATGTTTATTCTCCCAAAGCAGGCTGCAATATTTGGGCCAGATCATTGAGAGTCAAGGATCAAGGAAAGATCCCTCAAACGTCAAAGCTATTGTGGACATGGCAGAACCCAAGGACACTGGAGACCTGAGACGGTTCTTAGGATTGGTCAATCACCTGACGAAATTTTGCCCAAATTTGGCGGATTGGAGAAGACGAAGCCCTTACCAGACTTGCTGAAAAAGGAGAATGCTTGGGTTTGGGGCCCAGCTCAACAAGAAGCCATCCAGCACTTGAAAGCAGACATGGTATCTGAGCAAGTTCTCCGATGTACAATCGGGAAAAGGAGACGGTAGTCTCAGCAGATACAAGTAGTTTTGGACTGGGTGCAGTTCTTACGCAGAAACAGCCATCCGGTGAGATGAGACCAGTGGCCTACGCCAGCAGATCCAGCAGACATGGAATCCCCGACATATATGTTTACCGACAATGGCGCCCAGTTTGATTCACTATCTCTTACTATGGAGATGATCTTAAAGAAGAGTAGTGACGAGTACTAAGCTTTCTTGACCTATAGAGATACTCCATTGCACCATGGCTACTCCCCGGTGCAACTAAGCATGGGCTGAAAACTACGCACTAGAGTATTCTGTGACCCTGAGGAGCTGGAGCTAAGGACCGCTGATTACGATCACATCAGGAAAAAGGAAAGGGAGTACTGTGCAGACATGAAATTTGACTATGACTGTAGACAAAGAGTAGTGGAAGGGGATGAGCTGTCACCTGGCAACCGCATCTGGATTTCAGACCTGAAAACAAAAGGTACGGTAATCAAGCAACACGAATCTCCAAGATCCACATACAGCCCTCGAATGGCCCCGTGAGGAGAAACCGAAGAATGACGCGAAGGTCCTCGAGGACAGTCCTCCAGACTTACCACAGCATGTGGGTCACGAGACCTCTGAGCCAGTGCTAACAAGTGTTACGGTACCAGATCTCCCTTCAGTATCTGGAGCAAGCCAAGACACCGCTTGTTCCCGAGGACCAGACTGCAGTCAATGAGCCTTCACAGTCAGAAGCATGGCTGACCCATCTGAGGCCTAGAGGAGCCCTTAGAAAGCCTCAAAGATATATCGAAAAATGCTAGGATGTAGTCTTTAAGGACTTAATTCTTTAAGGACAATAAAAGCTATTTATGCCTTAGTTGTTTTAAAAAAGGGAGATGTAGTAACATAAATTGCTAGATAGGCCGCTGACTGCCACGTGGATTGAAGGCGAAATGTAAGTCGGACAGTACGCCATTAAAAGCTTGTTGTGTTGATTGGATTCTGCTGTTACCTTATGCCCTACCGGATTCGTCAAGTTACCCGTGATGGAATCAGTCCAGGCTCTGAGAAAACCACTACTGTTTGCCGGTGGAACACTCTTTGCGACAAGAAAGGAGTTCAAAAGTTCCTGGGCATTTGTAGCTGGTGGCAAAAGCTTATCCCTCACTACACAGAAATAGCCAAGCCATTGTATCAGCTATTGGAGAAAGCAGAGTTTGAGTGGAGTAGCCAAGTGGAAACAGCTTTCACTACAGTCAAAAAGTGTCTTATTACAGCTCCAGTTCTGGTACATCCTGATCCAGACAAGAAATTCCTCATTAAAACGGATGCCTCAGACATCGCTATTGTTGGTGTACTGCTACAAGAAGATACCACTGATGTGCTGTGCCCCATTGCTTATATCAGCAGAGCTCTATCAAAACAGGAACGTGTATATTCAACCTATGACAGAGAGGCTATCGCCATACAAGATACTATTCAGCACGTTCGACACTATCTACTTTGGCAAACCCTTTGTGTTGCTGACAGACAACAAACCCCTGATCCATTTACAAGAAATGAAGGATCCATACGACCAACGTGGGAGGCTACTCAGTGATACTGTAGAGTATAGTATGACTTTACAATTCAGCACATTGATGGTACAAAGAACACTCTTGCAGATGCTTTAAGCCGATTTGGTTTTGACTAGAGTTCTGATAGCAATCCAGCCACAGTGACTTAGGAAGATCAGATCAGCAGTCTAGTCACTGACAATACTGAACAGACCTCATCGATCAGAAACGTGCAACTTGGTGTAGCTTGTAACACCATACAAGGATCAGCCATCAATATTAAAGACCTTCAAGGAAAAGGTGAAGACATTTCACCAGTCTTGACATGGTTGGAGAGCTCTACAAGAATACCAAGACCAAAACAAATGTAGAGTCGCAGTTTGAAAGCTTTCTTTCGGCAATTTCAATGCAACAAACTGATCAGAGTCGATGGGGTTTTGTACCAAAAATTCCATCTGCCAAGAAGCACCAGAGTGTACTACCAAGTTGTTGTTCCTCAAAATCTATCCACACAAATTCTGACAACTTCACAATGACTCAGGTCACATGGGATACCAGAGGACTCTTCTGAAGACCCAGACACGGTTTTTCTGGCCAGGCATGACATCAGACATTGAGCCTTGGTGCAAGCAATGCGACATATGTCAACGGCGACAAGCGCCTAACCCAAAACCACGGGCCGTTTTGCAACAAATTGTGGGGACTCGTCCTGGAGAAATCGTCCATGCTGATCTATTGGAGCTGACAAAGACACCAAGTGGTAACAAATATGTTGTGGCTTTAATAGTATTGCTGACATCAATATTTTGTTCAGTACATGCCTGAACACAGGATTATTGCACAGTTACACACAGACCAAGGAGGTTCTTGTGACATGAAACTAGTCAAAGAGGACTGTGAAATCCTTCAGATTACCACCCTCAGTCTAATGGCCTTGTTGAGCACTGCAGTTGTACCACCATCGACATGCTCGCAAAACATGCAGCAGCCCACCCTGAAGATGCCACCTAGGACTGGTGGCAATGTCATAAATCAAGTCAGCTGTACATTAAAGTACTGGCTTTACACCATTGTTTCCTTCTCATGGCCGAAAAATGAGTCTTCCAATAGATCTCATGATATCTGTCGAGCCCTCAGACATGCAATACACATTGGTCACAGATAATGCCAAGAATCTCACCACGACTTTGAAGGAAACTTTTCAAACAGCTGATGAACATCTAACTACTGCCAGATGACGCCAGCAAGAAGGTTATGACAAGTGGGCTCAAGAATGACCCTTCTCTGTCATTGATCGAGTCTGGTTGCACTACCCCACTGTGTGTAGAGGTTGAGCAAACAAAGGGGTCTTACCATGGGTTGGACCTTACATAGTGAAGAAGTGATATGATACCGGTGCGAGAACCTGTGTAACATACCAAATTCAGTTGGAGGGGGGGAAGGAGAAGGTTACCAGCTCAAACCATGCCACGCCCATAGAAACAACATCAATAGTCTTAACAATCATGACAGACAAGCAAGTCAGAGAGTGAGACCTCAGTATCAAATGCAACAACCCAATGTGACTGTTGACCTTGAAAGCGAGATTTGTTTGACACCCTTTATGCAGGATAACAGTAAAGGGCAAGCTCCAGCAGGAAGACACATGGAACAGTGACAAAGAGACGGTGTAACCGATGCCCTGGGGGGAACCAGGGAACAGCAAACTCAAAGTGGAAGAGGGATTCGCCCACCTCGTTGTTACCAGAATTTTGAATAGAACAAACTAGCAATTAAGTTGTTAAAGAGGGTGAACGAATGGTGTGTTCTTAAGCACAGGGTGGACTGTTCATTGTCTATATGACTTGTTGTTTTCTAGAACCGTTTGTATCCCTTACACATGTCCAAGAATCTAAGCAAAAGTCATTGTACAAACGGCCTCCTGGCAAAACAAAATGTTCAGTTGTCATCGTCACTTTTGATCACAGCTCTTCACCTAACAGCTCTTCTGTGTGCCTTGAATTATTTTGAAGATTTGAAATTGGCACCCAGAAATTCTGCTGATGTTTGCACCTGCAAAACCACTGGGCTGTTCGCATCTGATGGACTTGCTTGGGTGACAGCAAGGGATTTTGTTGTAGTTAATTGCTGCATCGATTTAAGTGTCATTGACTGACCTTTTGATGCATAGAATTAAAATCTAGCAAAGACTGGTTTGAAGCTTCTTGGGTTCTGCTGAGGATGTATGACATCTATCACTGGTTCACTTGCTGATTTATACGACTGCAAACTTTGAATGTTTTTGTGCCCACTTTGAGCACTCACGTCTAGCAGCCGGTAAGTGCAAAAATTGTACATGCCCCTTGTTTATTGAGGTAAAACAACGCTGGAATGTTGTAAGGTCGCTAGCTGGTTTTCTCGCTGTGTCATTACGATTTTGCGCCCCATGAAACACGTCGATCGAAGATGCAAATTAGCTTGCATAAAAACGTACAGGGCATGCCTAACAAGATGTAAAAGTGTCAATCATTTAAGTCCCGAGTGTATATCAATGTCATAGCCATTGTTTCTGCTCTCGGCGTTTGAATCATCGACCTATTGATCGAGGAACAATGCCCGTAATTAGGAAAGCCATTGCGGTTTAACCTCTATTGTTTATAATTCACACCTGAAATTAACATAAACGTGAAAGCATTAGGAACATGTCGTGTGAAGTCCGTATATTATTCAAAAAAATCAATTGAATAAACGGATAAACTATTACAAAAACAGGCAAACGATTGATCGATTATTAAAATGCAACCGCCAAAAGTAACAGAATAGCTGGCAAAGCTTTGTACGTAATCGGTTTAAAATATCTGAAATTTTTTTTTCATCTTTTCATCAAAATCCTCCAGATATCCAAATACTTGACGGCAAATTAAACCAGACACTGCAAGCGTAAAAAGTCTACAGAAAGTAGACTACAGAAAGTCTGACACGCTCACAGAACTAACATGCCGCTTTGATTGCCTTATTCTAAAGTACTTTCTGACATGTGCCATTGAGCGGTGTTCAGCAGTCCTGTCTTTCTTTCTTTCCTTTCTAAACGCACGCTGTGCTAGCTGGACCACACGCACACGAGCTAAATTTCCATGGAAGCGATTTTGGCGCCGGCCGGCAAGAGATAGCTGCTTTTCTTTCCCTGAACTCGGCCTCCACAAAAACTCGAAATCAAAACCTCCCTTCTTTTAATACTTCACGTGAACACAAAGAGAATTCTTTGTTTAAACAGACAACAGCAGATGACTGTGTAGTTCCACACGACTCGTGTGTAAAGCTTAACGTCGCTTGAAGTTTTCTTTTGTAACGAAATATTTTTCGCATGTTTCTGGTTGAGCAATTTTCATTTTCTCTACAGCCAGCGTTAATCGAAAGTGAGAACATTTTTCGCACATTTCCACAATAGCAATTACTCCTATTGTCTTTTCATGGACGGGAGGGACAGCCGGTAAATCCCTTTTGGGAATATTCTGTATTGAAGTCAAAGAGACCCGAAAATGGCGGTGTGCTTTGTGAGCGCGCACAGCATCATGGATACCCCACATTTTTCGGGCGACACAGTTCATGGGGCGCGAAACCGTAATGTCTCGCTTTTTTGTTCCTTTACAAACGCTTGAATTTTTTTCTTTGCCATCTCTAGGCTCCAGTTTGGCACCAACTCAGTCAATCCTAAATTTAACATCACAACTTTGTTTTCTTCTTGAAGTTCTAACTGGTCGGGGTAATAAATAATAAAATTTGCTCTCAGAGTGTTCGTCACTCATTTTTTGCAGCTGTCGCAGTTTTGATAAAAAGACAATGGTTTTGAATTATCTCTTGCTCTCCTTTTTGTAGGGCATTAACAATAACTCGTAATGGCCGTGGGCATTACGAGTTATTGTCGCTTTAAAAATACCCAATCACAGCACGCGTTATATCGGCTACAAACACCAGCCATATAATAAACTTCATTAGTACATAATAGATTGACTTGCCTCTTGATTTTCATGCCCTAAGAGGTCACTCAGTACTCGAAGAATGTGAGCAGCATCATTAATACATCTTCTCTTTCCTGTGAGAATACATTGCAATGATAGTACAGGTTAGATATTTTGTTTATTTGTTGACTTTTAAATAATATAATTGTTGATTCAGTGCTTCGGCCTTGTATTGCACTTTTCTGGTACCAACATTCTGAGCCTTCCTAAACTGTTAACTACTACTTATAGCCTACATTCCTTTAGATATTATAGTGCTAAATTATGGAACTCCCACCCAGACACTAATTTCTCTGGCTGAATTTAAGCGCCAACTATGGCAACTTAACCAAGGATGTGAACGGCCGTAGATTAGATATTTTTAATGTATATTTTAATGTGCTTATTTAATAGAAGATATGTATGTATGTATGTAGGTAGGTAGGTAGGTAGGTAGGTAGGTAGGTAGGTAGGTATGATTCCTACTTCTCAATATTGCTGCTGAGGTCTGAAGGGAACTTAAACTATAAAAGTTTTTAGGGGAGTCAATCTGATTTCTCTGAGAGATTGCTGCAGAGCGTATTTTTTAGAAAGCTGTTTTGAAGTGTTTCCTGCCACTAAATCAGGGACTTATTTGAGATTTCTTTCTGATGTACACAATTACTATAATTATACATTCCGTACTGGGGAATATTAGGTCGAGGTCATGGCAGGGGGGACTGAGCATAACAAGGTCTGTATAAAATAATTATGGACCAGTATTCCCTAGCATGGTCCCCAGGAAGTGAGACCTGTTACCGTGCAGTTCATCCTATAGCATTATAATTTATTTCTATCTGCATAACAATTCTGGTTCTTTCATTTAAGTTACTTTCTAGTGTGATGTGAGGGAACTCCCCTTGCGTTATGATGCAAGCAGCACACAACCAGTGGACCAATGGTGAATTACAGAACAAGTTTGAAAACTTGATAAGTGGCAAGTGGAGTGTGGACCAGTGTACTCATTTAACACGAGTCAAGAGACACTCACTCTTCCACTGCTTTCTATGCAACAAACTTTATTCACTGAACAACTATCTATAACGTGGTACAATGATCACACTACTTCTACTCAGTAAGAGTACTTTCACATCATGCAGTAGCATGCAGTAGTTTTACTTATCTTAGTATTAAGCAATAGTAATACGTGTCCTTGCAATACGTGTCCGGGCAATCTTCAAAGAATCATAAATGAATACAACTAAAGAAATTATAAAACCCTAAATCAAAACGATAGTCATGACCTGACCTAGTGGTGACAACTTCTTGTTGTTGTCACAAGCATCAGAAACTGTCACGCCGGACTCATTACAGTCGTTGGACTCTTTAGTTTCAGTACCCACTTCTCATTCAGTATGATTAGAAACATACTCACTAGGCACATGCTTTAAGTACTTTGCATTGCAAACTAGAGTGGTACCCGTATTGACGTTGACTAGACCGAACGCGATTACATGCTTAGCCAACGAAAATTTTGAGTCCAATTTATTTGGCTTCGTGTTAGTACAATACACAATGTCACCACTTTTGAAATTTTGCGGAGCTGCATGTTGCTTGGTGTAGTGATAGTCCTTTAAACGCGCTTGATACAAGCTGCATTTTGACCGATGTTCGCGATCGAGTGCCGACGCTGCTGTATTTGAGTTGGACTCAATGTGCGGTACTTTCTTACAAATTTCGTGATTGAACAACAGCAGTAGGCGATTTTCCACTGACTGGATGAGGACTTGCTTGGTAGAGCATGAAAATTTTAGGTAGCGCCTCCTGCCAGGACTTACCCTCAGAGATCACTGCTCGAAAATGTTTCTTCAGATAGCGATGAAATCTTGCTAACTTTCCGTTGCTTCGCACATAGTATGGTGATACACGAACGTGTTTTATTCCACGCGCTTGAAGAAACGCTTCAAACTCTTCACTGACAAACTGTTTTCTGTTGTCTGAAACGATTTCTTCTGGAAATCCGAATCTAGCAAATATATCTTTCAACGTTTGATGACTTCACGTGAAGATATATATGCTTCTGGATAAGACGAATAATAGTCGACGTAGGTCAGTATGAATTTGCCATCGACTGGGCCAACAATATCCACTGCTCCTCTTACCCAAGGACCACAAGGTAAAGGTGTTGGCTGAAGTGGCGTGTACTTATTCAAAGGCTGATGCAACACCCAAGCTTGACAATTTTTTATCATTGTTTCAGTTGCTTCGTCCATACCGGGCCAGAAAAAATGCACTCTGAGAAATTGGTTCATCTTTACAATTCCTTGATGCATTTTGTGCACTAACTTTAGGATTTGTTTTTGCAGTGACTGTTGAACGACAATTCGGTTACCTCTGAGAATTACTCCTTCAAAATCGGACAGTTCTTCTTTCATTCTGTCATACGGTTTCAGGTCATGCGACAATGTTCCGCTTTGAATTTGAGCAAGCAATTTGGAAAGCGTGACGTCTCTGCTGGTTTGGGATCTCATGTCAGAAAGAGTGACAGCCTGAAGATCTGACATGTTTGAACTGTAAACAAATCCCACATCATTTTTGCAAACGAAACCAGTGTTTGAAAGATCATTTTGCTTAGATGGCAATCACGATAGCGAATCTACTGTATTGGCGTTCCCTGCGATATGCTGAATACAAAAACTGTATTGATGCAATCTCCAAGCTAAATGCTGAATGCGTGGAGGTAAAACTTTGCTTGAACGTGGATCAAACATAGTTGATGGAGGCTTGTTGTCGGTAAGTAGAGTAAATTTGATACCAAACAAATAATTGTGCAAGCGTTTGACTGCTCAAACACAACCTAGCGCTTCGCGCTCAATTTGTGAATACCTCCATTCAGTTGATGTGAGAGATCGACTAATATACGCAATAGGTTTACACTTACCGGCGCCTTGGTCTTGCAATAAGATGGCTCCTGAGCGATGGACTCACATCAGTAAGCACATAAGTTAGCGCATCTAACTGAAAGCAAGCCAAGACCGGTGCACTTGACAGTGCTTCTTTCAAGGCTTTGAATGCCTTTGTTTGTTCATTTCCCCATGACCATTTCTGCTCTTTCCAAGTAAGTTTCCGAAGAGGTTCGACAATATTCGCATAATTTGGAATAGATTTTGCAACATAGCTGCATGTCCCTAGAAATGATTGAAGATCGGACAAGTTGTCTGGCAGAGGCGTAGCTTTAATGGCTTCCACTTTAGCCAGGTTAGGCTCGATGCCTTTTTCAGAAATGACATGGCCTAGAATTGAGATCTGCTTGACTCCAAATTCACACTTGCTTCGATTGAGTTTGAGATTGTACTCACGACATCGATTTAAAATTTTGTGGACACACTTGACAAGTCCAGCCATAGTTTTGGCGTGAATAATTACATCATCGACTGAAATGCAGACACCTTCAATGCTGAACAAGATTTTTCCATCATTTTCTGAAAAGCTTCGCTCGCATCACTGAGACCGAAGGGAGTTCGCTTAAACCGATAACAACCGCGAGGTATTTTTGAGTTTGACTCAGTTCGTAGTTCTTAAATTGTGACTTATGCAACTGTGAGGATATTATGTTGCATTTACAACCAATGTTGACAATCATTTTTGTCCTTTGTCCATTGACGTGCACTGTAGTGGAACTGTCAACATTGTTCAGAGATAGTACAGGTTCGCTCTCGTCACTTGAGCTGTCTTCAAGCCAATTAGCAGGTTTTGATTTCAAGCCGCGGACCTTCATGGTTGAACCTTTTTTTTCTTTCTTGGCTGGCTTCTGCCTCGATCGACTCGTCTGGCTTCTGTGCTCGCGATCTGAATTTGTAGCGTTCAGCTACCACGTTGCGTTTTGGAGCAAAGTATCCACTCAGCGTGGCCTTCACTTCTTCTAGCGTCTTGTGTTCACCAGCAGGGAGCATGTTGAAACGCGTTGTACAGCGGGGCCAAGGCAGTACAGCATCTTGGCATTCTGAATCGCGTCCTCCCTTTTTCTGAGGTCTGATGCGATGGTGTAAATTTCAAACGCACTCACCCAGTGTTTCCATTCACTGTACAAGTCTGTCACATCGATGTTGAATGCGGTGGGTGCGGCCAATGATCATTCCATTTCTCGTGGAGCTTCTGCCGGTTCTGGCTGTTTGAGTTCAATTAACTGCTCTTGATTCTCTGCTTGTTCTGCAGTGTGTGCAGGTCAGTCTTCCTCTGCATGTTGTTCATTTAAGAGTTCATTCTCCACTTCCTCGTCACCAATGTGTGATGTACTCATTTAACACGAGTCAAGAGACACCCACTCTTCCATTGCTTTCTATGTAACGAACTTTATTCACTGAACAACTATCTATAACGTGGTACAATGATCATACTACTTCTACTTAGTAACATATATGCAGTAGCACACATGCAGTAGCTACTCAGTAACACATTATGTAGTAGCATGCAGTAGTTTAACTTATCTTAGTATTAAGCAATAGTTATACGTGTCCTTGTTACTATAGTAATCAATACGCTACAATAAGTGGCAAATTGTGGAGACATTTCTCAGGATCCCGGATGAGACAAAATGTTTAAGGCTAGCAATCACCTTGCAATGCTACATGTATGTGGCTTGTGCAACAGTCAGTAAAAATGTGGAAATGTGGTAAGGTCAGGTCTATTGAATATAAAACCTACAGTAATAGAAATGCGAGACCTGCACAGTTTGCCCTTTGCATCATTTGCTTCCTTTTATGCTCAGTCCTTGAAGGCAAACAAAGTTTCATACTAATTATTTAATACGTGGGCTTTATCGCAATTCTGCAGAGATCAAGAGACTACTATGAAACATGGACTTCAACATGATAGCCGAAAAACACCATAAAAATATCAAGATCAGGCATCTGAACACAAACAACATAATCGGTTTCAAATTCCAAGAGATAAAAAGCTGGTTACTCTCTGGTATATTCGATTTATTAGTTACATCAGAGTTCAAGGTAGAGTCTACCTTTCCTAGTTACCAGCGAATTCCGTGTGGATGGTTTTTTGCCAGCCACAACACAGATGACAAAGCCTGGACAAGGCCATCAACCAAATGACGCAAGATTGTCACCATTGTGCTACCTTATGCCAAACCCTGAATGAACATGTGGAGCAATTATCCTGTCCCCACTTGATGCCATTGACGTATCATTTTGCCACAGACATCATCAATCACCCAAGACAGCCGTGGTAGTACTACAAGAATGTGCGACTTTGTTCACAGCCACAACCTAGCATGAGGACGAGCACTACCACACCCTACCTGCCCTTCTCTGCCTTTGTGTCCAAATGCATCCACTATACAGACTTGCCGCTGTTAAACATTATTACATCCCAAGCCTGTCCCAGGATTCAAGGCAGCTGGATCACCCTAGAGATCAGGAACACAAGAAATTGCATCAAGCACCCAGTCACTGAGAGGGCGGTACAGGAAGTTGAAAGCAAGCTACTCTGACACAATCCATTTGGCGGTCAAGTATATCACTTGACACTCGCTGTAGCCACTGCCAACCGAAATGCAATGCAGTTGCTCATGCAGTCTTTCCGCTAGAGAGAAGTGGACCTCTGACTACCATTACTCAAACTGACAGATCCCTCTGTAAGTCCAAGACATTGTACAACAGCACAAACAATGAATGGCTGTCCAGCCCACACCACAGCAAGAAGTCAAAGGAACCAGTCGCAAAGAGCCATCCTGTCAACTGTGTTGTTGTCTGTGATGTAGTGTACCTCTACTACGACTTATACAAGACTGTACTAGAGGATGTAATCGCCACCTAGTTGAAGAATTAACTAGTTCTTTCTGCAACACCAGAATGTTTGTTGGCTCTCAACTCTGTAACAGATCTTAGCACGTGAAGACATCTGAGTGTTACCAGGTTACTTCTGGAGTCGCCAACTTGAGAACATCCGCCTTCAACAATGACGCACACTTAGCTGATGAAACTTCACCAGCACAACCAGTGTGTTCTCCTCTGTCTCCTCCAGTCGTACCCTGAGCACACCAAGACACACTGTGATCCAGAAGCCTCTTTCCGTAGTTAGATATGCTGCACTCGAGGATTTGGGCATCTCTCGGATGTAGATCACGATCCGTTGTTTCAGCCGTGCTGTTTAATTGCCGATTGTGTGGTGCATGCACGGCCTGGATCATGCTTGGCTCTGTGCGAGGTCCACAAGCACTTGCTTTCCCCGATGTACGTAAAAGAACAGTCGTTGCACTTCACTTTGCATACAATTCCTCCTGTCCAGTCAGCCAGTGGTCTGTCTCTTGGCTTTATGAAAATGTGGCCTAATGTTCTAACTGGTTTAAAAGCCGTCCAAATGCGGAACTTGTGAAGGACACGACCCACTTGATCTGACACACCCCTTACATAAGGAAGGACTGCGAGCCCAAATCTTTGAGTGCGGCATATCTAACTCTGGAAAGAGGCTTTTCTTAGAATCGTGGCACTCCACCATGGACAGCGACGCCCTGAATGAGAGGAAAGCGTTCCTTCGCGCTTATGTGCAGTTAATTCAAAATCGGACGTCATCAACAATGCACGAGCTTGTAAGCGCGAGCAGTTAAGCTCTGAATTTTTTTTTTTAATATACTCAACTTAACAAAAGAGCTAGTTTACAAGACTAATACAATGCATAAACACAGGAGCTAATTTACAGAACTAATACTACACTTACAAAAGGAGGGCTTAATTACAACTGAACTAATATAACACCTTACTTTGACAACAGGGCAAGTAAGAATATACAGTCAAAGTAAAATGACAAAGATAAATATACCTTTACAGTAGGCTCAAATGAAAAGGATAAATAAAACAGACAAAAAAGTGTTGGGGAAAAAAAGCACCTTAACCTGGTTCCTTTATT
>Ga0126336_10000252_pt1 | contig 18937 bp, 12 predicted proteins | sample SidCmetagenome_FD_92530 | JGI IMG/M metagenome (GOLD analysis project Ga0126336, IMG submission 92530) | Coral microbial communities from El Islote,Puerto Morelos, Mexico - Siderastrea C C metagenome | ecosystem: Host-associated > Invertebrates > Cnidaria > Coral | place: El Islote,Puerto... | reverse complement strand
TAATAAATATTAAAATAACTAACAATAACAGAAACTGTAACAGTAACAAATTGTTGAAAGTTCAGTTACTTTTAAAAGAATTGTTCATTTTAGCAGTAACAAATATACATGTACGGTACGGTGGGATTCTGTTGTCTTGCGCCGTATACATAACCCATGTCTGGTCATGAACTTCTGTACCCACCTTATGCTTGCCGTGAATGCTGGAGAAAGTTCCATTTCCTTGTATTTCTCCTCGTGGAGAAACCTTGCTTTGCTTCTGATAATTTTCCTTGATACACGAAAACCATTAGAGCGTCGTTCGTGGACCCATTCCAATAAGACTTCTTCAATATCCAGACCAAAAGGCTTTCTTCCCGCCCCGTCGAGTCGCGTTCGCTTGCAACTAGCAGATTCTAATTTACTCTGGTTTGCTCGTCACACTCGTATTCTCTTCCGGTCTACGTTGAACTTCTTCGCTGCCTTATGGTTACTATTGCATTCCGCGGCAAACCGTACGTCTTCTAGTTTAAATTCTCTTGAATAAGAATTGATCTTTTTGCCAGCATGAGACTGAGAAGCATCAGCCTCCATGTTTTTACGCAAAGTGATCACTGTACGCAGCTGGACACGTGTAAGAATGGGTTTAGGGTTGCAAGTGAACGTGACTGCTCGAAGTTGTTAATGATTCACCGTACGTAAGAACAATTGACAAGAACACATTCGAAGGGGGCGCTTATTGGAAGGAGGGCGCTAAATCGAATCATTACGGTACATTTCTTATTATTAAAAACTGGACTAGGTATATTGGATTTCTAGCATTTTGATTGGCTGAACGGAGCTAGGCTATCAGCTCATATTTGTGACCAAATATTATCACAGCGAATTTAAAGGAATTATTGTCCTGGCAATAAAAATTTTATGCTGCCCCTCGGTTAATATTTAAACTAAACTATTATGCTGGCTAGGGTATTTCAATGGGGGGTACAACATATTGAACATTCTGGGAACCCTCTGGGCGATCTATCCATGTCCCGTGGTTTTGGTCGGAGTTGACAAAAACAGAAGTGGTTGATTGTCGCCTTCTTTATTTTCTTTGACCAGGTTAGTACTGTAATTTTTCCCTAGTTCTTCAACACACAGGTTTAATTTGTTCCTCCGTTTCGAGACCTTGCGGGATATCTGGGTTTTCCCTATCGTGTAGCTTTGCAGTTTGACACATCTGTAGTTGTTGGCGCCATTGTGAGAAATTATTATAGGCTTCAATTTTACTACGTTTTCCAATATACCCCTCCCTTTATGTCCCATGGCTTTGCCTCTCCCAAATGTACTTATTGTAGGTGATTCTTTTGTTAAGAGGCTTCACGCTGATTTGCAATGCAAATTTGATCTCTGTGCGCTGTGGATTTCAATTTAGCTCAAACCGCTTCTGTATCATTGCATGGCATCGGTGGGTTGACCGTTCCGCGATTAGCCGGGGAATTGCGGCTTCTGTTTGCTAGCGAGCCTCTCCCTAGGGTCGTTATTCTCGAAATCGGGAGAAATGACTTAAGTTCGCAATCTTCCGAGGTTGTAATTGGGGCGGTATTAGACTTGGTGGATTACCTGCGGTCAGTTGAATCTTCTACTGCGGTGGGTGCTTGCAAAGTCATTCCTCGGCGGCAACGCGGCACGGGTTTGACTCTGGAGGATTTTAACAATAAGGCGGCCACGTTTAATAAGATGCTTGAAGCCCTTTTTGACGATCATCAGTTTGTATTTGTGTGGGAACATTTGAAACTGCAGTCCCTCTCTCGTCGAGTCCTTTTATCTGATGGCGTTATTGGGGGCACGGGCAGTATTGTCTATATCGGAGTTACAGGGGTGCTAAAGGCATCTCTTTGCTTTCCAATAGGCCTAGTACAAGATGTTTGTATGCTGATAAGTTAGGCTACATGTATATGATTTACCTCTGACGGTGTGAATCAGCTCATCTTTCTATTGTGTTAATCATTTGTATTTGTCGAATTTTTATGTTGGTTGGGTCCTGTACTGGCGATGGCTCACCAACAATGAATCTACTTTTTGTTGAACTTGTTGCAAAAGCGTTTGGCACATTTATGTCCTCGATTCGTTTATAATTTGGTATCTGTACCACCATTAGGCTGGGTAGATAATCCCACCATAATAATTTCATGTTGCCACATTGTGTGGCAATGTTTATTTTTGTCTGTATCAGCTGTGATGATCATTCCATGGCATTAACTGACACCATACTTTAAACTTTATGTTAGGAATTTGATCCTATACCTTGAGGACATTTTTGTCCTACATTTATTGTTGGTCTGCCTATTTTGGGGGCTATGATGATAATTCCATAACACCATTCAGGCATGATGTCACTGGCCTGTATGGGCATAGTATATCTTTACAGCATAATAGGGACCACTTTGCGGCGACACTGTGATGTACTGTCTGCCATGCTACCCTGCTGTTTATATGTTGTTTGTGTGTGTTGTGATGTGCTGTATTGTTTTTATCTTGGCTATTAAGGCCGCCCCCAGAGATTATGATCTCGTTTGGCCTTGCTTTGCCTGCTGCCTGTTTTGTTTTGTCTTTATTTTGTTTCCCCATAGAAGAATGCCTCGTCCCTCACGTTCCAAAAAGGTGGCACGTAGTTCGGGCCCACTGGCTCCACGCGTCAGACGTGTGCGCACAGGACCCGTGGCTTCCCCATCGACATCCAGATCCACATCAACAGCAACAACAACATCCACATTGCCATCGACATCAACACCCCTTGTCACCCCCAATTCAACCATGGTCCAGGGCATTGCCAGAGCAGTATCGCAAGCAATTATCCAGTCTTTGACCCCCTTTATGGTGTCTGAGAAGTCTGCCTCGGCGTCCACACCTCACGTAATGTTGCCCTCGGGGCAGATGCCACTGTACAGGGGTCTGTGGCTTCCGTTATACATTCTTTCTCGGATTCAGAGATTTCAACGCCTTGCTTCAGCACACATGCAGCTCTCTCCGGCACCTATCCCGACAAGCCTTCAACCAGAACATTGGCAGATGTGGTAACAAATTTATTGGGCTCCCACCTATAGCCATCTACTCTCCCTACTTATAGGCGGGCTTGGAAGCTATACAATACCTTCTCACTAGATGTTTTTGGTCAGTCTGCCTGTCCTTTACCTTTGCCACCCTCAAATTTGGCCATTTTCATTGCTTATTTGTGCCAACATAATTATGCCTCATCCATTCTGAATACCTATGTTTCTGCCCTTGGGTATATACACAGGCTGGCTGGTGTTGCTGATCCATCAAAAGTAAGTTTTTTTTTATTATGGAAATGCTCAAGGGGTATGGGAAAGTTGGTGCAAGGCTTGATACACGCCTTCCTATCACAGTTTCCATCTTAGAACGAATGTGTACTAATTGTGCACTTGTTCTAGACTGTGAATATATTGCATGTATGTTCAGAGCAATGTGTACCACTGCTTGTTATGCCTTTATGCGCATTGGCGAGATAACTGCCTACAAGCAGGCCCCCGACATCATACAGCTTAGTCAGGTTACTAAGCTCTCTAATGCGTCTGGCTTTATAGCTTCATTGAAGCTCACCTTTCATCAATTTAAGAACCATTATAACCAGCCCCCAGTTTCCATAATCATTTCCCCGCCAGCCAGGTGTTTGTCTTGTTGAGAACCTCTTGAGATATTTTCTCATTGCGTGGCTCAGTGCCACGGCCCCTATTTCAACACCTAAATGGTGTCCCTGTTACCCGAACAGAATTTGATGAGTGGTTGGCAACGGTAATAACACATTGCGGGCTAGATTCCACCAAATATAAAGGTCATAGTTTTAGGATAGGTGCAGCCTCACATGCCGCTGCATGTGGTTATTCTGATCTCAAATCCGTCTACTTGGGAGGTGGAAGTTGGATGCCTTTAAAAGGTATATTCGCCGTTCTAGTTTTTCACACAGCTCAACATTCCACCAATCGTAAGCTTTATGAGAGCAATTTGGCTGTGGACTGGAGTGACATAGGCCGTGGTTGTGCAGTAGTTTGTCGTTGGCTTTGGCAATACTTTTTCTCAGTTGTTGTCCTGCATTCCTAATGTTTTATTTTTATTTTCCTCAATAGTGTGCAGGGGCCACTGTTGACATAAAAATAGGCCACACCCATGTTAGGTATTGTTTATCTTGTCTTCATTTATTAATCCATTATACAGGTTTATTGACACCGTTTGTATCAATAGTGTGCAGGGGTCACTATTGTTAGGCTGGGTTGCCATTTTCGTTTTGGTATGAATAATGTTCATTGGCTATTACTAGCAGTTGCTTATAAAATTTTGCATGCCACTTCTAGTATGATCTTTTCAATAGTGTGCAGGGGCCACTGTTGAGCTAAAATAGGCCACACGCATGTTAGTTCTTGTTTTATATTGCCTTCATTAAGTAATACATCACACAGTTTTATTAGCACTGTTTTTTATCAATAGTCTGCAGGGGCAACTATTGTTATGCTGGGTTGCCATTTTCGGTTTAGTATGAATTGTATTCATTGGCTGCTACTAGCATACACTTACAGTTTTTCGTATAATTTGGCACGGTAGTTCTAGTATGATCTTTCAATGGTGTGCAGGGGCCACTATTGAGATTATGTCTGGAGATTGTTTAGGTGCTCTTGCCATTTTCCTTTATATAACATAGAATAGTTCACAGGGGCAACAGTTTTCTTTCTGTTTGCCTTATTCGTACCCGCTAGCGTTAGTATGTGATTTTCGCACATCATTGTTGGGGCTTGGGTGGGGCTTCTTCACTTTACCCAAGTGAGCTTTGGCGGATTTTTGTCCTCACCTTTGCTGGGTAGGGCTTCCTTTCATTTGTCTGTAATTGATATTGAATTGGAACGATTATTAAAGCGGCTATGTGGCCAGCCACATAAGCCAAAGCCTTTCATCCAAAAAGGAAATTTGAGTTTGTTGATTCATATTGTCAAATACCATTTCCAGCAAACAGAGCAAGCCTAAACAATAGTGTTTCTTGCTGTGGTATATATTTTGAAGAGGGGCAGGATAAAGGAATTATTGTCCTGGCAATAAAAATGTGGTTTTGGCCGGACTCGACAAAAACAGAAGTGGTTGATCGTCGCCTTCTTTATTTTGCCTACTTCCCCCCACCCTTGTCCTAGCCACATATACCTATTAGATGATGTCTATTAGATGGGGATTTTTGCCCTCAACTTTGCTGGGTAGGGCTTCCTTTCATTTGTATGTAATTGATATTGAGTTGAAACGATTATTAAAGCGGCTATGTGGCCAGCCACATAAGCCAAAGTTTATCCAAAAAGGAAATTTGAGTTTGTTGATTCACCGTCAAACACCATTTCCAGCAAACAGAGCAAGCCCAAACAAGTGTTTCTTGTTGTGGTATATCTTTTGGAGAGCGGCAGGATAAATGAAGCAGAAATTCCAGCAGCTTCACTAAGACACAAACCAAAATTGTTCCGGAGTGCTTGATTTCTTAAGACAACAAGAACCTGTGCAGAAATAGAAATTTAAGCATTAAGCGTTGTGTTTACAATTAACTTCTTCATCCATTGTCAGGTCGATTATTAAAATTGAACAAACGGTAGGCTTTATCAGGAAAGCTTTCTATTTCAAAATATGAAGACAAGACATAAAATACAACACAGTGAAGTGGGAAAGAAGCATTTAATAATTCATGGCGAGTCGGTGAGAAAATCATGAAGCAATCTAAACAAATACTAAACAAACTACCAAGAAAGAAGGAAGAGCGAAATTTTTTTTTCGTCTATAACACACAAAATTGACACTGATTTACCTGCACTCGTTGTAGCTCTGTGTTCCAACAGGTCCAAATGTTCAGATAGAAATGGGATGCCATGTAAACGGAGTTGAATCGCTTTCCCAGTTTTTAAGCTTACCATTCCGTCCGCAACCTCTGAACCGAGAACGACGGCATATTCTGCTTTGCGTTTAACAAACTATGATGGTGAATTCTAATGTTCCATGCAGTAATCTTCAGAATCTTGCTTCTGAGCTGCATACAAATAACCTCTTCAACTTTAAATAAGTTCTGTCTTCAGCTCGATCAAACACGCACATGATGGATCTGTTGTGCAAATGGATTACAAACTTGTTCCGTTTCAACTCCAGCAGCTAATAGGTGAAATTGTGCAGCTTCAATCCGCTTTGAACGATGATTACAACAATGTTGCAGGGAAAATCAAACATGCACCATATTTCAGAGCCAACAATTAGAAGATTTTTTCCAAAACTTGTGCCACTTCGTTTACTTTCGAGCAGTTTCATTGATTCATCCAGCCTTGCAATGAAACGCTGCAACACTTCGCAAGGTTTTGGCGCCTTTTTCTTTCAGTCATGTGTTCCATTCTTGTTTCCTTTTTATCTCTTTTATCTCCTTTCTCTTTTTTCCCTTTCTTTCTTGAATTTTTTTTAAGTAGTGGTTAAGTTTTTAATAAAACCGTTCTACTCGGGCTTGCTGGATATCAAATGATTATAGCCAACCCGGCGCATTAGCTATCATTCGATATTCAGCACGCCCTAGTAGAAAACCAAAAAAAAATCGACAGTGAAGAAACAATTATCAGGCGGAAAACTTCCATCTTTCCTAGCGTTCGTCGCTATAAAACGGCAACATTTTGAGCTTCTTGCACAAGAAATCAAATGTCGGCATTCGATCGCCGACCTCTGCACACAAATATATGCAAATATGCTAATTCCATCCCGCTGTACTCGTCTCATTGGACAATTCGCACAATAACGCGAACATGACAAAGTCCACTGTGTTGTTGTGCGAAGTGTCATGTTTGAAGCGGGGTTATTTGCGCTTGCTTATGCGCCGATCAATTCGAAACTTCAACATTCCCCCACGTGGGCATAACCCGGGCATTTGACTGTGCATCGTGCCCGGGGAGGGGAGAATTGAACGTTGCCTTAGAAGGGTGGGGAATTTGAACCGGATATACAGTATCTCTTGCTCTGACGTAATACGCCCGTGAGTTTTGTTCGGTTTTTCGGAGGTTTTGACGGATTTGCAAGATAGAATTGCGCGTTTGCTAGTGAAGAACTCTTTCAAAAGGGTTTTTAAAAGAAGTTTGAAGTTGTCATTACGGCATATCTCTCTCTGAAAGGCGTGTAAAGTGTTACGCGTATGCTGCAAATGTTCCACCCTTTGTCTTGTCCGATTTCTTTAGCTAATTTGTCTTGGAGACGAGTGAGTCATATTTGGTTGTATGGTGCCATTCTATTCAATTTGAACCTAGTTAGATGGATGCTTAGGTCAAAAACAATAGAAAATTTCAAACTGCCAGCACAAAAAGTAGTAAAGGTAGCCTACAATACATGTACAGGAGGTGGTCGTACAGTGTAGTAATAAAATTAATAATATATTTATACAAGATAGCCCCACAAGAGTAGAAACACTGGTATCAAAGGGGGTCCTGTTAGCAAACTTTGAATGTGTACTGTTTGTCTTTCCTGGTGTTAGGCTATTTTCTTTGGTGATACTTTTTGCACACTAGACCACTCTGTAGCCATGCTTGCAGACACTGCAGTAAAAGTGATTTACTGCGACAATACGCAAGCATGATTACAAATGCGTTTGCTTCCTGCAGTGAGATGAGAACCAAATCGGCCAATTGAATTCCTAGGAAAAGCCTAACATTGACTGGAATAAATGGTGCCACCATGGAAAAGATCTTCCATAGTTTTCACTCTAGTACATTCTTCATGAAGCATGCATTGATCATGGTTTTCAGATTGGTTAATTTACGTTGGGATGAAAAAACCTAAGGTAAATATCTCAGTTACTACTAGTGGCGTTTCCTTTCACTTTTGTTGTACTGATAAAAGACACTTTTTACACTAGCAAAGTGGCTTTAAAGTGAAACCCCTGCTTTACGTAGGAGGATTGATTTCAGAAGAACCGGCCAACTTCGAATAGGACAAATCTACTGCTCATGTGGTCCCACATTCAGCAAGTGATAATGTTGTTTCACCTCCCACTCCCACAGTCCTGCAGTCGCGTAGTCAAAAAATAGTTAAGAACAAGAAAACCTATGGTTTATCAAAGGCGCCCCCTTTGGTGTATTCGGTCTGCACTAAACCACTAAATGTGGTTAGTCCGGTAGATAAGTGTCACATCAGGGGTAAGTACTGCACTTTATGATAAAAGCATCAAGCTGGGAAAGTTTAAACTAAACATCATGGGGAACATTTTCAAAATTAGAGGCAATCCGAATAAGCTCTGTGTCAGCAAGGAGAGGGTGGTAAAAGTAGTGGGAGTAGTTATTCAAAATGGCCGCCACCCTGACCAGCGATACTCTTTTAGTGTAGAAACATACAGCGTAATTGTGTAAAGCGGCCTTCACACGTCAAACTAATGTTGGCCAACTCGTGTTGGCAAACTCAAATTGGTGTGTTTGATGACACAACAACATGTTGGCAAACTGTTGGGAAAAAGTTGGTGAGAATAGAGACAAGTTCTATTTATCGCCAACACGAGACAATCGTAATTTTTTCGTTCTAACTGGTACAAGCATGCACAACACTATTGTTTTTTCCGAGAGCTGATAAATGGCCAGAAATGAAAAAAAAAAAAGTTGTATTGAATTAGGTTAGTTAAAGCGTCTTGACTTACGGAGTTAAAAAATGGAACTGTTACTAATTGTCCTATTTTTAGATAATTATTTATCGTTTATCCACTATACCAACCACAGGAGTAACTTAACAACCAAATAATTCCACTGTTTGATTAGAGGATATGGTTGATACCGGAGGCCATCTTGGGTGTTTACCTACATGTACAACTCACCTGTATTGCTAAAGCATGTTTCTTTTTTCAATGCAGCGATTCGATTCCGGTACTTGTATAAGAAAACATCCTGCAACCGAATGTGCAGATTCCTTACTAAAAGCCCTAAATGCCAAGGAAACTTCCATGCACACACACCAGGTTATCACTCGTACTCTATTTATCAGTTCAAAAGGCATCGCATCTAAGGAACAAAACTCTCGCAGCGCGAAACCGAGCTGCGCTGAGTAGCGCAAACAATGTACTAAAGGCGCACCATAACGACTACAATAACATTTCTGGCGTCTGGCCTGGATATAGCTTTTCAATAAAGGACACTTCTGTTGGAAGACTTAAGAAGTAAAAAAATGCTATTTTATTTTCTAGAATTGCAACGAGGCACGTCTCATTGGTTTGCACATAGATGAGATAATAATGCTTGAAGTTGACAAACTATCGAGAGAGTAATCTTAACGGATAATGCGGTCAATGACTGGTTCCAGACGATAATTGAAGTCGATATCGGATAACAAACAGTCATACAGACGGGACGTTTACTCGAGGGTTGTCCAATACTCACCACTTGTTCAAGTCGTGAAAGTGGTGATTCAGGTGGTGCAACTGGTACGAGTTGTATAGTCGTGAAGTGGTGAATGTGAGACGTTTCAGTGAAACAACATGAAGCATTTGCTGGTGCCTTTGCATATCATTTTAGACACTTAGAATTTGAGCGTTGTTTTAAGGAAGGGTCTAGTCAGCTGTGAGAAAGGGGGTCCTTTCAACTGGTGCGACTCGTTCAAGTCGTCCAAGTGGTGAAATTGCATATCATTAGTTTTACCTGCTGTCCGGTAGAGCTGTGAGAAAGGGGGTCTTTTCAACTGGTACGACTCGTTGAAGTCGTGCAAGTGGTGAAATTGTATATCATTACCCGTACTTACAGTACGGTAGAGCTGTGGAAAGGGGATTGCCGACACCTAGAATTTGGAGAGAGTTAAAACAACTTGTAAGACTTTAACGAGTTGTAGAACTGGTAAAAGCGCATCGCATTGTGAAAGGGTCGAAGTCAACTCGACGATCACCATACAGTTGGTTACATGCGATACGTGGGCCATTTTAGTTTGAGTTTTGCGGTTTTGAATGGAATTAAATATTCAAATTCGGTATTTGACATTTGCATACGTACGTTTGTTGTTTATTTATACAATGAAAACAGTTCGCGGTAGTTTGTCGGGCGTGTTGGAATTCGGGCTTTAGCGTTTAGTATCTTTTCCATGAGTGTGTAACAGAAATAAATGTTTACTCTGCCGTCGATTAGAATATGTATATCGAACGGAAATGGGAAGAAGCATTATGAAGTAAATTTGTCAGTGGACCGTTCATTGTGTTGTGTATGATTCTGAAATGTCAGGGAAACTTTGGTATCAGGTTTTAAAACATGCACTGTAATGTTTTATTCAGTGGTATGATGCGGGTGGCGCGCTATTCAGATTGGTCGTAGTGGAGGCATCGGAATGGCGTTTATGTAGTCGCGCGGTACTATAACACTCGTTATCCAAGGGTTTCGTCATAAGTTTTGGGTGGAATCATTTGCAGCATACGCCTATAGCCGTCGCTTTGGCACGTGCGAATTTTCTGTTGTTTTTTGGCTAAAAAAACAAAAGAACATTCCCACGCGCTAAAGTGACACCTATACGCGTATGCTGCAAATGATTCCACCCTTTATGTATCATTGTGAAGTGGATTTTTAAATGGGTTTAGACTCACTTGTCGTAACAGTCGTTTTACTTATTCGTGGAACGATATGTAACAGTTGGCGTTTAATAGTCGAAATTGAACCAAAGAAAACACTGTAATTAGGAAGAAAAGTTATTGGCAATGCTTTTGGAGCTGTAGTTATAGAGCAATATTTTGTAAAAATAGTAAAGTCGCTCTGTTCGAATATTTGAGAAAGGTGTTAAATTTTATTTGAAACATAAAGTAATATTGGGAATTGCATGTCATTAAGGACACTTTCATTGTGTTCATCCCGGTTATTTTCTGATCTGGAGAAATTCATGCTGTAATGGGTGACCCCAACAAAAATTTTTGTCTAAATATGGTGTGATTCTTACTTCGCGATTGCGAGAAATGGGATAAGTGAGACATACATCGCTCGTCTCTTGGAGAACCCGCTTCTTAAACTTTGTCCTCAGTTTGCGCAACGTTTATAGAACAAGTATATCACCGTCTTGTCTTTCGTGTATCACGCTTGTTTCGTACATGCGCCTAAATAACGAGGCAAAATCATAGTTGCCTTCCCTTGGCCAGTTTCACAATGCTTCATTGGAGGGAGTGATCAACATAACAGTCCCCTTTCAGAAAGCTATTATCGGTTTGCGCGACCCTTATAGAACGAGTAACAGACATATTGCCACCTTCTACCTCGCTTCGAACGTAATTCTTTCGTGTACCTCGCTCTCTTCGAACGTATGTCTTTCGTGTATGTCGCTGGCTTCGTACGTAGCTTAAATAACGACGCAAATTTATAGTTGTCTTCCTTTGGACAGTTTCACAATGCTTCAATAGAAGCAGTAATCGACAGAACAGTTCGCTTTTAGAACTCTGTAATCAGTTTGCGCAACGCTTATAGAACGACTAACAGACATGTTATCGTCTTCTATTTCGTGTTCGCTTTTAGAAATCTATTATCAGTTTACGCAACGCTTATAGAACGAGTAATAGACACATTACCACCTTCTATCTCGCTTCGAACCGATTATTAATTACCGCCTTCTACTCGCTTTGAACCGATTATCAATTTGCGCGACGTTTTTCTTAATGAGATGCACTTTCACCGCTTGAACGAGTCGTACAACTCGTGCGAGTTGAGTAGGTCCCTGCCTTAATGAAATGCAACAACAAGTAACACTCCGTTTTATTTCACTGAAAAATACCGTATCACGACGTGAACAAATCGAACCACTTGTAGCCATTGTTTTACGAGTCGTACGACTTGGTTCACTCGGGTACTTTATGTAACTCGCTTAGTTCAGTACGTCAAACAATAATAACAGGTGCAATGCATCCGCCATGTACTAGATGCAGCACTATGCCGTGTTTAGCGGAAAGAAGAAGGTGCATAGCTAGATTGCTATAGAGTTTGCTCATTGAAGCTACATGTATGCCCACACTGCGAATGCTTGCACAGACAATGCACGCAACCGGCACACACATTAGAAGTCATCGCTACTTCCAATATCTGATAACAATGCCAATTAATAATGTAAGAAAAACGTTTTTCAGAGAAGTTGTTAGAAAACATTCCACTCAATCTGCACGGAGTTCCCTTCCGACAGCTGGCTATTTTTGGGCCTAGAGCTCTTTCAGCGCTAAACTGCCCAGTCCAATAAAATTCGGTTGTATACAACAGAACGAATCAGTTAATCGAGAGCTGTATAGGCTATAGACAACAGGTAAGCTTGAAAGTGGCCACCGAAGTTATTGAGGAGAAAGCCAGCTTCATTTTCCCAATATTAGTTTATAGTCTGGATGGTTGCCATACTGAAAAATTTCCCCCGCCCCCCTTCCTGGCTGCCACAGACCCTATCCAGATTGCCTCTAATCTTTAAACGATCCAACGATACATTGTATTAGTGTGTCAAGTTTCATGCTTTTATCAAAAAGTGCAGAATAGTTTCACCTATCTGCTAGACTACTTTTCAGCGTAGACGCTAGTGAGGTCTTCTGTGACCCAGTAATCACTGACTGATTTTAGTTTGTTTATTTCAGGATCTCTTCCTTGGACATGTGTGATTGAAATTTAATCAAGATCGGTCTCCCATTCTTTGCGCATGTTTTTCTTCTGGTGCGAATTTCCCGTCTCGGTAGGCAATCTGGATTTCAACTTTTAATTTTTCTTTGAAGATGCCAATAGCAAGTTGTTCTGGCGTGGACATCTCATCTTCAGCTTCTTTTACACCAAATAACCTCACTCTGTTCTTGCGAGTGTATTGTTTGAGGTTGTTAAGTGCCTGCTATGTTTCGTCTAGCAGGATGCTCTTCCTTTTAAATTCCTCTTCCAGCATCTGGAAGGAGGCGTTGATTTCTCTTTAATTACTTGCTTCGTTCCTTCTTCCTCTTCTTTCACACTTTCTTTGAGTTGTCTCCATACTTGAGATTTGCTGCTCAAAGGCTTCCACTTTCTTCTCAATCGAACCGTATTTATGGTCGATGTCAGCCTTCATTTCTTTCATGCGATTATAGATATCTTTTAAAGGTACCTTCTCTTCACCTTCGTCTGTTGCCTTGTTCTTTTTGGGTTTTAGTTTTTGCACTCAGGGTATCGGATGTAGCACTATTACTGTGTCCGCTTGATCGTAAAGGTGCGTTTTCCGGCCTGGTTTACCGAGATCTCGGTTGGAAAATTCTGTACGTGATGGAGTGCACGAAAACATTGACTCGTGATTTTCCTCGCAGTAATTCTGAAAATTGTGTTTTCTTTACCCATTCAACATGTCAAGAAATCATTTTTGCGATAAAAAAAAGTCTTGAAAAAGGCCACAATGATGCTAACTCACTGCTAACTTTATATGGGAAAGTATACAGCCCGGTTACCGAGATCTCGATTGGAAAAACCGAGATCTCGGTAACAGGGCCAGCCCGCGCCTTCTCATATGAACACATCCAAATTTGTAGAAAGGAAATAGTGAGAAGAGATCTCGGAAACCGAGCAAGCTCCGTCTTCACATGATCCCGGTAACCGGGTTAGCCCGGTTAGCGGGACGAATTTTGCCGTCTGTTCATATGGAATTCTGTACGTGAACGCGTGCGCGAACATATTAGCTCACGCATATCAAACCATAATTAAACTTATTCCCCACTGAGTGGAACATTTGCTCAGTAACTTTGATTTTAGCCAGGAGATAAAACTTACTGCCTTTTAAACCAAACGCAATTTAAATTAGGTACCATATTTATTAGGTATCATATTTAAGGCTCAAAACAAGAAAAGAAGTATATTTGGAAGGTTAACATATCGATTTCGCTAAACAACGTCAAGGCCAGCAGACAAGATCCTTGGACATCACAAAGTAAACAATATGACTCCAAAGTCTAAATCTTTGCATGTTTCATGCAACAACGCCAAATGCCATTGTACAACCGCCGATTTACTTATTTGTAGGTATAAAAACATAAAGAATTCCCTTTCGCCACGTTTTCCATAGCCAAATTCGTTCTGCTGATCGATACAAAACACTACACGAAGGTCAGGTCGCCAATAAACAATGATCCGATGACAAATTCGAAGCCAAAATCTCGAACCTAAACATTCCTCATTCTTCAAGTACAGTATTATACATCAAATTGTTCCGAATTTATTCTTCTTTCTTTCATAACGTGTAGGTAACAAAGGCAGCCATCAATACGTCAGATAGGAATTGCAGGGAGAGAAGAAATCGTTCCAATACCGAGATACCGGTTGGAAAAACCGAAATCTCGGTAACCGAGTCAGCCTGCCTTGCCTGGCTTATACAATTTGATTCACATGAAAACATCAAACTTTTTACAAGGGAAATAGTGGTAAGGCAGGATCTCGAAAACCGAGCCAGCCCGGTCAGCCGGGATCACAAGAAGAGGCCTAAATTAAAGACTTACTTGTGTCTCCGCAGACTTGAGATACAGCCGTAACTAACCACACAAAAAACATCCACTCACAAGCCTTCATTTTAAAGAATACTTGCTGAAATCTCCTCTTTCCTGCTGTACAATGCACTTCCTTTGCTCGATTTACTTTGTCCTTTCAGGCGTCAAAGAATGTTAACCGCGCTGAATGGAAAGTTGAGCATGCTCAAAGGCGCAGTTCAGTGACCTCTGATTTCGGTCACCTATTCTAATATCCGGGCAGTATTAGGCGGGGGGGGGGAGGGGATTATTTTTTTTCACCAATGTGTCTATCAACGAATGGAAACATGTCATATTTATATGAACATGTGCACGTTTAGGCTCATTTTTGCGTACCGGTGCATGTACCGTGGGCTTCCTGAAAGTATATTATGTGTGAAGAAGACAAATTCTGTCCGTGCTAGTTTGAGGGATGGCTAGAGCAAAACCTTTCCACATTTTCTGTCCTGTTTTGAAAGCATATTGAATCACTCCAGTTTATAATACTTCGAGGGTACTTGGGTTTTAGATCTGACGGAAGGGCCTGTTAGGGATTTTCGGGATCATTCATGATAAGGGTCGGAGTTCGCGAGAATTGAGCGGAAGACAGCCGAAGTCAGAACAATTCCGATAACGATTCGCGCTTGTTCTAAACGAGTAAGACTGACGAATTTTTTTAAGACAGAAAAAGAAACCTTTTGTCATCGGAATATCAAGATAATTCTTCAAAAATTGAAAACCTACAAATTACCAACAAATTACATGCCAGTTCTAAGTATTTTTATTATTTATTTATTTATTTGTTATTTTTTGTATCCTACCCTGATCCACCCGGCTAGCCTGCCTAACAGGTGTTAAACCGTCTTATTCTTGGGCCATCTCAACTTCATTAAGCAATATACCACACCTTTCTATGGTTTATTGGCTCAATAAACCTCCCGGGATGTTGGAAGAACACGAGAAGAGATTGTAAGTCACGAGCCAAAGGCGAGTGATTTAAAAGCTTTTCGAGTGTTATTCTAACATCCCAAGTGGTGTGCAGCCTGTAGGCTTCATTCTGCATTTTACCCCTAGCCTGCATTTTACCCTTAGTCTGCAGTCTGCATTTTACCCTCAGTCTGCGTTTTACCCCTGGTCCGCAGTCTGCAGTCCGCAGTCCGCAGTCCGCAGTCCGCAGTCCGCAGTCCGCACTCTTCCTCTTACACTGACCGATAAAAATACAGAATTTTGTATTGTAAAAGTATGAATAAGGTAAGATGAATTCTAAAAAAATGGCTAAATATAAAGGGAGCATAATTGCTAACATTAAATTCAAGCTAACTTTTACTCGAGCCAGTTTAAACATCAAAGAATTAATGTCATTCACAACTGATGCACATAGGTATAGCTTTCGTTTTCTTCGTATATACTTCTGAAAAACTGAGATTTATGCCCTTGTTTTTTTTTCCTATAAGCAGCACGATGAAATATAGCCTTAACTAAACGTCTTTACTATTCTCATTCATTCATAAGGCACGAAAATATCTTTAGCATTCCTAGTTACTTGGCTAAATTCGCATGGCGCACTCCACGCCCTCTCAAGTCCCTCGGGGTTTATTTTATTCTATTTAAGCGTTCTCTCGTTGCAAACTCGTCCTCTCATTTCCACGCAGGCTCTTTGGGTGTCGCGGATTGGTTTTTCCCACCCTCCTCCCCTTCGGCGACGTCTGCCATCCCTACATTTATACTCCCACTCTATGTTTTATGCAAACTATTTCCTCCCATATCTCAATTAGCAAAAGTCATAGACTGTCTTATGGAATGAATATGAATATATCAGAATTTATCGTTCCAAAATTTTTCATTGTGTCTTCTATTTTAGGACTTATTGATTACGTAATGAAGCAGTAAAAATAACTACAATCCCACACAAAATGTATTTTTGCGTGGGATTGCTCTATCCTTAGGAATCTCGCATGTCAATAGTTAATATCCTCATAAGAGCAATTTTCCGGGGGCTTGTGCTTCCTGAGAATAGACTTTAGAACGTTTCTTCGGCATCACTCTATATGTTTTTTTTTTAATTTCATTCACTGCCTGATTTCATATCGTGAGGGATCGGACTGACACGTTTTCCCCCTTAAATCAACAAAATCAACTACCAACTCTTTGTTTAAATTTAAGGTGGAATGGTACCCTAAAAGATGAATTTTTTTAGAACAGAACCTTGTGGGAAACGTCTACCATCACTTTATAGGGCTGCACGCCCTAACATCAATATGAGCCTTTTCAGGTCACATGTCACAATAGTTAATGTTTAACTAGCGTCTTAAGTTAGGAAAAGTGATGTTCACGGTAACAACGATCACTCACTAATGCACGGTTGGAAAAGTGTCAAACCAACTCTAACGTGTACATAAATGATATGACTGTGCAATGAACCTCAAAAGTTTTTTTAGTTTTCTTTTCTTAGAACTTCAGGTAACAGGACATAATTATTAGACAAAGTGTCAATTAATGAGACGTATTTCAAACCTGTATACTCTTTTCTAAATACTCAGGAAACAGTACTTTAATATTGATGAGAATTTCAGAACAGTAGGTTAAAACGCAAGGGAAATATCTTTGTTAAGAGTTTCTCTATTCCAGGAAATTCTGTTATTCGAGAAAAATGGTCTTAAAGATAAAGGAATGGATTTTTTTCGACGCTTATTGCCCTAAAACTATTGTCAAATGAAATTTGTCATATTGAGATCCTAGTTGAATGACTTTTCCGTTCAGAAAAAACATGTTTTCTGTAAGAACTAGGACTTGTTTTGCCAATTAAAACGCAGACACCAAAAATCTCTCCTCTTCTCACGCAGGTGTTTCTCTAGAACACTGAACACTGATGTATTTTATCACGTTTAGGAATGCACGCTTGTTTGCGTGCTTCTACAGGATGTGCCAGTAGTTACTATGGAGTATAGCAATTGTTTGGAAGCGTGCGTGACTATTTGTTATTAGGTATATAAGGTATTTTCGCAGTTTTCAAGATCACTCGACGCCATCTCTCGCTACGTTTCTGTAAATTATGGATGAAACGGGTAGTGAACTTTCCGCGGTACCAAACGTTAATCCTGAACAACCTATTCAAGAGAGTGGCCTTTCCGGCGAAGAAACGCTGAGTTTACTGAATTTCCCGTCTCCTCGATTCGAAACTCGACAAGAGGTTTTCTGAGTTCAAGCGGGGACTTGAACAAAAGGAACTTGCGACTAACACGCAAATTAAGAAATTGAAGAGTGAAGCGAAGGCTTCCAGTAGCTTTCAATTGAAAGGAAACAAGTTACAATTCGAGTTTATTTCGAGTTTGTTAGACTCCACTAACTCGGCTTCCACTCATCTTCTTGAGGAAAATTTGTCCGGAGTTAATACGGAACTGGAGAATGCTAAAACTTTGCTGAATAAACGCAACAAAGTCATACGGTTTGCAGACAAGAGTTCGGTGGGCTGGACGGCGGTTGAAGAGTACGAATCAGACGAGTTAGCTGACGATTTTGGATGATGAAAAGAAACTTCGATCTGCTGAAAGAAGGGCGCTTACCAAGCTTCGTGCACGCAAGCAGAATTGCAGTTTCGCTCAGAACCGTAAATCTTCTCAAGACTCATCTTTGGTCGCTGGGAGTTCTTTACATCGCGCTACTGCTCAGCCATTTCGCCCACAACAGTTTCCTCAGCAGCCATTTCGGCCACAGTCTTTTCGGAGTAGACAGCCTCAACCTTCCGACAAGTGTTTCTCCTGGGTCAGTTCGGGCATTGGGCAAACTCGCCGTTTTGCCCAAACTACAGTCGCCTGTACAGCAACAGAGCCTTGCCAAACACATCCAGTGCTACCGCCAGGAAGTAGTGAAATATTTAACAGACTTGGAACAGATCAGTATTTCAATGTTGTTGTAGATTTGTGTTCTCATGATCAGACTGTTGGGCTTGAAGAAAGAGATTATTGGAACGTAGTTATGAGGACTATTTAGAAGGCTCTGAATCAGTCATTGTTAAGGGTAGGCTTAGAGTTAATGTTGAGTTTTGGGAAAGCATTGGTGCTTCCCAGTTTATCCTCAGCGTTATTAAAGAAGGCTATGAGATACCGTTTTACTTTTCTCCTACGTCAGTTATTCTTCATAATAATAAGTCTGCCTTACAGAATTCTGGTTTTGTTCTCAGTGCAATTACCGAACTTCTTTAAGTTGGTTCGGTAGTGGAGTGTCCTTTTCCGCCGGTGGTTGTTAATCCCCTGTCAGTTTCCATTCAACCCAACGGGAGGAAAAGGCTTATATTAGATGTTAGGCACGTTAATTTTTTTGTCAAGAAGTCTAAGATTAAGTTTGAAGATGCGAAATCGTTCCTCGAGAGTTTGATAGCCAGGCCTTGCGCTTGGGCTTGCTCGTTTGATATCAAATCGGGTTATCATCATATTGAGATTTTTGAATCCGATCAACAGTTTTTGGGTTTCGCGTGGGTTTTTAAGGGCGTTA
>Ga0126336_10000251_pt1 | contig 18954 bp, 12 predicted proteins | sample SidCmetagenome_FD_92530 | JGI IMG/M metagenome (GOLD analysis project Ga0126336, IMG submission 92530) | Coral microbial communities from El Islote,Puerto Morelos, Mexico - Siderastrea C C metagenome | ecosystem: Host-associated > Invertebrates > Cnidaria > Coral | place: El Islote,Puerto... | reverse complement strand
CGATTCCTTGGATTCTCTTTGCATTTCCATTAATTGTACTCTGTTTCGACCTCTCCGCTTTGTTGTAAAGTGCTACCAGGCATTTCGCATGATAAACTGCTTCTTGAGAAATCATATCGCCTGCACTCAATTTCGCAATTAACACCTTGTCTTGCAACCTATGCGTGCACTCGCGAACCCTTGTATCTATATTAAAAGTCGAGGCTTCATGAAGCATTTCCGAGGAACTTCCACAGGAAAAGCAGCTTTTTTCGGCTTTGGAAGTGGTTGCGCCAGAACACACCCTTGTCTTTTCCGTTTGTCTGCTCTTTTCAGCTTCATATTACTAAATTTATTTCTCCAGGATTTGTGAAACTTTGCTTTTCGCTGCATAAGTCTTTCTGCAATCCCTCCAACTTCATCTAGCTTCTCAACATCTATGGGTATTGGCAAGCTTCGAATTTCACTAAATTGAATAATGTTACTAGCCAAGGTGTGGTAGCCTGTTCCACACTCTATATCTGATCTTCGGGAGTTTCCTGGGCATTGGAGCGGTTCTGAGGTTGTTTCCTGGCACAAAATAGATTTTGTCCAGTCCACGCTACTACCATCATCTTGTTCAGTCATCGCAGTTATGTGCGATACATTGAAAACAAGCATTATCAGAAGGAACTTCAGATACATCACATAACGGGAAGCTGTATGGTCAAACGAAATACGGATAGGTGAGGGTCATGTCAAACGGTTGGCCTTTTAACAGCGGTGTAATAGACTGCGCTGATTAAATAATTTCATAACAACTACCCTCAAATATCTATTTCATGGGTTTTAAGTGATAATTGATCATGAAAACTGTTTTGAATGGAAGGGAAGTGTAGAGCTGATCAGAAAAGCGAAGGATAAAATTAATTGGCTAGTGAAAAAGACACGTTTGCCAAATCAACAAAGCGAACGATGGAATGTAAATTTGATGACTGCAATTACAAAGGTGCACAGCCAATCACCAAGAAATCGCTTGCTTCGAAAAATGCGTAAAGGAGGTTTCGCTTCTAACTTTTCCCCTATCAAATAGCAGTTTTCATGTCCAGAAAGCAAACAGAGTGCTTCGTTTAAAACTTAGCGAGATGTAAAATTGCTGCCAGGGATAGCCGAAGTTTTTCCCGCGCTGACGCGATTTTTATACATTTATAATCTTAGTCTTTGTTTTCACTAAACATGGCAATAATTCAAACACACTTCGCGAATTCAAATCTTAAAAAAAGTTCTTACCTTCGTATGGTACCCCAACAAAATAATGAGAGCAACTAGCGATGATATATTCGACAACTAACTGGGCGATGTGTTCAATTGACTAACCAAATCTTTGCGAACTGCCTCTACAAGTGTGTGGGAATAGTAACTTCAGCTGGTCAATTACGACACTTTGTTGGTTTCCTCAGGCACAGAAAAAAAGTTTAAAATTTGTGGTATATGAACGTTAATGCATTTTCGGTTACACAGTTAGAGATATATGAATCGTATAAATTGTGGCTTTGAACCAATTCGGTGGAAAAGGTGAAATATGGATCTTTTTTTTCTTTCATCTCACTCTGCTTTCGGGAAAAACCCATTCAATAGCTGTCTCAAGCTGTTTTGCTAGCCTTCTAATTAACTCGAGAAGAAAAGAATTTAAGACGAAGTACGAATAAAAAAGAAAAAACAGGCAGCAAAAGGAAATATCGTTTTGACTAAAGATGTTCACGATTAACAACCCGTGAATAGCCGGTACGATTTCTATTTTTATCAACAGCCTGTTTTTCGCTTTGTTAATTGCTTCAATCGCAATTTTTAGGGCAGCGTTACAGCCCTATATTGACGACTCTGAGAGAAAATATTATCATCGTATTGGTCATCGTTTCCTTGTCTATTCTGAAATATATTTTCACCCCAAACCATCCATCAATATCAGCGCAGTATCGCCGTCTCAAATTCTTATTAGTTATGTCACGATACTGTACGTGCAATCACATGACCTGACACGTGATCAACTGAAACGACTCCACGATCAAAGAAAAGCAAATATATTAAGTAATTCTCCACTTTTGGAGGACTGTCGCTCTTTTGATGCAGGACTATGGCTGCTACACGAGAGACAGAGTCCCAACCTCGTTTCCATGCTAGAATTTCAGTGAGCTATCTTAAACCCGTTGAAACTGCAATTATGGGATACTTCCCAGGTGGGTCCATAGCTAATATTGTTTAGTATGCATGTCTCTATCTATGTGCCAAATTTGGTGCTTTTACCATAAATCCCACAATTCTGTCATATTTTTGCACCAATCTGCCGGACTACATCCCGCAGTTCCAATAATTATATGATATTCATATATTCATAATTTCATCTTCAGTCTTCACGGGTTGATACGGAACCAACTAAATGACCAGCTCCCAGATGCCTTGTTAGCTCAACTGGTTAGAGCGCTGCACCGGTATCGCAGAGGTTAAGGGTTCGAGTCCCATACAAGCCTGTATTTTTTCAGGTTTTCTTTACGCAAATGCAAAAGTTGCGTCTATAACTCAGTGCGATGACCTCCTTTACATTTAACCTCCATTTAGGTACCCTACGGTTCTTTAAACTAGAAACACATGAAAATTTGTTCAGGATAAAAAGCACAAAAACTACAACGCTTACTACCGTGAACAAGGTACTCATTTATTACCCCCCTTCCCCTTACTTACAACCACCACCACCAAAATGGACGAAGTCACCACAGTTGCAAACAACTGACGAAGCTCTACAGATCCATTTGCTTCTGAAGATAAGGTTACCCAATGTTTAAAAACGAAAATATGAAAAGGGGAAGTGACTGCTGAAAACAAAGCCTGTGAATACAGACGCCTTTCATCGTTCTCGGAGCGGTTAGAGGCGCGCGGTTCTAGTTGCATGCTACTAACAACAGTATACGGAAGATTTTTAAGACCAATATAAACTGCTTCTGGCTCATTCTGTTCTACGTAAACGTTCGAGCAAAACGTCAAGGTAAGATGATGCACAGTAATGTAATGACTGTTATCCTCGTAGCTAAACTTGGAGTGACCAGGGATAAATAGTTCTTTCCATCGCCTGACACGGTTTGACTCTCAGCAATTAAATGTGGGGAAAAGATGGCGACTGAACACTGACGACAAGTCCACAAACCTTCCGACTGCAATAGGCTAGCTTGAAAAGAGAGGGAAGACGAGTTTGTTGTTCTATATAGCTTTGTACAATATATATACGTGCTTCTAGTAGCCAAAAAATATACTTTCTTTAAGGGATGTCTCGAACAGTTATTTCATCAAAATTATGGAGCGAAAACTGACTGCTTGTGTATCCTGGATTGACTTGGCATTTATTTATCCCTCGAAATTTCAAGAAGTCAGAAACAGGTTTACTTTAATTTGCAATCCCCTTGATTTTTTTTTAATTTAAGAAAGAACAATTCCAATCTTGACTGACACCCCTGTTGTATTAAACATAGGTGACTTATGCGCCTTCTGGTGCCTAGAGAGGTGATGATGATGACAATTTTTCTGAAGTTAATGCCTGCAAACCTCTATGAGCAATGCCTGCAGAGAATCATGGGAGTTGTATGCAAAATAACGTATCCTGTTTTTTTTAACCTACTACACAGATGACATCAAAGGCAAAAAAACATTGATGAAATGTGTTTCTTTTTGCAGACGACACATTTTAAATGGCCTGGACACACGATGCAACTAAATTGCACACATTAAACTAAATTCCAACATGTGTTGACTTTCAATAATTCTATGTCATCAGTTTACTTTTGAATTGTTGTTTGCAACGTGTCATGCAGCATTTTCAGGAATGGACACACAGTGTAATGTAGGAATTGCATTCCATGTTGCCCTGTGTCTTGGCCCAAATAATATCACTGAAAGTAAGCAAGGTTGGCGCCAAAACACTTCCTTACTCAATCAGAGCAGATTTAGATGTTACAACTTTGTCACTTACAAATGTTTGAACATGCCAATGACACTTGAGGCCCCATTTAGAAGCTCAAGTTTAATTTGTTTTACCCGACGTGATCCACACCGTATTAAGCACGTAGTAAGTATCCTTTAAGGAACAATGTTGTATTGTCTAAATTGATCAGCCGTCAAAGGTTCAAATTTTAAGATAGGACCAATTTAAACTGGAAAAAAAAAATGGAAATTTGTAATGGATTCACCAGCCACCATGCAGTCCATAGACCTAAAACGTCCTTGGCAAGCTCGTACGCGTTTCATTTCAAGCTGATCAAAGCAACTGAGTCATCAGAATCATGTATTAACCCTTTAATAAGCCCCAATATCAATATGCATATTCTCCTTAGTGTTCTCCATACATTTCTTGTAGTACTAGTTGAGAGAATTTGCACAAACATGAAGACATTTTATGTTTGGTTATCACTTCCTTTATTCTTATGACATGACTGATTGATCAAGTATTGATATTGTAAGAAGAAATTAGATACTTGTCACTACTGGGGCTTAAAGCGTTAAAATAATCTACTATCCAAGACTTACAATTAGCTGACTTTCTATCTTGCAAGTTTGACCATATTTGGCCTTTCTTCGACATCTAATATTCATGCATAATTTACATATACACCTATTATATTTCAATAATTACAAACAAATCTTAGTGGTGTGAGATATATGGCTCACAAGAGCTTTAACATACAGGTCCTAAAACAATTCTTCATACTGATGATCTTGCCGCAAGGGATGTCACTTGTTAATTTAGTAGCACAATTCCATCTCTTTATTTGCAAAAACAAATCCAGTTAAGGAAAAAATGGGAAACTGAATGATAGTAATTGGCAAGTCACTGAGGTTACAACAGTCACTTCTTTGTTCTTTGCCACACAAGTTGCTTTACGTTTAATGCCCATGCACATCACCTGTAGTATTTAAGGAGTACATTGATCATATGAACATGCTACATAATGAAAACAATTCCAGATGAGCTGTCATTAAGTTTTAAGGCACCCGCTACCTTGACCTTTACCCCCATAACAAACTTGTTGCCTTGTCAGTAAATAACACTAATAGGAGGCCGAGATCACCGGTGTAACAATGAGGTCCCATCAGGCATACTCAGCCGTAACAGGTGTTACGGGTTAATGACAGCCCTGATTTCAGAACAGGATGTGGTAAATGTACATATTGTGTACTAACAGGACGTACTCTGTAATTTTTTGGGTGGGGGTCTGCCACTGGGCATCTACGACCATTAACCTATTCTAGAACATGTTCAGCGGCATTGTGCAAACCTGTTCTAGACCAGTTGTAAAGACCCTACCCTATCTTCCGGAGTGTCAACTAGCAATCCCCTTAGTTTCCTGATAAATGATACCTTACCCTTCACAGCAGGAGTCATACCAGTGTCCATGTAGCATACGTATATATGGAAGTCCCCACCACCCAGGGTACTTACAGAGTTTTAGAAACCCTGCAGTGGATCTTAAGCCTTGGCACAAGGTGGATGTGTGGGATAAAAAGGGAGCTGGGGCAAACAAATCTTCAATATAAATTACAAACATAAAACACTGAGGGCCTGACTTTCCTAGACAAAGGGGTTGGGGGCGGGGGGACTTTGGCCATGGCATGGACCCTTCTTCTTGATCTGGTACTGCCTATCAACGCCACAGAAGGCCTGTGATTCCGAGACATTTTGTAGGACAGGGGTGAGTTATTACTGTTTTGTTGTCAACAGATTATCAGGGAGCTAGAGTACGTCGAACCTCAATGTAAGAAACCTACACATAATGAAGTCCTTGGTATAACAAATGATATTTGTCAGCCCAGTAATTTATATCTGGAAAAGAACCTCAATATAATGAACCAATTTCCCCAGTCCCTTGGCACTTCGTTAAATCAAGGCTCCACTGTACGGGATATAACTGCTACACTACACTGTGCTTTTTTGAGGTTTTAAAACATCACCAACTTTCTTTGGGTTTTACTAATTGTATGCTGTGGCATTGAGATTACTTCATGTACAACAAGGTGTACAAAATTTTTCAAAGGAGGCCTTGGTGTTTCTATTATGAAGAGTTTTGAAAGTTAAACAGTGCTCTTTTAAACATGAACACTTCAATTTTTTGTAGTTGCTTTTCCAACAAAACTGAAGGAGTTCATTTAAGTTGTATACAAGAAAATTCAAACATTTTAAGCAAACTTCCAGAATAAACCCTGTTTCTTTAGCTTTCTAATTAGATTTGCAACCAAAGTTAAAATTACCAATGGAGGGAAAGCAGAAAAACGTCTCCCATTTAGTTAATTAGGCATTGAATAGCAGCCTGTGTTAAAGACAGCAGGGAGAAAGAGTTGGGAGGGAGAATTTGATAGCTTTGGGCATTTGACTGTCAAACCCATGGCTAGTATTAGACCTATATAAGGTTCAGGCCCAAGTCTGGGGAAATTCAACAAAAACAAACATTCTCCACAAAGTCAAAAATTATGTCAAATGCCGTGCAATCTCCCGAGCCTTCACCTCCCTTTCCACCCACTGCAGCAACCTGTGTACGCTGACAGATACACAGTACATGTAAGTAATCATATTTCATATTTTTTTTTCATGTGCAACAGGTGCGACAACAATTAGCCTTCTTGGACAGTACCTCAATAATCTAAAATGTTAACTTTCATGATGATGGTAAGCAGTAACCCTAGCCTTGGCTGAAAGCTAACCTTTAAAATTGTGCCTAATCCTAAATCGCCGAACTAATTAGTACTACAATCAATGGTTATTTTTTGTAACTCAAACCTCAACTCTGTATCTAGTCAACTTGAAATCAAACTCAAACTGGAACTCGTTTCCTTGTCCCAACATTAATTTTTATTTTTAACCAATACTAAGCCTTGTCACTAGTGAACTGTCCTTCATGACTCGCAGGGAAACAGAGTGAAAACTTCAAGCTTCTAATTTTCAATTACTGTAGATTGAAATCACCATTTCATATAAGCTTACTGTGTGGCTACTTGAACTGGGTTAGTTGGAAGAAAACTGACCAATCACAAGGCTAATTGAGAACAAAAGATTAGCAAAGTTTCTCACAACCAACCAATAACGTTGGAGCATCCGGACAAAACATGTTAAAAAAAACTTGAAACCTTGACCTCTGACTGCTCAGAAAACTGCCACGTCTATGATTGGTTATTTTCAATCCTAAATTTTGAGCGGAGCATTTACAAGTTGAATTTGTAATTGATGATAAAATTTCACCCATAAACAAACCTTTATTTACTTTCACTTCAGCAGTGCAGCTAATGCCTGAGTTTATTTGTAAAACAAACCTTTTGAATGTGAAATGAAATTTGGTAAAGCAACAAATTTTTGTCATTCTGAGAAGCATTTACTCAAGACAGCGAGTGCAAACAAACACAGATCTTCAGATAAATATCAACATTTGCATGCTTTAATAGTTCAATAATAAACAGAAGTCCTCAATCTTAGTTATTTGCTAACGGGGATCTTGGAGCCTAGTGCTTTCTTTTGAATCAACCGAGGTCCTTATCAGACTCTCATCTTTGATGTATTGATTCTGCTGGTTTCTACAGGCCTTTCACAGCTGCAGTCTCAATATTGCAAGGAAACTTGGCTTCTTTGCTTTGCACACTTGAAAAAAGTTTCCAAATCATTTTTGGTTCCCATTTCCTTCTTCTCCAAATCCTTTATGGGAGCTTTCATGAGTTCCATTTCAGCGTGGTGCGAGTCTAACATGTAATCTCGCAACACCTGGGCTGCCTTCTCAATTCAGTCTTACCTGTACATTATGGGCAAAAGTCATTTTGGAAACATTAACATATACGTGTAAACGTGAAGCGATCAGCGAGATTTCACTCACATCAAGTCTGCACCAAACCATTTGAAAACGTTTAAAAATCACCACTGAAGCTAACCAAGGAAAACATTAGACTGTTTCGCGAGAGGTCCGCAGAATTAGAAGGTTTCAAATTTATTTTGTGATGTACTGTCTAAACCCTTCAATGTTATTGGTCAGTTTATTAAAAAATGTCACCTTCTTTTGTCCTCAGTTAACGTAAGTTTTCTTCCAATTGGCCTGGTTCGAGAAGCCGCACAGTAAACTAATTCTTAATACAGAAACAATGTTCAGTGAAATCGGATATACCACATGCATTACTCACAGAGTCTAATAATTTCCCTGACTAATGGACCCTCGTGTCTTGCTCCAAACTGGCGTTTACATAAGCAGCAATCTGCGGTTCCAGACTGTAAAAAAAAAAGGAACATATCATACCCCAAAAGTCTTCTAGTTTCCTTTTTCATAACTCTCAGCAGGTTCATCCGCCATATTGGATTTAAAAGAAAGGGGGTGGTGACCTGGGTCTAGCACTGCAGGATTGTGGGATGTTAGACTCGCTTGCAAAGTGTGATCGGATACTTGCGGAAGTCATTTCCGCATAAAGTATTATAATATCAATATGGAGGCTCTCTCTCAACCGATAACCGCAGAACCTTCCCAGTATCGTCAAGAATTTGTGCAGCGACTTGATAGTATGAGAACAAACGAAAGTTTCTGCGATGTAACGATCACAGTGAAAGGCAAAGAGTTCAAAGCTCACAAAGCTGTTCTAGCCGCAGCAAGTCCGTTCTTTCTTACTCTTCTAACAAGCGACATGAGAGAAATCAACGAACAAGTGATCAGAATCGAGCTTGAAGAGACAACTGCGTCGGTCATGGAAGACGTGTTAAAGTACATTTACACTGGAAATGTTGCAATCACCGAAGAAAGAGCCCACAATCTGATGGCGACAGCGGATTACCTTCTTCTTCCAAGCCTCAAAACAATGGTGGGAAATTTTTTAAAGGAAATTACCACAATTCAAAACTGTGTTTTCAATTATTATTTTGCTGAGAAGTATCAGTGCATACAACTGAACGAAAAATCCCGTGAAGTGATTAACTCATATTTCAGTGTTGTTATGGAAACAGAAGATTTCCTGAATCTTGATGTGAAGCAGGTCATGGAATGGGTGTCCAGTGATGACGTCACTGTCAGTGCTGAGGAAGAAGTGTTCAGGGGAATTGTAAAGTGGGTGTCGCACAGGAAGAGCGAAAGAGAAGGACATTTCCCTGAATTATTGCGTCAAATCCGCCTAACTTCAGTGTCGCATGACTTTGTTCTTAATGAGTTAATGAGAGAGGAGCTCTTTACTAAAGACACTAGATTTGGCTTGAGTTTTGTGGTAGATGCCATGAAATTAATGACGAGTGCTGATAATGAGGAATTAAATCAACAACCCAGGAGATGCCTGGAGAAACATAAAGATGGGATTTTTGTCTGTGGAGGAAGAAAGGCATTGTGTTACTTTCCAGAACAGGACATGTGGTACCGCCTAGCAGATACACCATTCCACTACCAAAGTCACACTCTAACCCAGTACAAGGGTAAAATTTACCTTTTTGACAATGAAGTACATACATTGGGTGAGTCACAAGTTACAGAATTCTATACACCTGCTGCCAACTCCTGGGGATCAATTCAAAGAGCTACAGTTTACAGCTTTACCAGCTGCACTGTTTTAAATGGTGTCCTGTATGCAACACATTTTTCTTACTTTGAGGGAAAGATCTACAGATATGAAGAAGAAAAGAACTGGTGGCATGAGATGGATGCTCCACCTACCCAACAGGGCAGCCCCTGTGTTGTGGCTAGTGAGCAATTTCTGTACGTAATAGGTAGTAGACTACCAACTGGAAGCGTTTCATCAGCAGCAACACGATTTGACTCCACCAACAACAGCTGGGAAGAAGTTGCAAGCATAAATGATGGAAGGAGTAACGCGTTTGGTGCTGCCATGAAAGGAAAGGTTTTTATAGCAGGTGGACAACGGACAGACTGGAGTGGAATCAGCACCTGTGAAGTATACAATCCCTCAACCAATGAGTGGCAGCTGATGCCCAGTCTTAAGGTACCTCGCTCTGATGCAAGCATGGTGTGCTTTAAAGAAAAGCTGTATGTCGTAGGTGGTTTTACATTCAATGACCGTAACAGGTGGATAAGAGCATTAATCATTGAAGAGTTTGATTCAGAGAGGAAGGAGTGGAAAGAAAAATCAGCAATACCGGTCGAAAGTATTAAAATTCCAGGGCAGGTGAAGAAAGAGAACAAATTTCAGGCTTGTTTTGTGAGACTCTCCAAAGGAGTTATTGATAAACTTGAGCCACTGAACTAAATATAGCTTCAAGCTCCATATACCAGGAGATAGAAAAGCAGAAACTCTGGTGTAAGCATCAAGGTTTATTTTATAACTTAATGTTCTTTGTAAATGTTTAAAAGTAGTAATTGAACACGCATAATGTGTGAAATCGTAGCTCATATGGCTGCTTTATCAGAGCGGATAATTGTTTCAGTAGAAAGAGGTGGCGTGTGAAAGAAAAAATGGAAAAAATTTAAAATTGTGGTCGTTTATTTTGGACCCTTTGACTAACTTAGTTCGCTAAATCATGCCAGTTTTGAAGAATGTGCGATACCTGATGGGGTACTACACAGCTCTTAGAACGCCTCACAAGATTGGCTGAGAAAACAACAAATCAGGGACTGAAACAACAAAAACAATGATGCTAGCCTTAAAACCAATAGAGCTGCGCGATGACAAGGTCCAGTGGAATTTGACTAGATTTTGGAGAGCTGCACGATACCTGGTAGCAAACTACAGTGAAAGTTTTTCTTGCATGTGATCGAATACTTTATCTTATTGAGGATTCAAGGTGTTATTTGAATGTTCTGTTTTTTTTAATAAACCCTCTCTTTAGTTTGGGGGAAGGCAGGGAAAATTTAAGGACATTGTATTTCTTAGCCAACTACCAAGTGGCGTGGTCATCCAGTTATTTTGTGACCCTCGATTCATGTCATGTAACAAAGTACAAAATGACCAGCGGATATATTCAAGGGACCCTGTTCTCAGCGTGTCGTGTGTGCTTGGTAAACGCCACATTTCTGCCAATGAACTTTTGAAATACAGTTTGAAGTTTACTACTACTTCTGTACTTACTATTACTTGTTTACTATTACTTCTGTACTTGTGTGTGCATTAAAACGTAAAGGACTTTTACAATATTATGTAATTGCTAAGCTATAATCGACGATGTTATAAGATAAAGTGCGAGATCCCTGCTGAACTGCTGTCTGCACGTCGGCGAGAAATGCTTGGTATCTCAGCACCACATCGGATTATGCATCAGTCATTTCCAGCAGTGCCCATGCCCCCTCCGGGCCGACCCCGGGCATTAGGATTTTTGGAAGACAAACGGGCAAATGCCCCACGGCGGGGGACAAACAAGCTGTTCAAATGCCCCGTGGTACAGGTAAAAAAATAAGTTGATTTCTTAGTTTTTTGGGGCTTACCTTCGTTCTAATCAGAGCTAAATCAGGCCAAACTAAGTCTCAGATAAGTCTTATTCTCTGTATTGCTCCAGTGACCATTTGTTTTGTGTATCTACCGTCTCATTTTGTCCTTCTTAGACAAAGTTAATCACAAATTTTTCGTCCTTGCCCGATAAACTTATCACTGAACGGAGGTGACAGTGCTGTTACGTAAAAGTCACGAGACCGTCAAATGCCCCGGGGTAGACTAATGACCGACCCCCAGGAAGGACAATGAGGAAAAATGCCCCCCTAATGCCCGGTGGTGGGATGGGCACTGCTGGAATTGACTGATGCATTATTCTCGACGCATGATGATAAAGCGCCCGTGAACCCAGACTGGTGAAGAGTTTCTCGGATTCCAAAAGTGACAAGCTGCCACTCGTTTCTAAATTTCGAATTTAGCAACCACGTTAACAAAATTGATACATTTTTTTAAAATGTAAAAACGGGGTGTTGTGGCAGTTTGTGCGCGGGAAAGTGTTTTTTCCTTTAAGTGTTTTTAGCTAAAGAAAGTTCTAAGACGTTAGACTTTCCTTTAGCAGGTTCCTTTGCAACATCACAACTTGTATTAAAGTTTGTCATAAGGCTGTGTTAAGCAGTTACTTGGCAAAGCGCAAAGGCACCAGACTCAGTTCTTCGGCTTTGACTGCTTTATTTCTGGTGGTGGAGAAGGTCTTCAGTACAGCAAATGGGCTTTCTTTCTCAGTAACTGAAGCCTTCAATCAGTACAATGCAACTGAGGTTATACTTAACTGTAAACATGTTTTCAGAAAGGGCCTTTGGGTCATTCCGCAAGAAAAAAAATGAGGAATCCCGAAACATCAATTGTCCGGGTCTAACAAACCAACTGGTCAATGAAAGTATGGTGATGATGACTGGCCAGTCAAGACCACGAAAATTGGTATAAGTTTAATCTTCAAGGAGGTCTCGACCAACGTACACAGGAAATCGCAAACCTGTCTAATGCACAGTCCTTCTTAGTGATAGGAAAACTTTCAGGCGGGTTTACATAGAATTTCGATTACCTACCCTACCACAGAGCCCAACCTAAAAACCTCTAATTAATGAATATATTAATATCATACATTAGAACTACGGGAGCCCTAACGCCCCTCTGCAAACTTGCGTTTACAACTGCGATGATCTTCTTCACATTTTGATTTTCTTTACATTTAATTCTTCATCCCGCATGTTCCAATATATGATATTAATATATTCATAACTTCATTTTCAGCCTTCACGGGTTTATACGAAACCGACTAAATGACCAGCTCCCAGATGGCTTGTTAGCAGAACTGGTTAGGGCGCTGCACCGGTATCGCAGAGGTTAAGGGTTCGAGTCCCGTACAAGCCTGTATTTTTTCAGGCTTTCTTTACGCAAATGCAAAAGTTGCGTCCATAACTGCGATGATCTGCTTTACATTTAACCTCCATTTAGGTACCCTACGGTGCTTTAAACTAGAGATACATGAAAATTTGTTCATGATAAAACGCACGAAAACTACAGCTTACTACAAACAAGGTACTCATTTATTACCCCCCTTCCCCTTACCTACAGCCACCACCACCAAAAATGGACGCGTCACCACAGTTGGAAACAACTGACGATGCTCTACAGATCCATTTGTTTTTGTAGATAAGGTTACCCAATGTATAAAAACGAAAATATGACAAGGGAAAGTGACCGCTAAATGCAGAGCCTGCGAATACAGCCGCCTCTCATCGTTCTCGGAGCGGCGGTAAGAGGCGTGCGGTTCTAGTCGCATGCTACGAACAACAGTATATACGGAAGATTTCCTAAGACCAATATAAACTACAACTGGCGCATTCTGTTCTACGTAAACGTTCGAGCAAAACATAAAGATAAGATGATGCACAGTAATGTAATGACTGTTATCCTCGTTGCTAAACTTCGAGAGACCAGGTTTTATGGTTCTTTCTTGATTCTTCACATCGCCTGACACGCTCCGACTCCCAGCAGTTAAATGTGGGGAAAAGATGGCGACTGAACACTGACGACAAGGCTACAAACCTTCCGACCACAATAAGCTAGCTTGAAAAGAGAGGGAAGATGAGTTTGTTGTCCTATATAGCTTTGTGCAATATATATATACGTGCTTCTAGTAGCCAAAAAATAGATACTTTCTCTAAGGGATGTCTTGAACAATTATTTCATCAAAGTTATGGAGCGAAAACTGACTGCTTGTGTATCCTGGATTGACTTGGCAATTATCAGAGGGCCGTTTTGGACTCCAAGAGCTATGTTTCATTTTGCAAACTACTAATACAATAACAATTATCGCAGCAATCGAAACTGTAATTAAAACAACGTGCCAGATTTCAAGCGTGTTTTCCTTCTGCGATTCTTCTGATTTTTGCCGAGCTCCGGGAGTGACGATTACAGTCAAAGAGAAAACTTTCAACGCTTTGATGTTGCCGTGATGTGACGCTGGTGTAGCCGTGACATTTATTTGCGTGACAGTGTTTGGTGTAGCGTTTTGCTGAGAAGTCAAAATTAGCAGACATGAAGTGGTTTGCGACGTTTTGAGAAAGACTGACGATGGTTGTACATCTCCTTTAATTGAAGATTGGTTACTGATTACCTGTTAGAGAGAAATAAAGCCGTTTTCAAATGAGTGTCGAAAGTAATTTACATTTTCTGGTTTTCATTACTACGCTCTTGGAATGATAACAAAAGACTCGCGCCATTTTTTCAACCAATTAGAAGTGTAACCAAAACCTAAAGACAAATTCTGTATTTTTGCACGCGTTTTTCCCTCGTTTGGCACTACTTGCATCTTCTTGCTCTGAGTTCTGATTGGTCCATTGTGTTGCTTGAGTCTGCTCTGATTGGTCAAAGAAGTTACTGTGGTTTTACGACACTCAATTGCATGCAGATAACGACAACAACAACAACAACAAAGAAAAAAGTAACCACAGAACATTATCTCACACCACAAAGGTCTCGCCCTTGTTTGTTATCATGGCAAGTTAAAATAAATCTGAGCCACGTTAACAAAACAAGAATCCGATCGATATCTTTCAGGGTTCATTTATAATTTACCACCTAGCGCCACCGACACTTCTATGGAAGTCTCCTCAAGAGACAAAACGTGTTAATTCCTAACTATGGTAAAAAACAAACAAACGAACAAAGCAAAACAAAAAAGAATAATAAACAAACAAACAAACATTATCTTACGTTAAACGTGAGGTTTTCAGCCGATGCTAAATTCGTCACCGTGAAGTTAACCTCTGCCCTTTCCCCAAGCGGTATGGAGAGACGATTGACGGGTGAAGCAACGTATAAGCGCACGTGTTTGAGAGAGGGCGTTGTTGGCTGCGTTGGTTGTGTCACGGCCCTCGTAAATATAGACACTTGGATGTCGAACAAATTCACCTCTTTCACGTTGACAGTATTCGATTGTGAAACAGCCTTTACCGTCAAATTCCACACCTCACTGGTCTCACCACGTGACTTAATAATCACGTGACCAGCTGTACTGGAGTTTGTCTGCAATGTGAGGCTAAAAGGAACAACGTAGCTGATGAGCTCAGGGGTTTTGGTCACGTGAAATGAGAAAGAACCGTTGGAGCCGAGGTTGATGAGTTTGAAAGGAACCTTGGTGGTCTTTCCAGGATCAAGGGAAACAAACGTATTGTTGGGTTCGGCTCTGAGAGACATAATGTCAGGGACAAGGCTGACCAAACAAGTGCCCATGTTTCTAACGAGATCAAGAGCCACGAAAAGAACTCTGGGATTGCAACAGTTGGACGTGAAGGACGCTGCGACGGATTTGTTGACTGCACCCTGGCTGAACGCACTGACTGAAAAAGAACAAGTTCACAAATTAAAGGAGCTAGATTATTCCATCTGTAACGACATCGTCCTCTTGGAAGCTTTAACATGTGAAAAAGCTGTTTTATTCTCTTGATCTGCACAATTAGACACCTGCCCTTACTTTTGAACTACGAGGGATAATAGCGCTTGAACTTGAGAAAATTGCCTTAACTTAACGGTTATGGCAACCGATACGTGGATGTCACTTCAAATCACCGACGGAGCCTGGTTCCAGACTACGTTCGCAGTCAATATCTTGAGCTTGACAAAATTGCTTTATCTTAACAGATAAGGCAGTTTGATATGTGGGTGCTATTTTATATCGCAGACAGGGCTGGGCTTCAGACTATGTTAGAGATTAATATCTGCTAACAAGCTGAAATGTCGCGTAGTGCAATACAACTCGCGTAGTGCCACGTTAAACAACGGGTGCAATGCATGCACCCATGCACTAGATGCAGCAATATGCCATGCATGTGTTTTCCGGAAGGAAGTATGGACTGGCTCATTGGTGCTACGAGCGCTTCGCATACACTTGCACAGAATTCAGCAGCAGCAACAGCAGCAGCACACTTAGACGAAATTCTTTCTAGCTTAAAGAAGTCACGCTACTAATATATGACCGTGCATCATCTAATAACAATGTAAACAGAGCGAGAAAAACCTTGTTCAGAGAAGGGTTAGACGGGAAAGGGAACATTCCACTTGCAGCTTCTCAGGCGTACCTTCCCTAACCCCTTTTTAACAGACTGATAGAATACCACGCTAGGGTCGCTGGCCATTTGTCAGCCAGATGCTCCTTGGCCGCTAACACTGCTTAGAACAGCAAAATTTTGCTGTTCTCAAAAAAGAAGGAAGTCGCTGAGAACTAGAAAGCCTACAGACGAAGGAATACATTTGCCAACTGAAATCTGCTTTAGATGTTAGTTAGTGTGCTTTTGTGGTTACCGTAGGTGACAAAAACTGATGAGAATAGGAAATTGAGAAAAAAAAACAATGATCAGAGTGTGTTGTGAGGTGCTCATGTGATTTATAAATTTATCATAGGACTAGCCTGAAATATTAACCCTCAGGCGTATAAGGAGGGGGGGGCACCCCCCATAAGGTTTTCCTTGAATTTTTCCAAGACGAATTATTATCTGGACCTGCCGTTTTCAGTAGCTGTGGGCATATCCCTAAGACACATTTTGACTGACGTTTGGTGAGAATCAGTTGCTATGGTTAAGAGGTATGACGTCATAAGTAGCGGGTGGTCAAGCAATTTTTGAAGGAAAATGTGTGTTTTTACCCATTTTAGGTGAAAAATGCAAAAATGTCAGCGAAAAGCAGCAAAATGTTTAATTGTGTCAAATTCTACAGGTCCAGCATCAAAATTTCCAATTTTTAACCTTGTTTGTCAATTTCTAGTTTTCGGTAAAATCCAAGATGGCGCCCAATATGGCAGCCATCTTGAATGATGTCACAGGCCCCCCAGCAGCGCGGCAACCCATAATGTATGCCTCATCTTCTACAGCACGTCACAGAGTTCTTCACAGGTTTTCTACTAAAGGTGAAATCTTTTCAAATTATTGTAACATAGCGAAAATACGAGGAGGGGGTTCCATCAACCCCACCCCCCTTTTACCACGGTGGGGGTATGACTTTGCTTGTACGTCCGAGGGTTAAGACAGGTAAGCTTAAAAGTGTCCTCCGAACGTACTAAGGGGGAAGCGAAATTATGGTTGAATGATTAAAACAATAAAAATGAATTAACTAGATAATCTAATTTCCATAATTGTAAACCCCCAAAAAACTAATCCCTTGAATGCAATTAAATCATGCCAAATGATGTTAATATTTTGTTTTGATGGGGATGCAACAAGTATCAAGTTAAATTTGTTCTATGTTCCTAATAAAACTGAACACCGTAATGGTCCGACTTGTGGCCATGTTGAAAGTTCCCTCCCCCTCCCCAAATCAAGATGGCCTATACTATTTAAAATGTTTCACACGATACCTAGTATACGTGCGCCAAGCTTTAAGCTTTTATCATAAGGTACAGTTTTTTCTACCCCCCTGGGCGGATGTGATAGACTATAGTTAAACAAAAACTAAGAGCCTACGCCGTTGTTCTTACACGACACACCCACCCAAGATAGAGTTCGCGTCGCATCAACGTTAACTATCTTTTGAGGAGTAGGTGGTTATATCTAGCATTACAGTCCTAACAAAGAAAGGTTCGAAACAAACAAAGGTCTCAACAAAGAAATTCTCTAACGTGCGTTTCTCGAAAGCCCCGAAACTTTTCAGGCCGCTTTCGAGCATGTTAACAGACTGTATCACAAAAGTTACACATTTCTTATCTTACAGATATGTTAAAATAACAGCTTTTTAGAATGAGTTGTTCATATTTTTACAAATGGGTTTTCGGGGCCGAAATGTCTTTGGGACTTCAAAAAACGCGCCCATGGTCGCCCTTCATATCTAAATTATAACTATCCGCCAGCTCCTACCTCTGAGGGTGCCATTGCGATTCTCCCGTGTCGTTACTGACAACAGTCCTTCTCCAGTATCAACAAACATGACACTTGTTTGCCACGTGCTCAACACGCACTCGGGTCTACCGTATACTCCTGCGCATGTTCCAGTTTGGTTTATTATGGTGCAAAATGGGGGAGAAAGATCTGGGTCCTGTGAAGAAACGGTTAAAGTCAAAGAGAAAACTTGCAACTCTTTGACGTCGGCGTTGTGTGACGCAGGTTTGGCCGTGACATTTATTTGCGTGACAGTGCTTGGTGTGGCGTCTTGTTGAGAAGTCAGGATTACCAGACATGGAGTGGTTTGACCTTTTTTGAGAAAAACTGACGACGGCTGAACATGTCCTTTAACTGAAGATTGGTTACTGATTACCTGTGGGAGGGAAATAAAGCAGTTTCTAAATTGATGATTATTGAAAGCAATTTACATTTGCTTTGGTTTTACTTTAATTTGCCCTGTGATTGGATATCAAAGACTTTTTCTCAGCCAGTTACAAGGAAAACCAACACGTACGCGTGTTCCTGTGTTTAATACTAGTTACATCTTCTTGTTTTTAGTTCTGAGTGGTTCACTGTGCTGTTTTCGTCTGCTGTGATTGGTCAAAAAAATTACTCTGGTTTTGCGGCTTGCAGATGTATAAATACAAACAACAACAACAACACAAGAAAAATCTCAAAGAACTTTATCTGATGCCATAGAGTGCTCCCATTTGTGTGACGGTTGTGCTAAGAATGTTGGTTACTCGGTTGTTGTTATTATAACACTCTAAAACAAATCTGCGCCTCACGAACAAAACGAGATCCCTGCACCTTTTAGGTTTCGTCTGAAATTTATCAACTAGCACCACCGTAGCTTTTATAGAATGCCTTATGTGAAAAAACGTCTTGATTCCTAACAATGACAGCAACAAAAACTAGAAAAACCATCAACTCACGTAAAACGTGAAGTTTTCAGCCGATGCTAAATTCGTCACCGTGAAGTTAACCTCTATCCTCTCCCCAGGTGTTATGGAGACACGATTGACGGGTGCAACAGCGTGTAAGCGAACGTGTTTGAGAGAGGGCGTCGTTGGCTGCCTTGGTTGTGTAGACACTTGGATGTCGAACAAATTCACCTCTTTCATGTTGACATTGTTCGATTGTGAAACAGCCTTTACCGTCAAATTCCACACCTCACTGGTTTCATTACGTAACT
>Ga0126336_10000250_pt1 | contig 18961 bp, 9 predicted proteins | sample SidCmetagenome_FD_92530 | JGI IMG/M metagenome (GOLD analysis project Ga0126336, IMG submission 92530) | Coral microbial communities from El Islote,Puerto Morelos, Mexico - Siderastrea C C metagenome | ecosystem: Host-associated > Invertebrates > Cnidaria > Coral | place: El Islote,Puerto... | reverse complement strand
TACGGAACACAATGCAATGCTTTGCTTGAGTGACCACAAACAATAACTTCCCAATGCCCAATTGCCCAATGCCCAAAGCAACCTTTATTGAATTAGGTATATACTCACAAGGCATGCAGCTTCAAGAACTTCAAATTTCCGACCAGCTTGGGATTTCGCCGTGCCTTTGACAAAAGAATCCCGGTTTCCGAAAGAATGGTCTTTGTAGTTTGATTTGGCCTGACTTTGACTCATTCGAGTCCGTGAAGTGACCCTTAAAATCCAGCACAAACTTTCGAATCTGATGGAAAATTTGTTTCTACCTATGATCTGCACAAGTTGCCTACTCAAAAGCATCTCAGGAATGCAGTTTTCGATGCAAATTTGAACTCGCGAGTCCCAAGCGGCCTGTTTGGCACACGCGCGTGCTGCCACGCATCGCAGCGCAACAATATGGTGATAAAAATTAATTAAAATGGTGAAATAATTTTACTATTTCCTACAATTTGCACAGTGTTCATGTTTCTATGCGTTTTTATTTGACTCTCTTCCGTTCAAAAAGCCTTAATTATCGTATTCACAAAATCCTTTGTACACAACCGAAGCGGCCATTAATATTCAGCTAGCACAGGTCCGCAACACAAACAGAGGATGGTAAGCCTGTGGTGAGTTCGGAGAGGCAGGAGCACGAGACTGGGGACATGGGGACATGGATCAGGGACGGACATTGGTTAAAAATGGGCCAAACAATTTTTTCAATTTTGTGCACTATAAAATATAATTTCTAGAAAATACAACAGGGGTATGTGAAAACAACCGATGCAGCTTTTGATATCTAAAGGTAAAGATAAGAGATTTTACCACAAAAGGAGGGGGGGGGGGGAGAAATCTCATCTGTGCTATGCTACTGAGTTCTTTCTTAAAAAAACGATTTGAATGAAGATGTACTCATACTCCTGATTAATATAGAAATCTACAGTAGATAGATCCGTGCATTGAACCACTTAGAGCCATGCATGAGTTCATGTTGTCCTGTGATTTTTTCAGGAAGCACAGCTGTCACTAATACAGATCAGAAGGGTTTTATAGTTGTGGAAACAAACTATCGCCTTTATGCTTACACTGGTGGGTACTAAAATTTAATTTTGTGTTAATGTAATATGTTGAATATGTTAAGACTTAACAACAGTTCGCTTTATTCTCCACACAGGGTCATCTCTACAAGAAGCTCTTGTAGGATTGTTTTCTGAGATACTCTGTAGGTATGTTCCATAAATTGCATAAAAAAAGTCACGTTGAACATTTCTATTCCTCTTTTTTAATTGCTAAGAGGAATGGAAATGATAAAAATTGTTGCTAGAAACAATGCACTTATATATTCAGGGCTTATTTTAACCTCTTTTATTTCCTTTAGATTCCCTAACCTGTGCGTGGCTGTGCTAACTAGGGATAGTGTTCAGCAGGTAGTTTCTATATTCAGAGTTTAAGTGGTCCAGAATTCTCGCATTAATCACTGTCCATTTATTATGTGTTTGGTACCTGTCACTCGATAGTTGTATACTTTTTTCAACTTTGCTCACTAAATCCCCATCGCTTTTAATTGTTTTATGTAGGCTTTATCAAGTGGCATATCTGCCGAACAGGTTAGTGGAAACAAACTTTTTCTGTATTTATAAACGACTGCCTGATCGGATCAGTCTCCGGTCTTTAGAGCAGAAGGTCAGAGATTAATGCCGAACAAGTACACTCAAGGTCTTACACAAGTGATGAAAATAGTGTCAACTTTACTACGACGTTGTCGAAATAGCCTTTCACTTTGCTTCGATGATGTACATGTAGAACGCAGAGTATTGTCTTTTTCCTGTGTTTGGAGAGGTAAAAGAAATTCCGTTCCAGCGTAGGGAATCCGACCTGTGACCATCATTAGTGAAACTCATTCACTCGCATTCAGGCCAGGCCAGGTGGGAGAGATGAATGGCTGCCTGAGACGCTTTCGGCGTGCGTACATGTAGGTACCGCGTGTAATGCAATCTTTGCCCGTTCCGCTGGGCAAGGGCAACACGGACTCAGAGAAAGAGATTTGAGTGTGATGCAGACTGCTATTTCAGACCTCGGTGCTTTCTGATATGCTGAGTTGTCTTGAAATAATCACATTCACCTCAAAGCAAAATTAACTAAATTTCTGACTTAAAGAACAAAACCGTATTTATTGCTATTTTTGTTTATTTTGTTTTTAACAGATTCTTCATTTCTTGAGGACCAGGGCTCACCCAGAGATGCTGAAGAAGGTGACAAAGTTCTTAGTTCGGTGCAATTTGACGTCAGTCTGATCGCCCGTTACCAGAAAGTAACGCGGATGATTTGCTGAGAAAATCTGTTTGTGAACCGACTTGTCTGATAGAAGTTCTTGCTTCCCCAGACCCCCATCATACCACCAACAATAAGCGACCAAATCCGACTGTGGGAACTGGAGAGAAGTAGGATGAAGTTTACTGAAGGTATGCTGGTATGCTGTGCACTTGTTGTGTTTGCTTTTTCAGTTGTCTACAGGGTTACAATTTGTATCCAGTAATCTGTCAGTATTTGGTGTTGTTGTCGTTGTTCATGCAAGAAAATTGTTTTTGAAACATTGAATCTAGGTGAGCGATCAACTTTTCTTCTCAGTTAAATAATTAAAATCATCCCGGGAAGAGATGTTTGTTTGTTGCCCTGTCTTGGTGGGCGAGAGGAAGAAAGATATAGGGAGTAAGAAAGTCAAGAATCCTCTACTCGCAGGGTACCTGATGACTACGTTTCAAGGGTTAATAAAAATTAGCTCTCAATAAACTAAATGAAGGTCTCAATTGTATTAAAATCATGAAGAAGTATCGTTGGTGGGGGCGCGGTAGTGCAGTGGTTAGCGCGTTCGGGACTTCAGATCTGAAGGTCGCTGGTTCGATGCCCAGTCCCTGCCTTTGTGTTGTTTCCTTGGACAGGAAACTTTACCCCACATTGCCTGTCTCCACCCAGGTGTATAAAATGGGTACCGGCGACATACTACTGGGCGTAACCCTGCGATAGACTAGCATCCCATCCAGGGGGGAATAGTAATACTCTTAGTTTTTAGTTGCTCCATGCTACAGAAACCGGGATAAGCTCCGGCTGAGTGGGCCTCCTTGGCTCGTATGCGACTTTACCTATCGTTAGTGCTAGTTATGATCGTGTTTCAAACCAGATGTTACCTTTCCTATAGAGTAGGTGGAAATCACCGCTCATTCCAGTCCAGCGTACTACTTACAGACAAGTTGAATTTTTGTGTTAACTTTGATTGATCTATATTATTTCACAGGTGTACTGTATAACCAGTTTCTATCGCAAGGTGATTTTGAAACCCTAAGGAAGTATGCTGAGGTATTTACGTTTCTTTTTATTGATTCCTTAGCCGGGCATTTTGGAAAATAAGGGAAAACATTCAATCTCACAGCAGGGTAATGCTCAAGTACTTTTCATTGAGTACTCACACAACCACACTTGGTAGCTTTCATGTGAATGGGCGTCTTCTAAGATTACGTCGACAGACTGGTCATGTCCTAAGATTTCCACAGACTTTAAACTTAGAACCTCTTTGTACAGCACAATAAAAAGCACCACAGAAAAGTACTGCTCAGTAACAGGAGGGCATTTTGCGTGAGCATGCGTGCGACCGCTGTACAAAAAGAGTGTGATCGTGGGAATAAGAATGGCGCGGGAGATTCAAACTGTATTTTTCGTACTGTTTATCGTCTTGAGTTTTATATAGAAGTTAATTTTCACTAAGGAGAAATGTGTTGTGTGTAGCAAGGACGTTAAAGGGCAGGGTGGACGTCCCGTTAGCGGCTATCAGGCGTCCACAAATAGTGGACGATTATGTAAACAATCCATGGTAGAACGTTTCCTTTGTGCTCACTAGCCCACATTAACGCACGCGCACGCAAAATGCCCTTCTGTTCTCCTCATTAGCTTTCATGGATCTTGTGTCTTATAGGGGGTGTCCACCGACGTAGCGGTCGACACCTCGGTCGACACCTCGGTCGACATATCGGTCGATATATCGGCCGGACGTCAGTGAACAAAAATACCACGTCGACCAAGTGTCGGTGATATGTCGGTGATCTGTCGGCAAAGTAACGACCAAACATCGACCAACTATCGACCGATAGCCTGTAGCGGTTGACTGTCGGCCATATATCGGCTGATACTCGACCGAGGTGTCGACCGCTAAGCCGTTGGACACCCCCTATAAGACACAAGATCCGCTTTCCTTTGAATGATCACACTTAGTCATCTACAGAATCAAAAGATAGAAACACGTAACATGACAGTGTGTTTAACTGTTGAAGTGAAAGGCCGGATGGTTTGTAGTGACTGAACAGCTCAATGTTGATGATTCATGTTTACGGTCCGTTTCTTTCCATAGGATCTCGGTGTACTAATGTGGGCCAACTCATCAAAGAGGGTTATTGTGGTCAGCCGCTCGGGTCATGACGATGTCAAACGATTTTGGAAAAGACAGAAACAGAACACGTGACCCAAACATGTGACTTATGCTACTGACTCAGGGTCACACGAATTTCACGTGATTCATGTGTGTCAGACATGCGCAACCGAGAAGCGTTGAAGAGTTTTAAAAATGGACTTCGCTACAGTACATGCACGTGATATCCATTGAACGTTGGTCATGCGTGGTTACATGTCGTGGCTGTGGTTGTTGTAGGTGATGAAGTCCAAGAGTCCTGGCACAATGAATCAACACAAGGGATCTAACTTAACAGGAGATGTTTTATTTACCCTGTACAGCCTATACCCGTCAAACCTGAAGATTAATGGCTGGATAAAGTGACACGTGGAGAAAAAGAGAACAGTTTATATTTATTTAGTATTTTACATCAAGATCAAAATTGTTTATATTTGCTAAATAGACGACAACTTACTCTGGAATGAAAAAAAAATAATAATAATGGTGTTTAATAGATATGTGTTGAAGGGAGTGGCCTGCCCGGCGGTGAGGGCTCAGTTGCATGTTCGTGTTGGCAGTTAGTTTCTCTGCAAAACAACGTTGAAGAACTATGAGCCAGCAGAAAATAAATTATTCTAGAAAAGATTACTGGTCTAATGTCGAAGAGATCACACGAAAACAAAAATACGGTAACTCTTTATTTTTACTCCGGTGTAGGCATGCGAGCCCACATACGTGCAATCCTTTGGTACGGACATACGGCAGTATATGACGGTGTAAAACAATAACCAGGAGCTGTTAGCTTACAGAAAATAAATAGTTCCAGTGATTGTTACTGGAACTCGAAGAGATTGCAGGTGCATATCCTAGGCACAAGTTGGTATTGCGTCGCCCCGCCTTTTTGTGTGTGTGTGTATTCGTGTGAGGCACACAGTTTCGCTTTTTTTCTGGCAGGAAACATTGATCCACCTTTACTGAAACATTTTTTTTTTCTACCTTTTTCTACCAAAACGGCAAACATCCATACGCTGTATCAGACTAAGTAAAACTGCCTTCAGCATCACTGATTCTAGCAGTCAACAGGGTCTTGTGTCACGTACTAGTTTATGTCTTCTATCTCGTCACGAGTCTCCCCCTGAGTAGCTCAGTGGTTAATTAAAGCACCCCACTGGTGTACGGAAGGTCATGGGTTTGATTCCCGGCAGGGACTCAGCTTTTGTCTTTGTCCCAAGCACGTTACAAAAAGACCACAGTTTTCTTATCACCTTTTTCATCTTTTATCTTTATCTGTATTTGAGAACCTCTACAAAACGCCCGCATATAGTGGCGGCGAGAAAAAGCATTTTCCCCGTGATTTAATACTAAGAATCTTCAACTGCTATATAAACAGATCGTTCTAATCTTAATCTGGGCTTATTCGTCTAATTTTTCATTTCCCGTGTTTATGGCATCTATTTTGAGAATTCAATGTCAAAAGGAAAATAACATGATGGGATAACTGCACGAAAACGTGATTATGTTACTATAAGAAGCACAACTTCACTTTTTTAGAAACTAAAATGTTCATGCTCTACATGCATTTTCACACACACTAAACAGAACACATGTTCGTTCAACTGTTCACTCCAGTGTATCGGCCTCTCCTTTGTGCGATTACGCTTCTAAATTTCATGTACTGATAGCAGAAATACAGCGAAAGTGGTCCGACGCGTTTTTATCGTAAATCCCTTAAACTAAGATTATAGGAAGGGTCAATGTTTCCTGCCACAAAAGCTGAAATTTATACGGGGCTTTACTATCTGGAGATCGAACAGTAAGCCTGTTTCAGACCAAAATATGTGATAAACCATACCTTTTTTTCATATGTAGTTTTTGATTTCTTAACAATTTTCCCCTTTCAGTCCAAAATAAACAAAAAAAATTCGTTAACTTTTTTCCGACCAGAAGGAAAAACACGATATTCGTGCTTTAAATGGTATGGCTATTTCTGGTGGCTTTCGTAAACGTCTAATGAGAACAACACCACTCGTGTGGATTTTCTCAAGATAAATTTTTTTCCTTTTTTGTTTTTGTTTGGATTTTCTTTGCTTTTGTTTTTGTTGTTATTTTTGTTGTTATGTACGTCCTATTTTGGGCGTTGGTAAAACCAGGCTCATGAAACGGAATATTCCGGAAAATAAAAAAGTAAAGAATAATAGTAATAAATACTGAATTAAAAAAAGTAAAGGTAATTTTAAAATTGCAGAACATGTTCGGGAATGTTCCATTTTCCTGGTTTTATCGACCACGGTCATTTATTTTAAGCATATCGCTTTAACCTTTTTGAGGCCTGTTCACAAGGAAAACGAACGTTTTCAAACTCGTGTCGGCAGACACAGGTTGGCGTGATATGCTTAAAATAAATGACCGTGGTCGATAAAACCAGGAAAATGGAACATTCCCGAACATGTTCTGCAATTTTAAAATTACCTTTACTTTTTTTAATTCAGTATATTTATTACTTTTATTCTTTAACTTTTTTATTTTCCGGAATATTCCGTATCATGAGCCTGGTTTTATCAACGCCCAAAATAGGACGTACATAACAACAACAAACGACAAACAACAACTAATCACGTAAAAGAGATCTAGTGTATTCTCGCTCATCTTCTTACTAGTAACAACTTCTGTGCGTTCAGGCAAGCTGCATTTGAAAATGCAGGGTGTAGAAACAACTATAAAAGTTTCAAGTTCCAAGAGCCGGATTTTCAGTAGCCAGTTTCAGGGGGCTTTCATTTGCTCCTTTGCTTCATCCCACGGTGGAATGAAGGAAGGATGTCGTACACCAGAAGAAGTCCTCTCTCCTTTCGTGATCAAAATATTTTGTTCCTCAATTGCCATCTTTCTCTCGCTTCCCCAGTCCCCGCATGTCTGAGCACCTAAAACGGGCTACTGTAGCCGGCTTCAGTCAGACTTGCACCCTTCCACTCGAGCTCCCGTAAGAAGCGACCCGAGACCACAGGCTCACCACCCTGTGTTTGGACCGTGGTATGCTGTGGATTTATAACTGCTCACCGGTTCACAAACGGGCCAAACTACAAACTAAAGGCGAAATTAAGGACTTCAACTCTTAACTGATGGAAATGAAATACCTGTTCTCTCCAAATTACTGCCATGTTGTTTTCCTTTGTTTATCTGTGTTAACTTTGGCGAAATGAGGCTCTCGAAAGCGGTCCTTTTTGAGAAAAACGGTCCGACTCGCCCAAAAAGGAAGGAGAAAAATGAAATGTAGAATCTGGCTGCATGTATTTAGTCTAAAGACTGCGCGTGTTGGTACGACGGACCAAATTGCGTGATAACGCAAAAATAGAGTGCGCGTCTCACTTGCACAGGACTTCGCCTTCACCTTTTCACGTCTTTCACCGCAAAACCACCCATTATTCAGGTTATTCAGGTACTGTTATTGTTGCGAACAAGTGGTAGTGATTTCATTCAATTCACTTTCTATTTTTATAATCATCTGCTTTTTAATGGCACTTTGTGTTAAATGAACCTTTCAAAAGCACAAAGCGATCATTAGAATAATGACCGCATGAGGTCTTACCGCCAATTTAATGTAGCAGTTGTTTTTAAATCTCAAATCCCAATCTTTTTTACGACAGGAAATGGAGATATTTTTAGTCGATGACTCCGCGTCCAATACTAGAGTTTTTTCTTTTTTAACTAGCCACGCAATTAGCCACGAGTTTAATACAACGCCACATTGGAAAGAATGTCAACATTGTTGTAAAGAATCTAAACAAATAATTGTTTTCTTCAAAAACAAACCTGGTGTTTTCAAATGTTCTTTTTGAGAGCAACGAACCGAAATGCGTCGCAGGCGCGATGCATTTAATTTTCTTTTGTCTTTCCGAAAAGACACTACCTCGTTCGAAGCACGTACTCAACGGAAAGTACCTGATTGAGTCTCACTGTAAAAAGACAGGCGAAAAAGTATGTCCCTGACTCAGTTAATACTCCCATGAGTTTACATATTGCGTTCATTGAAAACGTTTAAGTGTGTCTATACAATATCATTTCAATCTACCTGTTGCTTTCTATTGTGTATTGCTCTCACGTATTCCACCCGTATTTTGTTGCCGTAGTTTCAAGGATGCGTTTGGTAGTTTGCGGGTTTTCGAATCTTTGACATGCTACGAAGCCCGTATTCCACTCTTTTAATTAGTATTTGATTGTACTTTTGTTGACATAGCCTTTCGGCCTTGTAATTAAATGAAGAATAGGAGAGGTGTCATAACTTCACGTACCGCACATGGCAAATCAAAAAGGCTTCATTCCTCGTCAAAAGTGACACACAACAAAAGTTCAACTTCTTCTTAGCACGAGAGACGGACCTACAACACCGCAAATCATCTCAATTTCAGGCTCAAAAACTGCGGATTTACACCCACTTCTTCCCAGATAAAAATAATACGTGACATTTTTCAAACTTGAAAAACTTCCTTTATCTCGCCTTTCAAAGAAAACCACAGGTATTGTTTGTTTTTACACGGGGTAATTATTAAAATTAGCCACTAATCTAGCAATCCATTGTTCCACTTGACAACGCTCAAAACCCTCTGCCTCGCTTGCGCGTGGACAGTGATATGAATTTTTTCGTGGCGAAAAGATGTCGGAGTCGTCAATGGACTCGAGGCAAGTTGGAAGACATGTTTTTATTTTTTCAAAGCAAAACGGGCATGAAGCTTCGCCTACAATTATTGCCAAGCCCGTGGATATAACACAGGATTTGCCAAGAGAATTTCTTCGCTATCTGAGAACGTTGTTCGATATTCTTGACGAAAAAGGCTCTGGTTTTGTCAGACTAGTTGACATTGAGTCGCGCTGGAATAAACAAGGCTCGAATGGACTCAGCGAGGGCGTTATTGAAAGTTTACGTAAAGTGACACCGAAAAATGGTTTGTTGAGCTTTGAAAGGCTTTGTACGGGCATGAAATTGGCCCTGAAAACCCAGTCACGGACTCAAAATGGAAATGTAAACGGGTTTTCTCACAGTCATGGTCAAACAACCAAACGGTCGAATTCTCTTCCGCAGCTTGATACAACCACGAAAGATTGGACTTCCGATTCTAGTGAGGACTCATTTGCAGGCAGTGAAAGAAGAGAAAAAGTTCAAATAATTAAAAAATTGAGGGACTGGAAAGAAGAAAGTCAAGACAAACGTCGTTCTCAAAGTTTTACGAGCAATATAAACTCTGGCGGGAACGAGAGCTCCGGAAGTAGCAGTAAGTGTCTTTTATTGTTGTCCTTGCGGGAAAAATTATAATTCATGGTTTTGCTCGGGCGCTAAAAATATCCTGCGCACGATCGTCTGTGGTCGCATTTTTTCTAATTAAATTTATGCTATAAGGATCGAAATTCGTTGTTTTGGGCGGTTTATTTCATAAACTGGCTCGTGTTAATTGAAAATCGAAGGTGTCATTTTGTAAACACAGCACGGATTATGAAAACAGCAAGTAATTTAAGCGATGTGTATATACACGCCTGCCGACTGGGCGTCAAAGATCGTCAAACCTCCTTAGAATTTACTCGATTCATGTTGTACAATCAATCAAGCTATAAGACGTTTTAATTTAATCTCAGTTGAAAGCACCCGAAATTATTTATCTTTGTAACAGAAACCTCATCTCAAGTTTTCTTCGCTTTTAGGGGATAAATAAGCTTACCAATGAAGGATTAAAGACAACAGATTACCGTTAAGCAATGATTAAAATATCTGAAATCCAAAATCTTGCAATATATACGTATGAGCGTGCCCCATGTTACCGTTGTAATATAAACTCAGCAGGGATTAGAAAATTCCAGGTGGTCTGTAATCAACCCTATCATGTTACGTCTTCTCTCAGGCTTTACTCAATCGTGTTTAGATTTTTACGACACATCACAGTCAAGCTAGGGGTCATTTGTTTAATTTTGAAGGTTTGAAATGCTGTTAATTTATCTTTACGGCAACATAATATATTATCTGCAGCCAGGCAAAGCTGATGTGCAAGAAGAATGCACATAATATATTAGCCATCAAATCTGAACATCCCACACCTTTCCTCCCACCTCTTAATATTCTGCAAATTTAAAAAATCATTTAATAACATTTTTCCTGCTTTCCACCACCCATAGCCAACTTTTTACCACTTGCCCTCCCCCCCCATAATTTTGAAAATAAAAAGACAGTTGCTTTATACTATGATAAGTAGCCCATCAGTTTTGTTAGGGGGGGTAGGGGGCATGGGAAGGGGGGTAACAAATTATTTCAAGAATGCCTTAAGCTGTTGTTATATTCATCTGATGTGCTAACACATTAGAATGTGGGAACCTATACTTGTGCCACAGTATGCTCTTAATACACTCAAGGTAGAAAGGCAACTTGCATGTAGAGGGCCCTCTTTACACAATCTAGATGAGTGGCCATTACAAAGACGCATTTAAACAATAGAGTTCCTATGTGGAAGGTACTATCGTGTGATAGGTTGACAGAGAAAATTAAATGTTCACTACAAATATAAAGTTTGAACATCAAATTTTCAAGGGAACCTATCTCAGACATAGGGCCTGAGACAGAAGGACTCTATTGTTTTATTGTACAATGCTAAATTTTCAGCGATAAAATGCTGACATTGCAATGCAATTTTATGTCTCGAAGAATGGAGCGGGAAAGCCCCCAAGGTGTTTGACATGTACAAGGAAGCCATTTTGATACATGTTCTTCATTTCTAATAATTAACAGTGGAAATGGTTAAAAATCTAACATTTTTTTTACCAAAAACTGCCAAAAACAAGCACTATACGCTGATAGGTGCCCGCTGAGGACACTATCCCATCACATGATCGATTTTGACCAATAGGAGCACATCAAAATTTAGCGTTGCACTATAATACATTATATTGTAGGTACTTGTGCCAAAGTATGCTCTTAATACACTCAAGGTGGAAAGGCAACTTGCATGTAGAGGTCCCTCCTCACACAATCTAGATGAGCAACCAACTACAAAGACCTATAAAGTAATAATCCTTGAATTGAAGGAATTTCCAAAGAATTCCCTGTTTAAGGTTTCTTGACTTAATTTTCTTTGGTGTCCCTATTTCCTGATTCATACTCTACTCTCCCTCCCCTCCCTTCCCTTATCCGTCACAATTTTATTGATGTACGTGTATTGGAACCAAGACTGGGAGGGAATTACACTGTAATAGTGCATTTGTTGTTACCTCAATTTCCTTTCCGTTACCATCAACCTTTCACATTGATGTTGTGCTTCTTTCCAATTACACATATCTGCATAACTTTATCAGTCAACACAATCAGACATGTAGGCAGTAGTCATAAAATATTAGAACTACGAAACTGCAGTAGCAACTATGACTTTTAATAAATTTTAAAGCCAGACTAAAGGCCTGATTAAATGGTTTCAACATGCTTCTACATTTCCTTAACATTTGTTGAGACTGTTTAGTCAGGTGCCAGTAGTGTCATTTTGTAGTACTGTTGTAAAAACAAACAAACAAACTGAGAAGAACAGAATCTAATGGAATGAGGCAAAATGCAAGCTTTTGTACTTGTTGGAGCATTCCATGTTTTTGTTGCAGTAGTTTTAGTTAATGTGTTTTAATATTGTTTTGTATGTCTTTTTTGTTTTAGTTTTCGTTTTTATTCTGTTCTGTTTTTTGTTCTTGAAAATATTAGCTGTCTTTAGCTACTCTGTAAATTTGAGATTAAATGAAGTTAAACGCATATATATGTTGAACAAAACTTTTTTGTTTTTTGAGACTTATGCTATGATAATTGATCAGAGTGAAAACAAAACCTTTAGTTTGTCTTGAACTTGAATACAATACAAATTACAATACAATTTCATTGAAATTGAATTTCAGCAAATGGAATTCCATCGAAATTGATGAAAAAATAGGTGCTATACAATTTTATTAGCATCATTATACTTGGTATATATTAAAACACCTTCTTCTTAATCTAATATACAGCTTATGTACTGATAACAATCTTTAGGTCCTTCATCAATCAACGGAAGCCCAGTAAGAAAATCCAACTCGACCACAAAAGTCTACTTTGTGGGTAAAGAGGAGAGTTCAATTATACAGACAAACGGACATGTCAGATCTTACCCCAGTCCTACGGAAACTCACAAACTTGACAAGGTACCGTACTCGGTTTATCTCTTATGTTTTTTTTTGTTTATGTTTTGCTACATTATTTAATTATGTTTGCATCAGATGCAGCTGTAGCTTATTCAGATAAGATAAAGGATATTGCCCAAAATTTTTGCGTCAGAAGCACTTACTTTGTATGACACTGGTGTATCTAATATATGTGTTTGAAGAAAGAAAAACAGACATACAAGCCCAATATAATTCCAAAGGAAAATATGCAGAAAACAATATATCTGCTGTTGGACGGTATTATGCTTAAATTAAAATACCTAAGTAGTTTAAGTGTCACCTGTATTTATGTGTGTGTGGTCTTCCTTCCTTTATAAAATGCCACTAAATACCAATATATCAATACATTAATACATACAGGTGATGCTTCATTGATTAACACCCAAACATAACATTGAATCGTTGAATAATAAATAGTCCATTTTTGTGGCAAATCAAAAAAATTAGTCTTGGATTTTATGCTGGTTATAAATAGAAATTGGTTATTGGCTAAGACTTTTTTGCTACTCATGTGAAAAATACATGTGCAGTAATGAATTTTTTTTTCAGGTTGTACTTTTGTCAGCTGCTTAAGTTGATATCATTAACTGTGATGGTCGTTATCATTTTATAAAAAAAAACTATTGAGGGGTCACTGAGTTTCATTTGGAGAACAACGTTAGGATGTAAAAAAGAATTGTTTCTTATGACTCAGTATATATGGGTTAAGGCTAATTTACACGCTGCAATTTGTCGGGCCAATTTGTCGGCCACGACAAAACGGGGAGCGAATCGGCCCGTGTGAATGGCGCTCTGATGCGCGCGACTCCAATCCGACAAGTTGGCCAATTCAGAAAACTCTGTGACTGCTTCACAGATTTTTGTGTGTCAGGTCCAATTTTAAGAAAGAAAACGCAACCTGCAAAAGAATTGGCGCAAACAAATTATATCTGCGGCATTTTAGTTGAAAACAAACTAACCTAAGTTATCACTTACCTGGTTTTGTTTTCCAAAACGTTTTATAAAAAAGTTTTGACTATAAAAATGCATGTGCAGTGCTTGCACTGTACATAAACCGATTCGCTTGCCGATTTATCGTGACCGACAAATCGGGCCGACAAATCGTAGCGTGTAAATTAGCCTTTAGATGTATTTGAAAATGCAGAAATGTATCCTGTATTGACAAATCCTGGAGGGTTCAGGGTCTGTATAGAGTGTGAACTGGTATTGTCTCAAAGGCACTGTATTTTATAGCATTTGATTACATTATGAAAATTCCTTGCAAAATGGCTGAACATACTGTAACGGCATGAATGTGAATGTCAGTGGCGTAAAGGTCACTGTTAAAGTGCCCTAATCAACAAAATATTTCAAAAGAAACAATTGTCATGGCTGTTTGTCTACCAATTAATCTTGCTTTAGCTTTGGTAGGCAGCTGCCACACATGTATTCATGTGACTGAATTCGTGAATTCAAATGACTGATTCAGAAGATTTTGTATTCTTTTGATCACTGATTTTTGCCAATGACAGTTAAAAGATAAGACTGTGCAGTTGATTATAAATCATTAATAACTCAGTTTTACACACTTACTTTGTGGTTACCATTTCTGGTTTGATTGAGTGCCTAATTCAGTTTTCCAATCAATATGTGATTGTTTTTTGTAGTCAGTAGTCCAGACTGTTGTCTGGAAATATAGTTTGTTGTTGTTTTGTTAAAGCAGTTTATCGTGCTAGATATTGAGCAGAGATTCTACATACCAATATAATTTCTAGAATGTTGCATGTTTTGGCTTATACTTGAAAGAAACATGTGCTTAATTGCCAGTATATGAACGACTAACAAAATAACATCATGAATTTCAAACATTAAAAAGCTTAAAATGAATCAGTGGGATATGAAAACTGACTTTCAACCCTTTTGATTTTGAAAAGTGTAAAGCCATAAGACCATTACTTTTTTAAGGGAAATAGATTTAAGATGGAATCCATTAGGAAATTGAGTAATTTTAATTTTCAGTGGACAAAAACCTTGTACCAGAATAATTTAAAGCATATCGCGTTCTTTTTTACGTTTTTTTAGAGCTATGGGTGTAATTTGTTATCTGTAATAACCCCGAAGACAATTTCTTATGGGAGCCCGAGAAAATAAATTTCAAATTTCACAAAATGAAATCTCACACATAAAAATTTACCTATTTTACCCGTGTTTACACAATTCCTGTGAAATTTGAAATTTAATTTCACGGGCTCCCATACGAAATTGTCTTTAGTGTTATTACAGATAACTTATTGCCTCTATAGCTCTTAAAAAGTGTAAAAAAGAATGTGATATAGTTTAAATTATTCTGGTACAAGGTTTTTGTCCACTCATTACTCAATTTCCTGATGGATTCCGTCTTAATTTATTTTTAGATTTTTAAATTTACATTAATTTTTGTGAAAATGAAACAACATAATAAAAAGAAAACTAATTAAAAGTACTTTGAATGGTCACATTCTGGCTGTTATTACATGTGGCTCCTGGTGACTTTTTGAAACAGCCACATTGTAACCTCTGCCATTGTGGTCCTTTCATAACACTTTGCAAAGCTAATGAATTATCAACATATGCTGTACAAAGGGATTGTTTCAAACAGGAACTTTTACATACACTACAGACAATCAGTCATTCGGTTGTCCGATAGTTTTTGCAGATCTAAACATCATCCAAATCCTCAAAAGCATCTTCTGGGGGAAGTTTCTTTTTATCTCATAGGTACCAACTTGTTAATAACATTTATTGATTCCTTTGTTTGATTATGTAAGTTTGTAATGAGGGTATTAAATTTTGTGTTTGTATACTTCTTGAGGATTTCTTTTGTGAGTCTTTTTACTTCGCGATTTTTTTTTTCAATTCGCGAAAATCAAGATGCATGAAAAAACAAATAAGGTAATAAGGTAGTTTGTTGTTTTAATAAAGCTAAAACATTCTAAACCAGGCCAAAGAGTACTTTAATTTATTTATTTATTTATTTATTTATTTTGCTTCGCCTGGGAGTTACGTATATATATTAAAAAAAAAAAAAAACATTGATGACAATTACAAAACCAGGCAGGGACACCACAACAGTAAGAACCAATTACTGTTAATGCCATCCCCCCCCCCCCAAAAAAGTACATTTATATCACTTTCAAGATTGAATGACTGAGTGACCATTTTGCTGTTTTCTTGCAGGAATCACGGTTAAAAGAGCTTGATGAAGAGCACAATCTGTTGCAAGATGGTCTTCAGGTCATTGAAAGAGCAAGAAAATGGTACTTCAAAAGGATCACTGCTATTCAGGAAGAGAAGCTGCATCTTCAAAATGAACACCAATACTCACTCGAACAGGTAGCTTCAATCACCTTGGAGTTATCCTTATCTGTATTTCTGATTCTGATCTTTATACATGACTGGTGGCACATAAGGTGACAACAAGATCATTCCATTCGGAACAGTCTTAAACTGTCAAGGCAGTTTGGCTCCCTTCTCCTGTTCTGCTTGTTCTACACCATGTCATAACAAAAATGTCCTAATGTTCTTCCATTTAGTTTCAGTATGAGCTGTTACTTCACAAAACAAGAAGAAAAGAACTTGGTTTGGATGAAGATGCTTTTAAGGAACACAAGCAGCACATACAGTGCTTCAATGAATACCTGGGAAGAATCACTGAAGGAAAATCACCAACAAAGGTGAATTAAATGCCGTATGATATCCAGTGCGATACCTTCAACTAAAAAAAATTTCCAGGCATCAAGCAATAAAAAAATGTTTGTGTGGATAAAGCATAAATTGATTTCAGTCATGGTATACAATATGTTGATTATGCCTTACCTCCTTTTAAAGACCAAAAGCACCAAGTCAACAAATGTGATGTAACCTAGCTTCTTCTAGAAATGGTAGAAAAACTGAGTAACCTCAGACTTGACTAGCTGCATTTATTTGAATGGTCACACATAAGGACTGCATCCATGGACTCAGAGGCTTGTATAGCACAGTAAACAGCCCCACAGGAAGTTACTGCACAATATCTTTCATGAATTTAAACGGGCGCACTTTAGGATTTTATCCAAAGACTCCAAAGTTCGAATCACCTTGTACAGCATGGTAAACAGCATCAGGGGAAAGTGCTGCTCTACAGCGTCCATTTGAATGGTCGCAGTTTAGGATTTTATCCACAGTCTTAAAAGTTGGAATCACCTTGTATGGCATGGTAAACAGCACCACAGGAAAGTACTGCTCAGTATCTTTCATTTGAATGGTCACACTTCTAGATTTCATTCACAGACTCAAAAGTTAAAATCACCTTGTACAGCATAATAAACAGCACCACAGGAAAGTACTGCTCGTTAGCTCTCGTTTGAATGGTCACACTTTTGGATTTCATCCACAGGCACAGAATTTTGACCCAAGTTGCATGAAGGATTGGACTTGCTTTAAGAGTGAAAGAATTAAATTTTGTGCTCTGTGATAAAAGTAAATAATAAAGTTAACAAAGCAATGAAAGAACATGAACATTAATATATGAAATTCATATATTTGGACTGCGGATAAAGATAGAATTATATGTAGATCATTGCAGTGAATCATCGATCATCGCAGTAAACATCTTCACTGCGATGGACTACACATAATTCCAAGTCAATGAAAATTCCCCGGGAAACCAAAGAGAAGCTGTTGCATGCAATAATTTATGAGTTACTTTTTGCAAGTTGCATCCAGCAACATAGTTATTCGCATTTGAAATCCCAGCACGTAAATACATTAGTTGATTCGTTAGTTTTATATAACGATTCACTCATGTTGCCCCTTTAGGCATCCTCAAACACTACTTCAGAGACTGATGAGGAAAGACGAAGGCTCCAGGAGGAAGTGGAACGTCTAAGACTGGTGAGTTAATCATAAATTCATAAAAGTAAAAGGAAAATATAAGTCATTGCTGTGGGAATTACAAATAAGTGTCATTGAATGGAAAATATCCTTTTGCTTGGGTGTTACTCAACATACACAGCAGTCTTTCTTATGTCTGTGGCAAGTTAGAAAGACCTGATTTATTGTCGCCTTGGTTTTATAATTCCCAACAGGGATTTCAATATATTTTTCACACCTGTTGTCACTTAAAAGATGGACCATGACCATCGGACGTTCTGTTATCTGTGTTGCAGCATTCCTTACGTTGCTGTAGCACTCAATGGTAACTGAAACGCACATTGCAGGTGAAATGGATTTTTGGGTTCTTCATCAAAGTTCATCAAAAGTGTGTACAATTAATTTATTTAAACTGAGTGTACGTGTAATTAGCTGGTAACTTTTGGATTTTTAGTGGAGTTGGGGTGGTTTTGGGGTCGATATGAACTTGCTTTACCAATGGTTGATAACAAAACCCAGGTTCAGTTCTTTTAAGACGTATTTAATAAATGTTCTTTTTGTTCTTCAGGAGGTCTCTGACAAGGGGGACAAAATCACTCAGCTGGAAAACGAGAAGTCTGCATTGATTCGTGACTTGTTTAACAGTAAAACATCAGGGAAAAATGGCTTCAGTGCTAAGAAGGGAAATCACATCTTTTGAAATGTGAGGCCAGACAAAACAGTTCACCTGTTGCTCAGGCTGTACGGTCATGCATGGATAAAAAAGATTCTGCAGAAGTATCCATTCAGGAAAGAGAACGATCATCTGGCTAACCATAGCAATCTCCTCTAGTGAGGTGCAAAACTCGTGGTGCTTTTGTCCAGATATTCTGTTCGTGAACATGGAGTTACAGTATCATGATCCAAATGTGTTTGATAAAGCTATGATCATTGAATAATGAACATGATGAAGTGTGTTAGAAAACATGATGGTACCATATGTACTAAACAACTGACGTGTAACTGAAACTACTTCAGTTAGCTTGATTGACTTTTTTTCTGATTTACTGGAGCAGTGGACGTGTTCCACAGAATCCATTTTATTTATGGAGAATAATACACACAGAACGTTCAGAGATGTACATTTATTCTACATTCGTCTTGATCATCAAAGGTTGTTTTTATTTGATTACAGTAATGACTTGTAGCACGATCAGCATGTACATTAGTGTAACACAGGGCATTAAATTTTTTTGTACAGTTTTTTGTCATAAAGCCAACCATTCCAATGAAAATACATGTAGAATATACAAAACAGTAAAAAAACATAAATTTCTGTATCAAGCTGTTCAATAAGTGGAGTTTTGTCTCTACCCATAGTCCTTTGCTGGCTTAGCAAATTGGACCTGAATTTTATTCTGTCAAAGGAAAGTACAATCAAGTTAAAATTAC
>Ga0126336_10000249_pt1 | contig 18965 bp, 16 predicted proteins | sample SidCmetagenome_FD_92530 | JGI IMG/M metagenome (GOLD analysis project Ga0126336, IMG submission 92530) | Coral microbial communities from El Islote,Puerto Morelos, Mexico - Siderastrea C C metagenome | ecosystem: Host-associated > Invertebrates > Cnidaria > Coral | place: El Islote,Puerto... | reverse complement strand
ATAGGCGTCACAGAGTGCCCCAGCGAGCCGCCAAGGTTGCAAGCGAGCTTCCTGCCTCCAACGGTTGCTAGAGAGCATTGCTTCGAGGTTAACTTTGCCTAAATTACATTTAGCCACATTTAACACATCTTGGGTATTCAGATTCATCAAGCATTTACATTACAAGGTATTTGGATTCCTAGCAGTTTACACTGCACTATGAATCCAGAGATGGGTGATTGCTTCACAGAGTGATCGTAGACTAAAATGTTAAAAAGGTTGTTCTTATTCTGGCAAAACGTGTAAATCAGGCAAAGTAGAGAGAAACTTCTCCTCTGGAGTTGTTCGGTTATATGTCTTTCGCCACGAACAAAAACAAAAGGTCGAAATAAGACTTAAAACAGACAACGAGAGACTCACCCAACTGGTGATTAATTAGTCAACCAACATACTAAGTATTAGTAGTCAAAATTAGTTTTTATGCTACTTTAAATTCTCATATCAGGAAAACTTGCTATTAAAATGCATGATTTGAAGATGCGAAGGCCGTAAAAGCTGTAAAAAGTCTCCAGATTCACTGAAAAACCTCATTTACACAATAAAAGATTCCGGATTTGAAAGTATTCGGATACAAAGTGTTCCTTTTTCAGCAGATTCAAAGTATTCGGATCGGGATGTAAACTGGCTAGAGTTTTGATTTTGGGTTTGTCTTTTTGTGTGTAAACACGAAAACGAATCCAGTTCAAAAGTCATCAGATTTGGCACAAATCCAGTGATTTCTGCTCTAGCATAAACTCAGCCTGAAAGTGACAAGGAAACATGTAGCAGAAGCAGTGATGAAGCAATGGAGTCTGAGAACAATGAAGACTCCCTTACAAAGATCCCAAGCACCACCCTGGTAGAAATCCTATGCAGGCTCCTACAGGATTTTCTAGGATCCTGTAAGTTCACACAGGATCCTACCCAGGATCCTAAATGGCACCATGTTGTTTAGGATCCTACTCAGGATCCTGTAAAGTCTTTCAGGATCCTGCTGAAGATTGACTAGGATCCTGTTTAGGATCCTATAGGATCTCCCAAGAGTGCCTAAAATAAAAAATTAAGACAAATCTAAAATTTCATTTTGTAAAAAAATTAAATATAAAATAGAAGTGCTGCTGAAGAGGTTTTATTTGAATAGTCACACCATGGGATTTCACCCACAGACTCAAAAGTTAGGACCACATAACATATCCCTACAGGATCCTAGAGGAGCTATTCTATAGGATCCTATAGGATCCTACAGGATCTTATGTAGGATCTTATCAGGATCCTGGTTAAGATCCTACAAGATCCTGCAAGGATCCTATTAGGATCCTGTAAGGATCCTGGGCAGAAGTTTTACCAGGGCAGAGGTGGACAGAGATTGATACGCTTTCTCTTTTATTGAAATGTCAACAGATGTTTTTTATGCCCTCACCCCTTACTTAATTTCGCGATTTTGGCGAGAGAGTATTTCGTGGGGTTTTATTTTCGCAATTTCAATAGGCAAATATGAAAAAAGGGCATTAAATTTCACGATTCAAGCATTCAAAAAGTCTGAACTTTGAAAGATTTCTAGATAAACTGGAACAAGCAAAATGCATATTTAAAATTAACTTTTAAGGTAAACTGCAACAAGCAAAATGCATAATTATTTGAAAATTAACTTTTAAGTGTATTACAACATGGATACGCATTGTCTCAGTATGTAGTTCACGGCAATGTTTCTAAACATCATCTGATCATTGCAAATCTTTGAAAGGATCTTTTTTCTGTGATTTGAATTTTCTATATGGGTATTTAATTTCACGTGTTTAAATTTCATGAGGATTTTTATTCGCAGGTCTTTAATTTCGCGATTTTTTTACAATCGTGAAAAGTGCAAAATTAAAGACCCGCGAAATTAAGTACCGATAAGGTATGTTTGATAGCCTTCTTAGTTATAATACTAACAAGAAAAAAATTATGGTTGGCCCCCCTCCAAATCCCATAGCCTCCTACCAGATAAATTATGAACACTCCCTAACTCAGAACATTTAGACTGCTGTAGGTATTTATAATATTTTTTAAAATTTAAATTTGTTATAACCCTCCAGGTTAATAAAATTGGCCTAAAGATCAGAGCTGCTGTTATCACTACAGTGTACAACAAGTCACTCTCTGTCAGTCTCACAAGTTTGTCCAAGTTTTCTTCAGGCGAAGTACGTTTTGTTAACTTTTTATTTCTCCTTCTGCATCTTTGCCAGTTTATGTCTCCTTATTCATATTTGCATAATTATATATTTTGTGCAGAGTTATCTTTTTTATAATTAGTATATATAATTATCCATTCTATTCTTAATTTATAGTCATGGAAGATATGCATAATTTATTAGTCATTTTATGAATGATTATAGTTCCAGTAAATATCCACACCTACCCTCGGCAAGGAAGGTTACTGGAATTCTGTGGGGAGGGGGTTCTTTTTAAAAGGGAAGTACAGTATGAAGCTAGCGTCAAATTTTTAGTGGGGTGGAGGGGGAGGGGTTCAAACAAGCAACTCTCGCTGGGGGGGGTATGGTTATTTTCTGGAATAATAAATGTATTTAGCAATTTTATGCACAATGAGCAATTTAATGCTTACTAAGCCAGTGCCTTATCAGGGTTACCGGAGCATCATTTTGCCAGTACCCGTTTATATACCTGGCTGGGGAGACACAAAGTAGAGTAAAGTTTCTTGTCCATTTTATGTATACTGCATATCTACTTGATTAAACGCCGACCTTGAATAAACGTGCCACCTTCAATTAAATGCCACAGATGGAAGCAAAATTAGCAATAAATGCTGCCCTTGATTAAAGGCTGCACCCAATTAGGAGAATGCAGCATTTATTCGAGGATTATAACAAAAAAAAAATAACAAGTACAGTGCAACTTGAGCGGTGATTGCTGAATATATCACAAGCCAGACAATTATGATTCTATCTCAGCAAAAAAGCGAGACATTGCAACTTTAAACATGTTTCTGTTTTACATGACATCTACAAATGATTTTTTACCGTAATTGTTGTCCGTGTTTAAAAAATGCGATTTTGAAATAAATGCCTCCGTCAAATAAACCCTGCCCTTGAATAAATGCTGCATCGAAAATGCTAAAAATTTAATAAAAGCCACAGCGTTTAATCGAGTAAATACAGATATTATCCATTTCAAGTATAAAATTAGCTTTTTTGAACAACTAGCCATTAATTTTTGTACCCGGTTTAATAGCCATTCACAAAAATAGTCATTAAATGCATAGTCTACCATTTTATAAATATTAGCGAGGCATATTGCTTGAGCCAATTTGCCATTTTATCCATAATTCCCCATTTCAATCATACAGGTGCATAATTAGCCACTATAACAAATTAAGTAAATAAAGCTTGAGAAGTTTACAAATTTAAGAAAGGCCTTAAAACCTCCATGTCAAGGGTATTTGAATAGTGTTTTGATATTTATTGTAACCTGTTTTCATTTTTCTAGGTGGTGAACTTTATGAGTACAGATACAGACAGAGTGGTAAACTTTGCTCCAAGTTTTCATCAGTTCTGGAGTTTACCATTTCAGATTGCAGTGTCCTTGTATCTTCTTCATCAACAGGTTATTCTCTCTGTCATTTGAGCTAATAATTCCTTTAAGTATTTTCCTGTATTTTGTTTTCTTTCCAATCTTATGGCTTTCTGTACAGTCTTACTGCTTTTTTCCAGGTTGGCATATCATTTCTGGCTGGTCTTGGCTTTGCACTTCTCTTAGTTCCAGTGAACAAATGGCTGGCTGAAAAGATACAGAAGCTGAGCCGAGAGATGATGACCCAGAAAGATGGCAGAGTTAAGGTAATAAAAAATAGTTAACCTTAAGAATTAAAAGGTGGAAAGTCAAGTCCTCTTTTGATTGAGTTTTCTCGGGCTAAGTGCTAATCTATCTAAAGGTTGCATCATGGGATGCTAGTCCATCAAAATGCTACCGCTATTTTTTGGTTAGTTCTCCTTTATGATTATTTTGTACCTGTCCAATTTATAGAGAGAGACAATGTGGATCAATAAAGTTTCTTGTCTAAGGAAACAATATGACATGACACCAAACCTTTAACCTTTGACCCACCAGTCTCCTAAACAAAGGTCTGATCTTCAGTCAAATACACTATAAAACTCCACCATCCCACCTACACACTATATTAAGTCCTGGTATCAGTATAAAAACCTGGGTAAGGCAATACACAAGACCCATACAAACTGTGTTAAATCAAGATACTTTACCGGTTCATTTGTGCAAGTTTCAAAATATTTTGATCTTTATTTTTCTCATCATTGGAGACTGTAGTGGCATCAGAGGTGGAACCAGGATTAATACTGTGATTTCCTTTTTTGAAGGTGATGAACGAAATCTTACATGGTATCAGAGTTATAAAGTTCTACGCCTGGGAGAAGAACTTTGAAGAGAAGATAAATGAGTTAAGGTAATCGAATTTCAGTCAGAAAACACAGTAACAATAACTGTTTTGAATTTGAATACATTTATCAAATGACAGTTATAGGTGAAAAAAGAGTGTTTTTCCTTTGTCACTGTAAAAAGTAATCATAACAGTAAGTTGCAAAATTTGACACAATACAATTTATCCAGAGCTGCAGAGTTAAAGAGCTTGAAAGGAAGGAAGTATCTAGATGCCTGGTGTGTGTACTTTTGGGCGACCACACCCGTGATCATTTCCATATTGACCTTCACCACCTATGCTCTACTGGGAAACAAACTGACGGCCGCTAAGGTAAAGTAAATATTTCATATTTTTTCAGCATGAATATGGGTCATGAGAATTAAGGAATTGATCATCAGAGATGAATTGTCTTGATGTTTAAACAAGTTCGCCCAATTAGTTCTCAGTGAATTATGTAGAGACCAGTAAGGAGAATTTGTATAATGACGCCAGGGCTTAAAGGGTCAAAGGAAGTCAGAGAATAAATACCATGTGAAAGGAAAATCTTTGACACTGCCAGGATTTCACCCCACAACCTCCAGATCAGATTACTGTTGCTCTAATCAAACGTTGGCAGATAGGGGGAGAAAACGGGGTCGCCGCCACATTCTCTACCCCTATCTACCAAAGGCTGGCGATTTTTTTGGCGTTATTTTCCCCACCGCGGAACCTGTACACAGGCTAGACTTTAATCTTTTCCGGAGGTCCAAGTTTCGAATCCTGCCAGGCAGATCCAAGGGCATCAACAAAGCGTCAAAAATCGGGCCATACAAAGCGTTTTCTCCCTAGCTGTAATCCCTTACAACCACACCACAGGTGGGTGATTGGCCTAGTCAATTTCGCCAGGGTACCCATTAGCCTGCACGTTGCAGGATAGATACAAGGAGGGCCTTTATAAATACCGTGGCAGCCCTGGAAGGTTAAGCCCCTGGCATTCCTCACCCTGTGTTGGCCAATTTACTTAATCATTTCAGTTGATCTAAATCCAACGTTTTACGGTGATCACTGCTGAATTTTTTTTTGCGGTATGTTTGGAAAAAACTTTTGCTTCGCGGCAAAATTTTTTGAACGCCGTGACACTTAACCTGGCATCCAATATCCTCATTAAGCAAACACCAGGGTTATTTACTGATAAATATTCAGTAATTGGTTTTAGGCACTATAGCTTGCTAGATAATGACACGGACGTTTCGGCATTACTGTGTTCTTCGGGGTGTTAAAAAACTAGCTCGGTGCTACGCAATAAACATATTATTAACATCTTTATATTCGCTGATGACCCGTGAGCAGTAACCCATTCAGAAATCGAAACTTGATAACTAAGATTGAAAATTTAATAATATTAGTATTGTTGTTTGTTGTTGATGTATTTCAGGTATTCACCAGTGTGGCATTGTTCAATATGCTTATATCTCCGCTGAATGCCTTTCCTTGGGTGCTGAATGGATTGATGGAGGCCTGGGTATCAGTCAAGAGGATCCAGGCGTTCTTGTCGTTGGACAATCTGGACTTATCTGAATACTACCAACAGTTAGAGTGTGCAGATAAGGCAGAGGGTAAGTCTGGTGCCTGCTAAGACCGTTTTTCAATGAGTTTCGCGTTTGCTTTTGGCTTTGCTCCACTTTGCTCTGTGATTGGTTGAAAAAAACTGGCGCCACTTTCTCAGCCAATCAGAAGTCAAACCAAAAGTAATCGTGTCTTTGTTACACGTCTTTTCCCGCGCTTGGTGCCGGTCACGTGTATTTGCTTCGACTTCTGATTGGTCTGTCGTGCCTGTTAGCTGTAATTACCGTGCGGACACTTGAACTGTGTCGCTCACTGATAAATACATCTTCACATTTAGTCACCAGGCTTAAAAACGTACCGTCACATTTCTTTCCAAGCGCATATGGCACACATACATTAAAACCTTAGCAGTATGCAGGACGTTAGTCACGTGAACCCAGTTTAGTGACCTCTCTCTCACGAGTCTCCTGTAGCTAAGTGGTGTGGCACTCAGGGAGGTCATAGGTTCACCTCCTGTTGGGAGAACTCGTATTTCTTTCTAACTCAGCGTCGATCTGGAAAAATGCCATTATTAATTATTATGTATTTTAAAGGTTTTTAGAATTATCGTTGTTTAATTATCTTTGAAAAATGCGTCGTTCCTCCCAATTTTCTTTTAGGATTTCAGTAGTTCTTGTCAAGATCTGCTTTTCCCAAATATTTGTAAACCGTGTGAAAATACCTTTTTATTAGCCGTGCCGTCCTTTTAAGGACGGCAAACAAAAGATTTAAAAAGACCGAACAAAAAGACCAAACAAAAAACTAAACAAAAAGATCGAAAACAAGAAGACCTAAAAGTCTTTTGTTTGGTGACGTCGCGGTTTGGTAAGGACCTTATCGATGGGTGGGGATTGATCTTGCCAATGGACCGACCCGGCCTGCTTCCCCAGCATGGTTCATGCACGCTCTTTATTTAATATGAGCACTTTCCGTTTGTGTGGAAAAACCGGTGAGAATTTTCCGCCAAATGAAACAGTGCAATTTTTCACAAACAAACCACGTATTTCATCAAGGAGCCTGGTACTAGTGAGATGACGCAAATGGTACAGTGATGTTCTAACAAAAAGATATTTGCACGATTTCGTCATCAGACTACAACTACCAATATCCTTCAGTTTGTTGTTTTCTGATGCAAATTAGAGTTGTTGTTATTCAAATCTCGCTGGGATTGCAAAATTTTAATAAGAAAGCAAGAAACAAGAACTCTTGTAGTTGTTGTCACATGGCGCCGTTGTGTAAATGTCCTATTCCGGTGAAAAGAGAAAAGGAGAGTACCTCTGAATATTCCTTTTTGTCCCAAACAATTTCCAGTGAGAAGGGCAGTTCCATTTGATTTCCCCCGGAACAACCGGTTTTTCTCGGCAAATGAAAAGCGCTCAAAGACATTTATAAGTTCATTCCTGTTCGGAGCATCGTTGAATTGTAGTTTCTGCATTAATTGTAGCGTCCAGTGCCCCTGAAGTATTGATACGCAGTGGTGATTTCAGCTGGAGGCAACAAGAGGAGACTGGTGAAGATGAAGGAGTTTTTTCAACTACAGGAGAATTAACAAACATTGACTTTTGTGCAGAAAAAGTAAGCACTAAATCCTCTATATATAGCCTGCAAAGAACACAAACCCCTCAGCTCCCGTACTTGTATGCACGAGAATCATAGCTGCAGGTTTGAAACACTAACCTCCGGCACACAGACCTGATCCACAAACATGGGCTATTCAACCTAAAACAATCTTATTTCAAGCAGTAATTTATGTGCAAGCATTTAAACGTGACACAAAATGGCCCACGCAGAACACGCAAGCTATGAAGGTTAGTATGTTTAAGGAGTTTCCAAACGAACTGTACTGGGGGATATCCTCAGAAGTCTTTGCTTCATCGTCGGCGGTGTTAGAGCTGGACTAGTCATTTTTCAGAAATCTTGAGAAGTCACTCTCAAGAAAATCGCTCGCAAGTTTAGGTATAATAGCATGCTTATTGTATTTAGCTTCTAGGGTTTCACATTCTGAGAAAGCTGCTTCAATCGCATACAGTGAGCTTTTTTCGTCGTGGGTGCTTCTTAAACGTATCAAAGAAAAAATGACCGGTATTTCTCCAGCTATAGAAATTCAGATATGAGGGAGGGGAAAAGGCGTCAATTAAATTTACTGTGTTTTTGTTTTGTTTTCACTTTAGGGACAGCTGATTGGTGTGATAGGGAAAGTCGGTTCAGGGAAAAGTTCACTCTTGGCCGCCATAACAGCAGAGATGGAAAAACGTTTTGGAGAGGTAATCGTCTCTCGTTGCAGCAAATTTGACTCCATGTTGTTTTTTGACTTGTCTCCATTGTATGTTTCTGTCATGTACTATTCTCTGTTGCTAAATGCAGGTTTTTGTCAAGAAACTTGAGCGTGGATTTGGCTTGGCTGCCCAGGTAAGAGGGCGTCACAGCGTTTTAACAATTAAAATTCTTCATAAAACAACAACAAAGTGAATCATCAAACGAAACTGTTTTGCAACTCAAAAAAGGCGTTTGTTTTTATTTAAGTTTGATGAGTTCAGTAGACTCATGTGGCTTGCCTTAACCAATCAGAATAAAGATCCTCTCCTCCTGGCCAATCAGGAGCAACACAATGACCAACACCAAAACAATGCCATGTACGTTTTCCCGCGCTTGGCAGCGGTTGCATGTTTTCCCGCGCTTGGCACCATCACTGTTTTGGCTGCGAATTCTGATTGGCTCATTGGATTATTTTCGTTTATCGTGATTGGCCGTTCGTTTGCGATTTCTTTGATTTATCTGTCTTTTTTAGCCATTAAAAAAAAATTCAAAGCCTTTCCATTTTCTTGACTTGTCGTTTTGTTTTGGTTTTTAATCGTCATTTTTATCCGGAATTGATACCTTTTGTAATTTAATACTTAGGAACCGTGGATTCAACATGGGACGGTGAAGGAAAACATTTTGTTCGGCAGGCCTTTTGATGTGGAGAAGTACAGTGCAGTAATTTACGCATGCGCTTTGGTGGAGGTAAATTTGTTGTCCTTGCAGTTCATCAACTTGCTACTTAGCTTAGGAAAACAGAAGACACTTTGCGCAGCCGAAAGACGGCTCAGTTTTGGACTTTAATTAAGTAACCTATCTGTATGTTTAGAGCTGCTTTCTATGAAATCCAGGCTGCGCTAATAAACCTGAATTTTTTTCCTTTTCAAGGACCTTCAAATTCTTCCAGCAGGTGATGAAACAGAGATTGGTGAGAATGGCGTCACACTAAGCGGTGGTCAGAAGGCACGCGTGGCCTTAGCCAGGGCTGTATACCAGGTTGGAATGCTTTAAGTTTCTAATGTACAAGCTTAAAAAATGAAACCAGAAAAAATGGTGACATCATTTCTTTATTTTATCCGTAGTTAACATATATAATTATTTCATATATCCATTCTTAAAAATGAAACCGTTATGGAAGGCCTGCCCCCTTTGGAGTTTAATATAAGCTACCGCAATTTTAAATTCAACGATGTTATTCCTTTCTTCAGTGGAATCCCTCCTTACATCATTCATCCCTTTAGCACGGCCACCTCACTGTTACAACCGCTTTATCGACGCCCAGTAAAATGCCATTACTGCTTCTATAAATTTTTAGCAAAATCCTTTCTTATGCAGACACATCAAGTTATAGGTCCCTGCCTTTGGTTTGCTTTTATTTCCGATCCTCTCCCACGTGAATTGAGTGTCTGCCTGACTCCGAGGAGTGGTTTGCTGTGCTCTGTAATAGCTCCAAAATGGTTCCTATGGGGCCGATTACGTGAGCCGGGCTGGCTCGGTAGAAGGGCTGGCTCTGTCTGCCGAGATGACTGTTCAGCCTGGTATTACATGAGGTGGGCCAGCCCGCCTTCCGCTAAATTTAGAAGCTGTCGTGTGAAAAGATGGCTGCATCGAAGAGCATGAATCGTGTTTTTATTTTCGCTAATCCATTATTGTTGCGTATCATTTTTGGTTTTACGTAGCTTTATGGTCTGATAAACCTTTATGGGTTATATAGAAAGAGAAATATCGATCTTCTGGTGAGCCATTTGCTCTGAGGCGAAATTTAGTGACGAGAAAGTGTTGGCCCGGCAATCGCGATTACATGGTAAATTTTCATCCCGGCTAGCCGAGATCCCGGCATCGCGATGCCGGGATCCCAGCTAGCCGGGCTGAAATTTTTGTCCATGTAATCGCGAAGTTGATTTTTAGTGTGTTTCACAGACGTGCCGAGATCCCGGCAAACCGAGCCAGCCCGGCTAAGGGGGCCAGCCTACCTCATGTAATCGGCACCTATGTTGCCTTATCTTTTCTCAACCACTGAATCGAGAAGAAAACCAAATCAAATCATGACTTGACTTGCGCTTGCTCCCCTCAATTAGCGCCAGTTGCTTTTCTACTCCGAGTTTAGATCAGTTCGTCGTGTTGCTTATGTTGGTTGTGACTCACATTAGCAGGTATGATCACATTGGTTTTCGCTTTTCAACAGTGGTGAGAACACCATTGTTATTTATTTATTTATTTATTTATTTTCCTCAGGATAAGGAAGTCTATCTCCTTGACGATCCTCTCGCAGCCGTGGATGCTCACGTGGCCGCGCATCTCTTCCACCACTGCATCATGGGACTCCTTCAGAATAAGACCAGAATACTTTGCACGCACCATACGCACTTTCTGTCATCCGCTGACCTGGTGGTTGTCATGGACCGCGGTTCAGTAATCCACACTGGTCCTCCCGAGGAAATTCTTCATGCTGAGCAAATAATGAAAAGCATCGTAGCATTGCCAGATGAAGGTGAAGGTCTCAGTGAGAGTAAGAGCGAAAGTATGGAAGAAAAGAAAGACGAAGAAAACGTGGACGAAGGATTGGTTAAGGAGGAGGAGAAGGACGTGGGCGTGGTCAAATTGCACGTGTACAAGTCGTACTGGCTTGCGATTGGCCATTGCCTGGCAACCAGCATTCTACTCTCACTGCTTCTCATGCAGGGTAAGAAATGACTTTTTATATTCATTCAGACAACCCCAAACAAAATGGAAGAGAGGAGACTAAACAAATAAACTTCTTCAAATAACAGTAATAAGGTTGAAATTGTTTGAAGAAAATAGGCACTGAATACGCCTGAATATGTACAATCCAATCAGAATGTAGATACTGCCACTTCCACCACTGAACCATATCTAAAATTACGACTGTGCTTTCACAACCACCCCACACTTAACGATCAGTTGCCTTGTTTCCCCGCTCTTGGGACCGATTATACGTTTTCCCGCGCTTTGCACTAGTTACAAGTTTTCCTGTGCTTCTCACTGGTAGTTTGTTTGTCCACACTTGGCACCAGTTGCATGTTTTCCCGCGCTTGGCACCCGTTGCGCGTTTTCCCGCGCTTGGTACCAGTAGCCTGTTTTCCCGCGCCTAACACCAGTAGCATGTTTTCCCACGCTTGGCACCGGTTGCCCGTTTTCCCGCACTTAGCACCAGTAGCATCTTTTCCCGGGCGTGGCACCGGTTGCCCGTTTTCCCGCATTTTACACCAGTTGCATGTCTTTGCCGCGCTTGTCACTGGCGTTTGCCACCGGCTACACGTTCGTGTTTCAAGTTTCAATTGGTTCATTGCACTAGATATCGCTATAAAACTACTTAATCTCATACTTACTCTGGTCTTCTTTTCTTGGAACATTTCTTATTTCTTTCGTCTTTGGTGTTAAGTCAGCGGTTTCCTTGTTTTCCCCTTTAGCATCGCGTAATGTGAGTGACTGGTGGCTGGCTTATTGGATTTCTCACTCCCGCGTCACTAACAGTACAACAGATCACATGAACCCAACAACAACGTATCACCAGAACCACGTGCTCTCGAGTCTGCTGACCGCTGATCAGTTAGGAATCCATATTCATATCGTCAAGGATACAGTCACATTTTATCTGGTTGTATATGGTGGACTTGCTGTTGCTAACACGGTAAGATTATGTGTGGCTTTCAAAGTCCCAGTTCAGTTTGGGATGTGTTGTTGTTTTTCTTTCTTTTTTCCCGGTTACCGGGGAATTGGTCAGTCAGAAGGTTGCTTAGCAACCTGAAGTAATTAGGTGAGGACATGCTGAAGTGAGCATGGTTTTCGGTGGAAAAACGCAGAAAGTGTTTTAACTGGAAAATTTTTTTAAAGTGTTTTTTGATAAAAAAGCACTTATTACAACAATGCAGAAAGAAGCAAAGTACAGACAGACTGGATGAAAAATACGAGTAATTACAACTGAATTAATTTAACTGGAAAATTGCTTCTAGTGCTTCCACGATAAGTTGTTGAAAATTCGCTAACGGACCGAATTCCTAATTAGCGAACTTCAGATTGTGCGACGAGTAAGAGAATGAGTCCGAGAACGACTTTTCATTCATGGCCGCGGGCTTTAGATTGTCATCTGTCACACCAATGTCCTTCCCATAGCATCCTCCTCTACTGGTGAGCCACATGGACGAAAGAGGGATCTGAGAACGCAACTGTTTTGAAATTCAAATTCGTTCTGGCACTCAATCTCGTACTCTTAGTCTGATATGAAGGTCTCTAATGACTTTCTCTGACGCAAAAAATAACGCGGTAAACATATCAAATGAGAAATATCGATCCACTGAACACATGTCCATATCCATACTTGAAGACCTCATTGATAGTGGAAAAAAGGAATGAAACACAACGTGCAGACCGGTGCCCGCTAAGGGAATGTATCAGCGCCTGGGAGAACCGAGATTTCACTAACAGTATAGAAATCGGAGGTCAGCAAATGATAATGTGGTAAAACTTATCAAATGAGAAATATCTCTTGAAGACTTCACTGTTGTGTGTTTAAAAAGTCAGCTGTAAATGAAATAAAAGATCTTATTAAAAAAAAGACTTTCCTGTTAGTGAAAAAAGGGAAGAAACACAAAGTGCCACGGTGTCCGCTAAGGGAATGTTTTAGCGGTTAGGACAACAGTTTGGGGAATATTTCACTGACAGTATAAATAGGAGCTCAGCAGGAATACATGGCTGTCGTATACAGTTGGCCGTTGTTTGACGCAGTTTTGTTATTTTGTCGTAGATCTTCACTCTGTTTCGAGCTTTTCTGTTTGCTTATGGAGGCATCTGTGCTGCTAAAGTTCTGCACTCCAGATTGTTAAAGAGCATTCTATCGGCCCCTGTGTCTTTTTTTGATGTCACTCCGGTAAGTAGCATTCGTTTTATAGAAACCAAAGCTTAGGCAACTGAAATAACGGAATTAAAAGCGTTAAAAGTGTAGCTAACATAGGTCACGGTTGACTATTAAACGCTGCTTTGAGCATTGAATTTTAATTTTTTTTTGACGATGACTTGATTTGCTTGAACAATGCATATCACAAAATTTTCAATTTTGGAAATTTTTTTCTTGCACCATCACTTTTCACTGCTGCTCAACACTGCGTTAAATATAAGAAACTGGCAAAAGCCTGGGCGATCACTTTCCTGAAAAAAAGCGGACCGTCTAACATCTCAGGAAAAAACTTCTTATGGCCCTAATAATCTCATCTCTAGAATGAATCCTGCATCAATTGCGAGGAAGCTTTTTGGAGAGCATCGAGGGGCATCGAGGTTTTTTTTTCTGTTCCTTCGTTATTTTATAGACTTCAGACTTAAACTGTTATATTTACTATTTATTCCTTTCCAGATTGGACGGATTATCAACCGCTTTTCTTCAGACATGGTGAGTGTTTACGGTGTAGCATGATCATGATATAGCCAACGTTTTGGCAAAAAAAGTCATTTTGCCTCCAGTTAATGTCTTCTTACGTCTGTGGTTTTTCTGTCACACTATAAACTTAAGTTACATGACAAATGAAACATAAACATTTTAAAAATCCCAACTGGTGGGAGGCTTACCAGTTGGCTATTTACAAGTGTGACTGGGGATTTGAACACGGAACTACGGTACCGTCGAACAAATTCAAGTGGTCAGAGAGGATGACTCGAACCCGGGACCTCCAGCGCCCTTACCACTCGGCCACGCCGTTTTTTGCTTTTTCCAAGACACGGCATTGGCCCAATTTTCTCAAGTTTCTCAATGTTGAGATATGCTGTTCAATAAATGTTGAACACTGTATCGTTAAATAATGAGTGTTGAAATGCTGAACATTGGAACGGAAGGGAAACAAGCTCGATTGTATTCCAACTTGATGAACGGGAGAAGGAAACTTGTAAAGTAATTTATCATTGCGTCAGTAACATTTGTTGAACAATATTGAACTTTGTATCATCAAAGAAAGAAGGAAATTTCCCAGACACTTGCTTCCCAAGGCCTTCAAGTTTCCATCAATGACAATGTTACTTTTCCTTTATTGCAACCGGAGAGTTGCTCTTGTGGGGTATTTTAATTCTTTTCAACTTTGGTATTTCAGTACTCTATAGATGACAGCCTCCCTTTCATTCTAAACATATTTCTGGCCCAGGCCTTTGGTGTGGCTGGCACAGTGGTGATCACATGTTACGGTTTACCTTGGTTTGTCCTCGTCCTAGTCCCACTCGTCCTCTTGTATTACTGCATACAAAACTACTACCGAAGAACTTCAAGGTAACTAAAGTTGTTTAACTAAAGTTGGTGAAGTATGATTATCCGGGTGAGTGTAGTCCTGAGAAGAACTGTTTGTGATGATGTTGACTGACGTTTCCACAACCTGAGCGGAAGTCATCGTCACTGATAATGACTTTCGCTTAGACTGTCAAAACGTCAGTCAGTGTCATCACAAACAGTCCTTCTCAGGACTACACTCACCCGGACGATCATACTTCACCGACTTATGATTTGACTCCTGGGTTCAAACCATTTACAACGTGAAGTTAACTAAGAATGTAAACAGAGAAAACTGCGTGAGCTTTTTCTAACTTGCAGTTTCCTCGCATTCATATGGAATAGGAATTTGGTAATGATAGTTTTTATGGCAGAGGAAAAACTAGAAAACAGGAAGAAAAACCGTCGAAGCAAGGACCGATGGTTTAGTAGGTTGCCAACAGCAATGAGTCTTGATAATTAGTAACTGTCTACGAGATAGCACTTATTTTCGTTTTTTGATAGAAAGAAAAATGTGACGGTAGGATTTTCCACTCTAAACGAACGGGGAACTTGAAAACGTAAATACGGCGTCCACGGGACTTCTGGAACTCTTTGGGGGGAAATTAGACTCAAAGGAGGCACTCGCTTTCTGCGGGAAAGAGCCGTCACTCTCTTGGTACTCAGAGATCTAAAACACGAACTGGACTGGGAAATAACAGCGGCAACTTGAGTTTGGTCCAACAGCACCTTATTCTTGTCAAATCCGTAATCCGACATGTGATCGAAATGTATTTCCACGAGACTGCCAAAGCAATTCAAAAATTAAATTGAATCTTTTCAACCCATTCTATGGTTAAAACTTTGCTGGTTGCCAACCTCGTTGCGAGGGTACTCTCCCTTCATACCTCGAGAATTCTGGGAGCGAGGTTGGCTAGATGATTGTTTCTCGAAACAGTGTTGTTAGGGGGCATAACGTGCTGTTCTAGATCACCAAATATTTGCCTTTACTTAATAATAAATTTTAGTCCACTGCTTAACTGAAGAGGGAAAAAATTAGTAAACCGTTTGTCAACTTTGCACTAAATTAACGTTATGCAAAACGAAAATGGTAGCTATGTTTAGGTGGGGTTTCAAAAATACTTCAGGTTTATTTATTTATTTATTTATTTATTTATTCCCTTAGGGAATTAAAGCGGCTGATGAGTATAACACTATCCCCGATCTACGCCCATTTTTCCGAGACGCTATCCGGCCTAGCCACCATACGAGCCCTGAGAGATGAAGCAAGATTCAAACAAGAAAACGAACAGAGGCTTGAAACTAACCAAAGAGCGAACTTCTGTGGTAAGAAAATAGCTCTTTATGCCTTCTGTCCCTGCCCCCGAAACCGACCCTTATGCTGTCTTGCCTGAGCTGGCTGTTTACGAAGCAACAATAAAATAATACAAAAATTGGACTAATGTGGCTATGGACAAAATAAAGGTCCATAGTCACTTTTATTGAAGCATTAAATCCATGAATAAATTCTGATATAATAGTTTTGCCCAGTAAAGGTGCCCGCCAAAAAAAAAAAACCTCCAGGAAATTAACTACGATATAGAACTTCTTCACCGCAAACAATTGAGGCGAATGGCAAGCAAATGGCTTGCTTGATCACATGACTCACGCACAACTTGGGAAGGGGGTTCGCATGATTACAACTGTCTCATCCCTAAGACCCAGTGCTACTCGATTATTATGACGACGGAAAGCATGAGAGAGAAGCCATAAAAATTCTATTTGCAGGCAAATATTATATTTTCACAGATAACTTTTCACATTTGCGGTACAACACAATTGAACTTGGATTCGACGCAGTTAAGTTGATTCTGCATGAATTGCTTCAGATCCACTTCCGATTGCATCGTAATGCAAATTGTGAAATTGGCTATTCCTAGTCAACTAATGGTGCCCTAGTTGAACCACTGGGGTCCTTCAGATAGGACTACAGCAGCCCTTTCTCGCAGTTAGTTTTTCTCGCTTGTGTTAAAAAGGAACGTGGACCTGAGCCATTTCTGAGCAAAAAAGACGAAATTTCCCGAAGTTGCCTCGAGTTTACGCTCTCGGAGGGGGGAATCCCATATGAAAGTGACGGGGACGCTCGTCGGAAAATCGGGGCGTGGCTCAGGCTTTATTTGACCAGTAAAGGAGACCATGCTAAAACAGAAAACCAAATAAGAGCTATTAATAGTAATTTTAATTGCGCTAAAGATGTTGACATCGAATGCTGTCTTCTATGATTAGATTTTAAAAGCATCGTCATAAATCTTAGTTTTTCGTTCATAGTCTACCCTAGGAGATACCTGTATGGGTAAAGACCGAAATCTGCAATTTACACCCCTAGGTGAGACGACGATCATCCCCGCCACTTTCACATGGGAGTTCCATCCCAGGGTTCACGTTCATTTGTGATGTAATACAAATGACAGGAGTTATCTGTAAAAGGTTATTACGAGAATAAGCATGGTGCAAGTACCTGAGAACTTGGCAGTTCGGGCTGCAGTGATGAAGTTATTAAACTGAAAGAAAGTTTCGATGACCGAACCCCTGTATCCCTTCTCGTAGTATTTCCATCGTACCTTCGTTGTTCCGAATTTAGGGGCGTCAAATGTTTTTATTTCGATTTGACAGAAATTTTTATTTTCCTGTCAGCTCTTGTGGCGTCGCAATGGCTAAGTCTGTCTTTGCAGTTTATTGGTGTTGCCATGATAACAGCAGTGGCGTTTATTGCGGTGCTTGAGCATCACTATGGAAACGTGGATCCAGGCAAGTATTTTTGTTCGCTTATTTATTGTCGTTGTTGTTGTTGTTGATTTTATTTCTTTCTTTTTCTCCCAATAAGCGGTTTAAAAAGATTGAATAAGAATGCATAGTGTTTGTCACATTCTCCACCTTAAATAACACCGCTGGATTTTCAGGGCAGAGATCCTCGACCGTTCAAGTCATTTTGTCACGCTGTTGGGATTTTTGAAAATGTTTCTGTGAAATTTGGGTTACTTTACTGGCGATCGTCGTGCTCAGTGGTGAGGCCTCCTTGGGAGATGCACGATGGCTGACGCGCTACAACCTGTGGTTACCTTGCTGTCGGAAAGTTTCTAGGAACATTATTTTACCCGGCCTTAATAAAGTAGAGCGTAATTTCTATTTCTTGACCCCAAATTCTGAATTTCCTTTTAAGCTACGATCATTTTGATCCTTAAACAACAACTTTCTTCGTTCGTCATATTCCATTCTTTTTATGTCATGTACGATAGATGATTCAAGTTTATTCTCACCTCTAGAATTTTCTCTTAACGCACGGTTCAGTGTATTTCAGACAAGATGCCTTTGAAATGACCAATGTACTGTTGACCATCAGAATACGAGACCTGTACATTCGCGTTAATTCCCCTCATTTGTAAAATTTTCCTTCTCTTTCGCGTTAATTTCCTTTATGCTAAACTATTTTCCTCTTCAATTTGCGTTAATTTAAGCCGCGTTAGTTTAAATCCCCTGATGATCACAATTGTTAATTTTCAATAAACAAGGTGAGAAACTAGGCTTTATGCCACCCAGTTATTGTTAAGCCAATTAATATCATCTTTGTGTCGTTCTGCGCAGGCCTGGTCGGTCTGGCCATCTCATACGCACTGTCAGTCACGGATCGGTTGTCAGGCATGGTGACGTCATTTACTGAGACAGAGAAGCAGATGGTTAGTGTGGAGCGAGCGGTGCAGTACATCGAAGATGTTCCACGAGAAGTCAGCCCCCACGGCACTGTGAGTAATCGCTCAGTTCCAAGCAACTGTTTGCCCCCTTAACCCTTTAAGGCGGCAATCTGGTCGGATTTTTGTGAAAAAGTAAATGGTTTATGAAAGAAGTAACAACCTGGAAAAAGGAGATACACACCTGTTATCCGTCTATTTATTATATTAACCTTAAATCTTAAATTTCAATCACCTTCAAATCTTCAATTTTCTTTTTACCCCCGTAATTTTTAATCTCTCCCTCCCCAGCCCCCCGTTTACATTTATTACGTCATGAACATCGACCTAATGGGGGCATTAGTGAATTGAATGAAATATTTTCGAGCTAAAGAAAAAGTGCTGAAACGTCGTAAAAACGTGGCCTTTGACCGTAATGGGCCCTTTTAAGCCTCCAAAATGATGATTGTGTAACTTCTCCATACAATATTTAAACAATAGAGTTCTTCTGTCGAAGGCACTATTGTGTGATAGGTTACCCGAGGAATTTTGATGTTCAGAGCAAATTTTTTGTTCGAAGGTTTTAATGAAGTTTGGACATTTTTTTTCCGGGGGCCCGAAAAAAAAGGACTCTATTTTTTTTTTTTTTTTTTTTTTTTGT
>Ga0126336_10000248_pt1 | contig 18981 bp, 5 predicted proteins | sample SidCmetagenome_FD_92530 | JGI IMG/M metagenome (GOLD analysis project Ga0126336, IMG submission 92530) | Coral microbial communities from El Islote,Puerto Morelos, Mexico - Siderastrea C C metagenome | ecosystem: Host-associated > Invertebrates > Cnidaria > Coral | place: El Islote,Puerto... | reverse complement strand
TACGTTGAGTGTCACATATCTTTCATTAGATAAGTTGTTTGCAAAATAGTATCACAGCACAGTTTTCATACGAAAAGACTTGTTTAGAACTTGTGTCTAGGGGCTCTTCCTTGATGTAGCTATCAATAAGTGACGTAAAACAAAAGATTTCAGAGGAATGTAAATTTCAAACGATAGCTAACGAACAGAACATGAAACACCGATTTATCAATATGACATTATGAAACAGCTGTAAACTGCAACTTTGAAACTTCAGATTGCAAGTCATTTAGTTTTAATTGTAACTAAAATTGTGAGTGTTTGCTCGTGCTATGTTGTATGAAGTGGCTTTAATTATCCTTTTCGGTGGAATCACTCCACTTACCTTTTCTTTTCGTTCCTTTTATCCCACAGACTGCAGGACTCTAATCCAATAGCCTGGGTTTTAGCATTCGCAGTGTCCAACGAGAGACAAGCAGCAGTTGTAGACTCGTCTCTGCTTCACTCTATGAGATGTGAAGACAGTGCAGCTCCGGCTAATAAGGTAAGTTTGAATTTCTAGATGTTGGCGTTTGGAATGGGTAGTGATTCCTTTGAAACCAAACGCCAGCAAATCATATCAAAGAGATCATGAAAATAAATGCATTTTGAGATATTTCTAAAAACTATTTGCCATGTATACGATTTTTTAACAGTATAACCTTATTAACGCTTTACGAGAGTGCCATTTGTGGGCTAGCCATGTTAGTCGGCTTTGGCTTCTCGTATGATGAAATTCAGTGGTTTGGTTGATTTATTATATAACGAACCCTTGGGATTTGCTTCATGATATCAATTGGCCAAAAGAAACGTTAATGGAAGAGGGGTTATTGTTTTTTAATCTATTTCGCGACTTTTATTCTTCCCGTGTAAGTTATAATCTTATAGCCTTTTAGTAGGGAGCCAATCAGAGTTCCCGCTTCTTATATATAGGGGTAATAAAAGCTCAGGTGCCTTACAGTTCATCTCTCTTTCTTCCTTAGGTGTCAAGCGAATCCTACACATGCTCGTGCCGCGATGGATACTGGGGATTTGCGTGTCAGCATGACTGTCCAGGTGGGCCGTTCGCACCATGTTCTAACAATGGTCTCTGCAACAAGACTACAGGATTGTGTTCGTGTGATCCCAACTGGCGAGGGGACGAAAACTGCACCACGTGTTCACCCGGTTGGCAAGGTCTCGATTGCTCCGTTATCGTTCAAAGTCCAAACAACCACACTGCGGCGGCATTTGGGAATGGTTACTTCATCACACTCGACGGAACTGGGTACAAGTTCTTGGGAAATGGAGAATATCACATGGTACTGTCTCAGACCTTTGAAGTACAAGCTCGAATGGTGACTTGCTTTTCATCGAGTTCGTGCTTTAACGCTGTAGCAGTGAGAGTCCAGCAACATACTCTCCTGGTCCATGCAAGGTTTGCAGCCCAAGAGGAACCTGTTATCTTTGTTAATGGGGAGAGAAAATATTCCCTAGAATTCAACTTTGGACCGGCAAGCCGCAGGTTTACGTTCAAACAGACCTCGCGCTTACAGTTTGTTCTCTCCACCATTTATGGTGTCCAGCTGATCATACGGTTGTACGACCGATACCTCGATATTCACTTGCGTGTTGACAACCAAACGTATTGTCAGTCTACTCAAGGACTCTGGGGCAACTGCAACTTCGATCCATTTGACGATCTAACCAGCAGAAATGGTGAAGTGGTTACAGCCCAAAATGTTACGCAATCGTACTTGCATGAGTTTTATGGTCGATCGTGGACAGTGAAGGCGCAAGACAGTTTGTTCGTCTATGACATAAACAACTACCACGAGCAAAGAGAACTTTTCGGTGGTGGCTACGCGCTCTATTTCAAAAATACTGGCGCCCACACTGAAGAAATCTTCAGTTTCTCTGCTTCAGACATCACTATTGAATTTATGGTTCGCGCCGAGAGCCAAAATGGCACTCTCATCTCGTACACGAGCACAAAGATGTTTGCCGTAGTTCTGGAATCTAGTAAGATAAAAGTACGGTATGAAGATACCATTCTGGACACTTTGGCGGTAATTGAAGGACACAAATGGAATCAAATTGCTCTTGTGTGGTCAAAATCAACGCGCATTCTTCAATTCTACCACCTCTACTACAAAGATGACGCAACGCGAGTACACAGCCGGAATTTCCCAATCACGAGTAGTGTGAACGTGTTTCAGCCTGGAGGAATCTTGGCCTTAGGCTATTGTCAGCCAGCGCCTGCTGGGCTAAGAACACCACTCCAGGAAGGATTTATTGGCCAAATCGATGAACTGCGAATTTGGAACCAAAAGCTGGATTCATTATCGATTTCAGCCAACTTCAGGAGAAACCTAGACTGCACCACGCGAGGTCAAAACCTTGCAAGTCTTTGGAAATTCAATGAAGGTTTTGGTACAGTGGCGTATGACTGCGTTTCAAGCGCCCATATTACATTCCAATCTGGTTTCTGGCAAGGACCGACATGGGTGTTCTCTACCGCTCAAATGCCACCATTTTCAGTTGATGTTGTCTCTGCATATAGTTTCAGATTCGGTGATAGCTGGATGAATGTAGAGCGAAAATGTTACGACCTTGTCTTCCATTCTTCTTTAACATCACAGTACACCATGTTGAATACCGCAACTCTTTGGTTCTATCACATGTCATGCGTGGCATCGGTAACACGAAGCAATCACGATAGTAACGCTTACTGGACAGTAATGGCTGTATCAGATTTCTACCATTTGTTCGATCAACGCTCGTTATGGTACGCTAAACGTCTATGTCACCACGTATCGGCTGTTAACTTCCCAGAATGGTACGGCTTGAACTGTGAGAAACACTGTAGATTTGGGCTTCCAGGTAGTGACAGTTGTTTCTGCAGGGAAGGATTCTTCGGTGCTAACTGCTCACAAGAATGCCCGGGAAGCTACCATTCACCATGTAGCGGTCAATCGCCTTGTCACAACATCACTGGAAAATGCAACTGTCCAGTCACATCAAACGTCACTCACGACTGCAGCCAGTGTAGTCCTGGATGGATTGGTGCTGATTGTTCTGTAGCCCTCGGAAGAAATGTTAGCAGCTCAGACAACTTCACCTGTCAAGGATTCGGAGCGGCACATTACACAACTTTCGATGGCGCCGGGTACAGTTTTGGCACCTACGGAGAATTCTACCTGCTGAAGAGTAATCAGTTAACTGTACAGGTCCGTCAAATCCCTTGCATGAGTGGGTCATTCTGCATTTCGTCAGTGGCAGTAAAAACCGGTTCAACGAGTTTGGTAATAAGAGCATCTCACGATAGCAACCAAAAAGCATTAGTCTGGTTTAACTGTAGGCTGACGGAAACAACAACGCTTGACCTAGAAAATGATTTTAGGTTTCACAAAATATCTCCGCAAGCGTACGAAGTTAGAAACAAAGTGTCTGGAACAATTTCACTCACTGTAAAAGCATGGCAAAGGTATTTAACATTCGAGTTGACTTCTGTTGCTCAATTCTGTTCTGTAGCTTCTGGCCTTTGTTCCTCTTGTGACTCGAACATCGAAAACGATTTTACAAACAATACTGGTGCGGTATACTGGGGACATAGTATTTCGCAACGGGTTATCATCGACATCTTCAGCTCTCAATGGAAAGTTTCGATCGCGGACTCACTGTTTTTGTTCGGCTTCACGAGCTATAGTGAGCGCAGAGAAATAACGGCGAATGGATACGCATTGAGGTTTAACGGTACAGTGGCTTCCACCAGTGGTCTTCACACCTCCTTTGTCAAAGGAAAAGACTTCACTCTTCAGCTGTTTGTCAGAGTCAATGCTTATGGAGGTACGATTATATCTTATGCAAAAGAATTTACCTTTGCCATTGTCAACGATGTCAAGGTTAAAATCTATGTGGGGAGAACCGCGTATGACGTGGGAGTGGCACTACCCTTGGGAGCCTGGGTACAAGTATCTATTGCATACAGCTCAGCTACAGGTAAGAGTACGGAAATGTAATATAATAGTTTTTTCGTGAGTGTGTTTACTTGTCGTTTTACTTCCTTTAGCTTTAGTTTTCGCTACTTTTTGCTGAAAGCACGGCTGTCTTGATCTAAGAAACAGGAGTAAGGAAATGATAAATTTGGGTAGCGTTAAGGTAAAAACGCTTGCATTTGAACTATGGATTCAACTTGCGTGCTCTCCTGTCAATGTTTTTCTCAATTTGAATTCTCTTAAAAAGTGAAAAAAAGTAATTTTCACAGTTTTTTAGAAAATGGATCCTCTTACCTCGCCTTCAACTAGGACTATCCGTTTTCTTGAAATTAGGTGTTTTTTCCAAATGGAAAACATTTTCAAACGTTTTGGTTGAGACGGTTTACCGTCATGAACATTATGGTCAACCGTCTTAACCGAGTTCGGTGGCGGTTCAAATGGTTGATCAATCAAACCAACAGAAAAACTTCTAAAGTGGAAAAAACCGCCCTGAAACAAAACAGTTTTGGTTTTTACCTGGGAAAAGCCAGATAAACTTCTAGTAGCTAGGTGAAACCTCAGCAGGTACCGACCCATATAGATAGACCTGTTTGAGCTTTTAGAGTGCACAATTCCACTAGTAGATGAAGATTTCTTTCTAGCATGGTTTACTCTGACGATTTGGTATTCGTTTCTTTCTCATTTTGAGAATACGAACCTAGCAAACCTTAAAAATGGTGTTTATTTTAACTTTCAGGAGTCCTAGCCTACTATCAGCTCGATTCTCAAGGCAGCCTTTTCACCAAAGAGATCTACATTGGGCCTAACTTGTTTAGCTCTGGTGGTTCTCTGTGGCTTGGTCGCTGGCACATCACGCAGCATCACATCACTGGGGTGCCATTGCAGCCATTCTTTGGAAGCATAGACGAACTTCGAATCTGGACCTTTGTACTGGACACTGTGCTTGTCCGTCAGAGTTTCCTTGCTGTTGTGACAGGAGACCTATCAACACTTAGTGTCCTGTGGCAGTTTGACGAGGGGATCGGCAGAGTGGTGACTAATCGTATAGCTAGCTCATCGAATATCTACCTTCCACAAGTGATCAGTAGTCGACCTGTGTGGCAGTTTTCTTACATCCGAGATGTGTTTCCATCAGCAGTTATTAGCGTGACCGTCAGGTTTAAAAACGCCACTTTTGGAGCACTAGCCAGTAAGCTCTGTTTCCAACTTATTTACGACACAAGGCTACAAACTCAATGCGGGAACCAATTAGGCTCTGCCGTTCTTCAGTTTTACTACAAGGCGTGCCTCGCCGACATACAGTCATCTGGTTCCCTAGACACTGCTTATGTTGTATTGTCTGCTTATGCTGACTACTGCCAATCTGTCCTTCACCTTCCCTCGTGGCCTGCTCAGCTCCTGTGTCAACAGTTCCCCGAAAGGTTTTCTCAGCAATGGATTGGTACCGACTGTTCTTTCAAGTGCGTATTCGGCAGACCCGACGCAAAAAATATAAGCTTGTGTGTTTGCATCAGAGGATACTGGGGCAAGGACTGCGCCAGTGAATGCCCCGGAGGCGGCAACACCCCCTGTAACGAACACGGCAATTGTGACGTCTATACCGGAACCTGCGAATGCGATTTGAACTGGCGAGGAAATAACGACTGCAGCAACTGCACTCCTGGTTGGACAGGATCTGAATGCTCTGTTGCTGTCGCAGTCACTCAATTGCCGGCATGTTCCGCTTTCCTTGGAGGACATTTCACCAACTTTGACAGCGCTCACTTCAACTTCTTCGGTGTCGGTGAGTTCTGGTTTGTAAGGAGTGCGCATTTCAATGGGCAGTTGAGACAAGTGCCTTGCCACAATGGCGAAACACGCTGCATAAACGCAGTGGCGTTCTCTTTTATTTCTGGGTGGAAGGTGACATTTCACGCTCCTTATAAAGAAACCGAGCGGCCTGTCGTTTGGGTGAATGGAAACATTGCAGAATTCAGTTCAACAAAGCTCAAGATTTCCAGTCAAGTGTCCTTTGAGCAGACCTCTTCAACAACTTATGTTCTTAGCAGCGTGCGTAAAGATCTCAAGTTTCAGCTGCGCGTAGTAGGAAGAGGGCTCGTGATTGCCGGAAATGTCAACCAGTCGCTGTGTGATGGAGGAAACGCATTGTGTGGAAATTGTGATGGCAACAGAGAAAACGACTTTAATGTGACAGGTGGCACTCCTTTGGAGGAAGCATGGCGCGTTTCCGCGGATGAAAGCCTTTTCTTCTACAATTACGGACCTTACAAAGAAGAACGAGTAGTAACTGGCGGCGAATACGCCCTAAAGTTCAAACGGGTCGGCGTGTCTACCGATCTTATGCCAGATGTCTTAAATGCCTCGGTCATCACGACGGAACTGTTGTTTAAGATGCTTCGTAGATCAAATCCTGGAGGAGTCCTCTTTACCTACAGCAAAACAATAACATTGACTTTGTTTATTGAGGTGACTTTGAAAGTGCGCATTGGTTTAGAGATCTGGGACACTGGACTAACTCCTGAGATGGATAGCTGGAACCAGGTGACCCTTGTTTACTATAACATCACCGGTGCAGTATACTTCTACCACATTAATTCCATTGGAATTGTTCGTCAAGCCACTCGCACAATGATTCCTGGGGTATTTCAAAGAGGAGGTAGTACCATCTCTATTGGACAATGGATACCAGCTCTGGAAACTAACAGCGAAGAAGGAGACCGTCTGCCAGGCTTCTTTGGACTAATCGATGAAGTGCGCTTCTGGAACCGTGAATTCAGCCTTCATGATGTCAAAACCAGTCGGAGAATAAATGTTATTTCCATCGCGCGCCATATCGCTATTCTATGGAAGTTCAATGAAGGACAGAACAACATTGTCCACGATCTGGTAAGCGGCGTCCATCTGTACATTCCTTCCGTTCGCAGAGCACCTCGGTGGATCTTCAGTTATGTGAATATCAAGATTCTGCCCGTTACCACTGATATCACTTTCCATACGAATGAACTGAGACTGAAAGCAGAAACGTGGTGCAATGAATCCATCAAGACGTCGCATCTGAGATATGCTTGTGGTGGCCTTGGCAGTGGAACGATATCTTTCTATGTTAGAGCGTGTTTACGAGTGATTGCGTCAAGTCGCCAAGTGTCACTGGGAGTCAATGTCGTGGTAGCGTTTGCAGACACGTGTCAGTTGCAACTGAACGTTGCTACTTGGCCGGCAAGACAAATGTGCAGGTATTAAAACAATATTTGTCATTTTCTGCATAGTTACACCTATAAACAACGCACACGAATTAAATGTGTAACTGAATACCTTTGGATACCTTCATTAACGTAAATTTAAAAGGCAGTTTGAGGGAGGTACGTGACGTCAAATTAAAAATCCATTGCATGCGTAGTAAATGCGTGTCTATGGTGCATTTTCTGTTGTGTGATTGTCGAGGTAAGAGTGTTCCTGAAAAGGGCTATTGCTGCTAACATGAACGTGAATTTTGCCTATTTAAATTGCTTCAAACGTAACAGGATTAGATCCCGTCTGCGTTTGAGTGTTGGATTTATTTGTTACTTAATTTGGCCACAAAGAAATTTAATTTGTGTAAGACTGATTCAGTTTAAGTGAAGTAATTCTTGTAGATTCGGGAAAGATGTACATAAGCGTGCCTATACGATATAGGTTTAAATGTGAAAAGTCATGGTCGGCTATCTTTACCTACAGGTACGAAGTGTTCCAAAGCTCAAGACTTGTCAACTGGATAGGTGTATACTGTGACATTCCCTGTACTTACGGATACGAGATTCGAGGGTTATACGGAAAATGCAAGTGCGACCGGGGTTTCTGGGGACCACATTGTGGCGGAGTTTGCCCTGGTGGACCCGTGAACGTCTGCAGTGGCCACGGACGTTGCTTAAGTCGTAGTGGAAGATGCAGATGTAGGAGAAAATGGCGAGGAGCACTTGACTGCAGTCAGTGCACCCCTGGATACCTAAGTAAAGATTGCTCGGTTGCCATAACAGCACCAACTGAGGAGGTTCCCATAACATCGGTCTTTGGAACTGGTTATTATGTGACTTTAGATGGTGTTAAGATCAACGTGAACGTGGCAGGAGAATTTAACGTCCTCGCTTTGGCTCGCTATGGACTGAGCATCCAGTTCCGTCAAGTAAGAATCGGCAGTTACGTGCGGTTAAGGTGTGTAGCTGTGCGCGTGGGTCAAAATGTGATCGCAATCCACAGCAGCATCGGACTCGTGGGTCAAGTGTTGGTGACATATAATGGTTCTCCTTTTAATTACAAGACCATAATTTCGTTGGGAGTTTCAGGGTTTCTGTTTCAACGAACATCACTCAATAGTTATACGGTAACCGGTCCAGGAGGGTTCCATTTTGTTATAAACTCCCTTGCAATACATTTCGATGTCTCCATCAGGATGGACAGATGGCTGTGTCAAGAAACTTGTGGTCTTCTTGGAAGATGTAAAGACCCTGGATCAAGCGGTATCCCATCAAACTGCCCTAGGGGAGGAATTTTAGATACTTACGACATATCAACTGTAACACAAGATATACTGGTCTCGTACGTGAACAAGTGGACCGTCCCACGCAATGAGAGCTCTTTTGGTCCCATTCTGAACATCTCGGGTGAATCGCCTTCCGTGAGCGGAGGAGGAAGCTGCCTTTTCTTCAATGGCACGTCGGTTGTGTCTCCACCTATAAGCAATGTTTTTGTTGGTAATTACATCACTGTTCAATTCTTTGTCAAGGCAAAGGACCCAAGACTCTACGGAGGAACTGTTATCTCATATGCGCTCAATGAAACCTTTGCAATAACTGTCAATGGAACAATTAGGATTTACTTTGGTGCCATTGTCATTGACACCCAACTCGTGCTAGAAACTGAACTTTGGAATCACATCTCGTTGGTGTACAGGCGCAGTTCGGGTCTTGTTCAGTTCTACCTGATAAATTCCATAGGTGTCATCCAAACAAGAGTCTTCTATGTCGGCGTTGGGATATTCCCCGAAGGCGGCACCTTATCCATTGCACTCTGGCAGATTACCACAGTGTCTGTCTCTGTGCCCGGCTTCGTGGGTTGGGTGGATGAGTTAAGCTTCTGGAACAAGCGGTTCGATTCCGTTATGATACAAGAAATCTGGAATACCATCTTGCAGATAGACACGCCAGGAATTGCACTTCTTTGGAAGTTCAATGAAGGTAGTGGCTTCGTTTGTCGAGCGACAGTAGGATCGTTTGACTTCAGTCTTGCTGCTCCACCTTTCAGAGGACCCGTTTGGTACCCTTCAGATGCACTTTTAGAAGTTTCCGCTTTCGAAATACCGGAGCCCTCCGAGGATGTCGTCGACAATTCAACTCATGAGCTGTGTTCAGATATTTTCCTTAAGGGTCCCCTTTACAATGAGTGTTCCAACGCCACAGGAGGATCCGATTTCTACTACGACGCTTGCATTGCAGAAGTGTCTTCCTCGCGAAGTCTCAACTCAGCTCTCACAACAGCAATTGCCTTTGGAGAAGAATGCCAAGCCGCTCTTAATATGTCAACTCTACCAGGACAAGATCTATGCAACGTACTTCCGCAGGGACGTTATAATGACTGGGTTGGGATAAACTGCACAACGAAGTGTCTCATTGGGTGGTACTCTGATGGAGCTTGCAGATGCGATAGTGGCTACTGGGGAGCGAACTGCTCTAATGTGTGTCCTGGGGGTGCAGATAACCCTTGTTTTGGGAACGGACAGTGTGATATTGCAACAGGTGAATGCAAATGTCATCCAAACTGGCAAGGAGATCAAAACTGTTCTACGTGCAGTCCTGGTTGGAAGGGTCCATCGTGCTCTGTTGCCGTGTCAACAACAGATCCATCCGTTACAAATAAAACGTTTAAGATATGCACCATATCGGAAAGGGGCTACGTGACCGGCTTTGATGGTTCACTCTTCTCCTTCACGACATTAGGAGAGTTCGTGATGATCAATTCTTCCATCCTCCAAGCGCAAGTTCGGCAAGTGCCATGCGAGATTAGTTCCGTTTGTATAAACGCTGTTGGTGTGAGGTTCAATGGAATGTCCATCAGTGTTCACGCTCCATATGAGAGTGACTCAAAGCCGGTTGTGTATGCCAATGGAGAAGAAATCAGTGCTGGCGGAGATCCCACTGAGGAAATGCTGAGAAATAATGTAACCATCCAGCCAATATCCAACACTGCTTACAGCATAGTTATTTCACACTATTTGTCCCTACGAACAGTCTTCACAGATCGGTACATAAACGTGGAATCAACCGTGTCTTTGAGCTTCTGCCAGATTGTGGAAGGCCTGTGTGGCTCTTGTGCCAAAGGAAAACCGGGGCAAAATGAGACACAGGGAAATGGTAGTTCTGTGCTCCCGCAAAAACGACCAACAACAGTGTTAGAAGAGATTGGTGGAGCAAACGCCTCTAGCGGTGATGTGGATATATTTATCAAAGAGAATCTCCCCGTTAAAGACGCAAGCGTAATTGTCATTGACGAAGAAGTTCGCAAGGAGACTCGAATTATTTACGGTGGTATCTACAGTCTATACTATAGATTCACCGCGGTAGTGACACAAAGCATAGTTCGTCTCTTTGTAAGTGAAACAGTAACCTTCCAGCTGCTTGTCAAATCGTGCAATCCTAAGATTTGCGGAGGTGCTTTGATTTCTTACACGTCAAATGTCACGTTTTACATTAGTAACCACATAACAGTGAAAGTTGTCATCGGTTTAGACGTGTACGATACCGGAATTGCCACTGAAGCCAATGTGTGGAATCAGATCTCTGTTGTATTCGTCCGTGCAAAGCTGGAACTCTTTGTGTTCGTGACGTTCTCATCCGGACTTGTGCAGGTACGAAAGTTTATTGTGACAGTAGATCCTTTCATCGCTGAAGGGACATTTGCTATCGGCATGTGGCAACCTGCATCTGGTTCTATCAGTGTGCAGCCAACCAACGTGTTCTACGGACAAATTGACGAAATTTGCGTATGGAGCAGGCCTTTTGACTATGCATTGATTCAACAAAGCTGGCGAGCAAATATCCAGCCTGATGCTCCATCGCTTGTAAACTTGTGGAAATTCAACGAGGGTGAAAATGTCATAGTTAAAGACCTTGTGTCCGGCGTTACGTTATCTTTTCCGAAATATCCTTTAGGAAAGCCGCAGTGGGTGTTTTCTGATGCACCCATTTCCTCCGTGGTCGCAGTGAACCCGAATGAAAACAACGCAACTTTGCGGGGTATCGCTACCCAAGTGTGTTTCGAATTCATGTTTGAAGGACCAATCTACTCTGCATGCGGATTGCTAGGCAACGTAACAATAGAGTTTTACTTCCGCGCCTGCGTACAAGCCATCGTGGACACTGGATCAACAGTTCAATCTATCGATACCGTGATAACAATTTCAGATTATTGCCAGAAAACACTTGGTTTGCCTTATTGGCCAGCACAATCGTTATGCAACAAGTTCCCTGGCAAACGTTTCCCCAACTGGATAGGCGCGAACTGTACAATCCCGTGTATTTTTGGTGGCCAAGCTTCAAATGACAGTGAAGTCTGTGTATGCGATCCAGGGTTCTACGGAGGAAATTGCTCGGGTATTTGTCCCGGAGGGAAAGGACGCGCATGTAACAACCACGGAATCTGCGATGTTGTAACAGGAAAATGCCTCTGCGAACTAAACTGGCGAGGAAATGAAAACTGTACTGCTTGCTCACGTGGTTGGGCTGGAACGGACTGTTCAACAGCAATTACCCGATGGCCATCTGGCAATGTCTTAGTAGGAGTCGGTGCAGTGTCGCTTGGCGGGCACTTTACATCGCTCAGTGGCATCAGCTACAGTCTGCAGGTGACTGGTGAATACTACCTCATATACTCCATCCATGTGTCCGTGGTTGTGCAGATACGCCTGGTGTCGTGCTTTCAACAGTTAACTTGCATTAATTCCATTGCTCTTAAAATATCTTCCCATACAGTCGTTTTGCATGGCCCGTATACGTCTGGTAGAAACCTAGTGGTTTGGTTAAACGGCAAAGTCATCGATATTGATGTGCATCGAATCACTGTGCAGACCTACGGGTTTGAAGTCAACAAAATCACTGCGTATTTATGGGAAGTGAAATACCCAGGGTTGTACCTAAAAGTACGAGTCACTGGACGGTACTTAAGCCTGACCACAAACGCAGCGGGATTAGTGTGTAAGTCGGCGATTGGGCTACTTGGCCCCTGTAACCAGGGTTTCTTAGAATCGCTGGTATCTTACCATCCAACTAAAAACTGCTCCGAAGGAAGCTTTACATTCAACGTAACCGGCAACCAACCGAGCGGTTTCCGTCGAGTAGGTGATTCCGCATCCTCTTTTGGGAAAAACGCGTCAAAGAGCAAGACCAAAACTCAAGATATTATATCGACTCTTGTTGTCACAAAGCTCAAGGTGAAAGCTTGCCACAGTTTGTTTGAGTATAAGTATAAAGACAAAGTGGAATATCGAGACGCAAACGCCGGTTACGCTCTTTACTTTGACCACACAACAGTCGTTTCTGGAGTAATCTATAAAGCGTTCTTGTCCACGGACATAACTATTAAGATCATGTTCAAAACAGTCCGTTACGGAGTCATCCTTTCCTATACCACAAGCAAGACATTCTTTCTTACGAACAAAGGAGGGAAGTTCACGATGCACTATGGAAACAACGTCTATCACACGAATATCGCTGCGGAGCTGAACGAATGGAACCAGATTAGTCTCGTGTTCAGAAAATCTACCACGGTCTTACAATTCTACTACTTCTCGTCCGGTGGACAGTTGCATCGGCTCGACATTAACATCGGGGTGAATATTTTTGTCCCAGGAGGAATCATTGCTTTGGCCGGATGGATGCCATCGCTGGATGGCTCCGGAATTCAGCCTGTTGAGTTCTTTGCTGGGTTTATAGATGAAGTTCGCATCTGGACGCGCTATTTCCATCCTGCGTTCATCCTACAAACCTGGAACAGATCGGTGAGTGCAGAAACCCCAGACATCGCGCACGCATGGAAGTTTAACGAAGGTGAAGGCATCTTTGCTGTTGATAAAGTGACAGGAATGAAGCTGGAGCTTCCTTTCAAGCCATGGAAGGAACCTGAATGGAAATTCTCCGATGTGGTATTGCAATTGCCATTTTACGATCGAGAACAAGCTTTCCCTTTTAAGAACAAAACGTTCCAAGAAAAAGCTGAACTGTTCTGCAACAGGACGTTGTTAATGGGGCCACTAAATTTGAAGTGCAACAGCTTGGGTCCAGGCGTAGCTACGTTTTACTTCAGATCCTGTCTCCAAAGAATTGTAACCTTTAACTCCTTATACATGTCAATGGAAGTGATAATAGCATATGCTGACTACTGCCAGGCAGTCAACAATCTAACCATGTGGCCAGCAAAGCCACTATGCAATGAATTCCCTGGACGGGATTTCCCTATCTGGTTTGGAGAACATTGTGATCGGAAATGCGTCTTTGGCAAGAAGATTGACTCTGAGACATGTCGTTGTTACCATGGTTACTGGGGACCGGATTGCGCTAATCCATGTCCCGGAGGAGCTGCAAGACCGTGTAACAACAACGGAGTGTGTGACAGCGTGACAGGAAAGTGTGATTGTCACGCTAATTACAACGGGACAAAGGACTGTGGTAGGTGCTCCCTGGGATGGACCGGGACCGACTGCTCCCTTGCCCTGGTGTCGCTTAACTTTCGGCAAGTATCCATCGCTATATCGTCTACTGGAGGACATTATGTCACGTTTGACGGTTACAGCTTCACTCTCGTAGTTGTCGGTGAATATTACCTCATAAATGTACCTTACTTGTCATTCCAAGTTCAAGTGCGTCACGTTCCATGCCGATTACAATCTGTTTGCGTCAACGCTATAGGAATACGAGTTTCCTCAACTGTGATATCATTCCACGCGCCGTACATCACTGGCGGAGTTCCAGTTATCTGGGTCAACGGAAAGCTTGTACTCCTATCTGGACTTACCACCAATCTTGGAGAAGTTTACCTTGGCGTCTACCTTAAGTACGAAGGACACAATCACTACCAAATCGCTTGGCAAGACAATTTTGTCATCCACATTCGTATCAATGGACGGTACCTGAGTTTCAAGGTGGATGTGAAATCGCCATATTGCCATAACTCCACGGGCCTGCTTGGGTCTTGTGACAGTGACCCTAACAACGATCTTAAAGTTAGCTCAAACGCAAGTGTCATTCCTGCAAACGCCTCTCAGTTGGTGCTAAATGCAGGAGTTGGAAGTCACGCTCTTGTGCCTGAAATAGACAGCCTGATTGTTTTGAAATATGAACACTTCCAAGAATCACGACTGCCATCTGGAGGAATTTATTCCCTTGTCTTCAACCACACTGGAGCCTCGTCCAAGTCGCTAATGAGAACATTTGTTAATAATGTAGATATCACAATCGAAATCCTGATAAAGCCGTACGGATTCGGTGGCACCATTTTCTCCTACGCTGTCCTTCAAACATTTGCGATAACGATTGAGAATTCCATCACAATCCGCATTGGAAAAACCATCATCAATACCGGTGTTAAGGTGACTATCAAGCAATGGAGTCACATATCGCTTGTCTGGTACCACAAGACTCAAGTTCTGGAGTTCTATCACTTTGACTTTACCGGTAAAGTGCAGCGAAGATCCTACATTTTGGCTACCAATCCGTTCTTACCAGGCGGTATCCTCTCTCTCGGGCAGTGGGAGCTCTCTCCCGGAGAAAACGAAAACTACACAACTACATCATTTGTGGGCATCATTGATGAAATCCGTGTGTGGAAGCGCGCATTCAACCCAGCTCTCATACAACAAAACTGGCGCATGAATGTTCTACCAACACATCCTGACGTCACAGGGCTCTGGAAGATCAACGAAGGTGAGAGTGACGTCATAAAGAATCTGGTTTCCGGTGAACACATCTACCTACCAAGATCACCTTGGCAACAACCTTTGTGGGTGTTTTCTGATGCTGACGTGAGGACAAATTTTACATCATCTGACAAGCCATTTGAGACGCATTTTCCCAATAGGACACTAGAGAATAGCGCAAAGTCCTTCTGCTTGGAACTGTTTTATAGAAGTCAAATGTATGACCTGTGTTACGGTGGACTGAAAGCTGAGCTCGAATTTTATTACCTTGTTTGTCTAAACGACATAGCAACAACTGGGTACATCAGCGCGGCGCTCACAGCTGTAATAACCTTCTCTGACCACTGTCAGGCTGTGCTTAACCTCACCACCTGGCCAGCTCAGCCGCTTTGTAACAAGTTTTCTGGAGTTCACTTCCCGCTATGGATAGGAGACAAGTGTGATGTAAAATGCGTTTTTGGCGCTATGGATCCCAGCGACCGTAACCTTTGTCTTTGCACCAAGGGATACTGGGGTAGTGATTGTTCCAAGATATGTCCAGGTGGGCTTCTGAATACTTGTGGAGGACATGGATGGTGCGACAGAACAACAGGCCGATGCAAATGTGAGGAGAATTGGGCAGGTGACGGAAACTGTAGCAGTTGTAGTCCTGGGTGGAATGGAACAAACTGTCAATTTGCTGTCAACCTTGTCACTGGTATAACATCCAACACTGTCGTGATTGCATCGATTGGAGGTTATGGTTACTTCACGACTTTCTTCGGCGTAAGTTTTACCTACAGAGTGGTTGGCGAATTCTACCTGCTGCGATCCATTCAGCGCAATTTCTTCATCCAGCTACGACAAGCTCCATGTGTGACTGATGGCAGTTACACCTCCCTTTGCACCACGGGGTTTTCGTTTGGTTTCCATGGCAGCCATGTTGTCATCCGTGCACCGGTCACAACGCTTTCGAGGGCAGTTGCCGTCTTCCCTCTTGTTTGGCTGAATGGCAAAGTGGTTCAAGTTGATCACAGAACCCAACTATCCTTGCATTTCGTCATGGTACGCATTTCCACAGTCACCTTTCACATCTATGGTCCAGACGGAATTAAATTCGTATTGACTGTCGGGAATAGCCTTTCTGTTACGATTCACACGCCAGCCATATACTGTTATAACTCCACAGGTCTACTTGGGGCGTGCAAAGACCATTCGTTTAACGGCTCCAATAGTCTCGAATTATACATCAGCGCTCTGAAAACCAGTTCCGCAGTTGATGTCTCCCAGACCTTATTCATCTACAAGTTCATTCACTACTTGGAGCATCGCGTACCCACTGGCGCCGGATTCAACTTGTTCTTCTCAGATCACTCAGTTCGTTCGGGTGCTATCTATTTCCCTACTGTCGATGTCTTGACAGTTGAACTGCTCATTAAGGCGCACAAATCAGGAGGAGTTATCCTTTCGTACTTAAGTCAGAATATTTTTGCTGTGGTGGACAATGTGACACTGACAATCATTTACAGTGGGTCAGTGTATCACACTGGTTTTAAACTTGAGATCGGCTACTGGAATCAAATCACCCTGGTTTATAAACAGCTTGTTGGGATCCTTCACTTCTACTTCTTCACCTCTTCGGGAGAAGTCAAAGTGCGCGTATTCAAGCTCGACAGTTACGTATTTAACAACGGTGGGGTCCTGGCTCTAGGGCAATGGCAGCCGTCACCTAGTTCTGACAACCTCCTTCCTGAATCGAGCTTTATTGGTGAGATTGACGAAATGCGTATCTGGAAAAGGCGAACCAACCCAGACCTTGTGAAAGTTAACTGGAAACTGAATGTACAAGTTGACATCTACCCAGACTTGTTGCACCTTTGGAAGTTCAACCAGGCCGAAGGCAGAGTTATTCGAGACTTACGTGGGAACAGTGACCTGTTTATGATCAAGTTTCATGAGCCTCTTAGGTCGTTCTCAGATGCAGACATTCCTCGCCTGAAAGCGAAAGACACTGTTTTCGTTAACTTGAAACTACGACAAGATGCAGAGAGGTTCTGTTTCAAACTTATTCTCAGCGGAACCTTGTACCTGAGATGCGAGGCGCTTACCCTTCAAGTGGCTCAGTTCTACTACAGAGTTTGCCTACACGACATTTCGCTGTCACTGAATTTACACTCGGCTGTCTATGCAGTCGTTACATTCGCCGACTATTGCCAGAGCGCTCTGAAACTAACTGAGTGGCCGGCAAAGGAACTGTGTCATCATTTCGTACTTCAACGATTTCCATACTGGATCGGTTCGCGCTGCAATACACGGTGTGTCTTTGGCTATTCCATCCCTGACGTGAACGCAACAGATGGTGTCTCCTGCAAGTGTCAGCCAAGCTACTGGGGAAAGGATTGCTCAAACCTTTGCCCTGGTGGACTTAAGAGAACATGTAACGGACATGGTGTTTGCAGTGTAACCAACGGTACGTGTGAGTGTGAGCCACACTGGCGAGGCAATGTTACCAATCTGTCTGTTGGCGATAAGGCAGCATTACCTTGCAGTAAGTGCACGGATGGTTGGACGGGCACGGACTGTGCGATCGCCGACGAATCCTCTGTAGTGGAGTCCTCTGAGACACAAATGGCGATAAACTTTGGAGATCCTCATTTTACCAGTGTAACAGGCGTGAACTTCCACTTTGAAGCGCCCGGAGCATATCTACTCATCAACACATCTGCAGTGGTGGCGCAAGTGTTGATAGTTCCGTGCAATAACAGAATGAGCTGTCGGCGAATCAGTGAAGTCGCTCTGCGGACCTCACAAGTGTTGCTGTTTGTTCGTTACAATGATCTTGAGACACTTGAAAGTGGGACACTTAACCAAGCAACTAATGAATCGTCCAAGCTTGGCGATTCCGATGAATGGGTAGCGGTTGCTGATATCAAGTACCGCTGGCTCAGAAGTACCATTTTGGAAGTTGCTTTTGTAGAGTACGACAAAGTTCAGTTTAATATTCTGACCTACAGCGGTACTCTGGGAACAGCAATACAAATGCCAGAGTCAATGAGGGCCGACACAGATGGCATCTGCGGAGCGAAAGAGAGTAAATGGATACAGGAACACAACAACAGGAGCCTTGCGCTACATTTAACTGATCCCTCTCGAGACCCTGCCGCAAACGCTTCCAATGAAACAAGAAACCAGCGTGCACTGAATCAAGAGACGCTTGATCAAAAGCTCAGCACGCAGTTTAAAATAAATGAAGAGGACAACTTCTTGACAACAAAGAATGCCTGGCGTAGCTTTTCCGGCGCAGGATACATGTTGGAGTTCTCTTCCAGCAACACTGCTGTCATGTTCGCTAGTAACACTAGCTTGCCCATTCTCGACGAGTTTACTATTGAAATCTGGATATGTTTAGTCAACAAGGGCTCGAGCGTCGCCCACCTTTGCACATCGAGACAGGAACCCTCGCCAGAACGAATTGTAGGAACTCATGCCATCTTCTCGTCTGCAACAAGTAGTGGGAACTTTGCTGTCATCTGTAAAGACGGAATACAAGTAGACTGGGATGAGAAGATATTTGTAAGCGGTATTAATATTCATGAAGGTGTTTGGACTCATTTAGCGGTGACCTGGAGAAGAGTCGATGGACGGATGCAAGTGTTTGCCTACGCACAAGGCGAACATCACCAGTCAACGACGTTTGGCGTGAAAACGGGAAAGCAGTTCTCTTTCGAAGGGTTGTTGATTCTCGGACGGTACATCAGAGGATACATGATGGACAGCGAGTACGACATACGTGGAGCTTTGGATGAGTTTAAGGTAACAACAAGTTGATTTCATATTTACCAACTGAAGGAAAAAGGACATAAAGCTGTGCAGTAAGAGCTGACAACCAAATAACAAACGAATGAGAAATGTGGAAGCCATTGCATGTTGCAATTAAATTTATGAAATGTTAAGCAATAGCTAAATAAATCCATTTTAGAAAATCCATTTATTAATGTTAATGCGTGGGATAAGGTTGCCCCGAAATTAAACACAAACTGAAATCTTCTCCCGCAAAAACCAATTAAG
>Ga0126336_10000247_pt1 | contig 18995 bp, 9 predicted proteins | sample SidCmetagenome_FD_92530 | JGI IMG/M metagenome (GOLD analysis project Ga0126336, IMG submission 92530) | Coral microbial communities from El Islote,Puerto Morelos, Mexico - Siderastrea C C metagenome | ecosystem: Host-associated > Invertebrates > Cnidaria > Coral | place: El Islote,Puerto... | reverse complement strand
TTCGAGTACGCATCAAACGCTCCTTCGTTTAACAATTTATAATAAACGTGCCTTTGAATACAGATTTTAATTCCGAGAGATTATTCTTCTCCAACCAGTCTGCTACAAATTCAAGAGATTTTCTTTGGAAATAGGCAGTCTTCTCTACGCGGTCCGGCGCCATTGTGCCAACTGAGAAGTGATAAGCTAGTGACGTGCTTCACAAGAAAAACGAGAAGTTATTTTCGATTTGCCCCACCCCCCTACCCCCGGGACAAAACCGTTTCAAACAATTCCCCACCCCGGGCCCGAAGGGCTGGACTTGTCCCGGGGGTTGCCCGGGGGGGGATGGTAACAGGTAAAATTGAACCATGCATTAACCTTAGATCAATATATCACCAAGTAATAATTTAATGACAATACTGTTGGTTATGAGGTTCGCCTGGTTGTCAACTACTTGACGCAACAACTTGGGGGAAACCAAGGAACATGGATGATTTGTCGATCAATTTGCTCAGAGTTCTACTTTTAAAACAGTGGAGAAAACTGGAACTGTACCAAGGGTTGATTTTAGCAGATTACGTATTTTGATAGCTAAAAATCGCTGTATATGCCGATTTCAAAACAAATTTGGAAACTAATTTAACCAGCTGTCGACTAGTATTGGTCGTTAACAATGTTCTGTTCAATCACAGAGAGATGTTTTGAGAGGCATTCAAACACATATATCGTCCAAGCGCAGAGATTTTTTTTAAATTCAGTATTCATAATTTGCCATAGTATTGGTATTTTCCGGGTTCGTCAGTTGTATGAGAATTTAATGTTTCTGCTAAATTTTCCGTGCGTTTAAGTTTTGTTAACAGTTACATGCAGCCACCACGAAGACAACCACAAGTTTTTTTTCCCGTTTTTAGTATTTGCTTATCAAGTAAAGCACCCTGTGAAGTTTTCAAGTGTCACGAGTGGTGCGATAATATCTGTGCTAAATAACTCTTTTCAGCTCTTTCTTACAATGACATATATAATTTATAAAAATATGTAAGTTTGCTTGTGGTGTCAGATTATTCACAGAAAATTAGATGGAAATGACCGCCACAGCAATTCGTCAGTTCCCTTTTTCCAAATATTTCAGTCAAGTAACGTTCCTCTTTAAGGAGTCCAGTGACAATATGCCAGTTTTCTATATCTTTTTGTATTATTTTTGTAGGTTCTCTGTTCTTTTTATTTTTTTGCTACCTAGACAACTAGCTTATAACACTCTTACATGCCCTTGACATGCGTAGGTTTTCACTATCTGAACGCGGAGATAGTCTAAAAATAAATGATACAAACAATCTACTGCCGTTTTTGTTTAGATTCATAGAAAGCAGAAAAACTCTTACCTGTTTGAACTATTTTTAGGTAAGAAAACAATCTGTTGCTTTATAGGAAGGTACTTTTACCATATTTGGACCGCTTTCGACTGCGTTTAGGTGAGTAAGCAAATTTAAAAATTTCGAGCTTGTCTAAAGCATTCACGACCTAACAGTTCTCAGTCTGAATTGAGTACCGTAAAAAATGTCTGAGGGGCAAATTTTTCCATATTAAATTTGTTTTTACTTCTTTCCTTTCTTATCGCCATCTCCTTACTAAAGAACAAGTTAATCTAGATTCACTACAGTCTAGTGTGGCTAAACTAGGGAGCAGGTGTTCCGGCAGCAAAAATTGCGTCCGGGAGGCAACCGACGTTTTTGGCTTGAATAAAGCAGATTTTCTTCGTGTTGCTGTTGTTTGTTGGTTCTTTGCTTCTCCTGTGGCTAAACAGGGAAAACATTTGTTTCTGCAACAATGTTTACTAGTGTAACCAGGGTTAAAGTAAAGGCAAAGTCGCGCCCGAGCCGCAGGACACCCACACGGCTGGAGCTTAACCGGGTTCCTGTGGCATGAAGCAACTGGGAGTATGAACACAACCCTCTCCCCCTCCCGCCCCCTCCCGCCCCCTCCCTTCCCCTCCCCCGCCCGTTCATCGCAGTGTTACTGCAAGCATTATGTTGCCGGTACCCATTTATACAGCCGGGGGGGGGGGGAGAAAGTATCGAGCAGTCTCTTGTCTGAGGAAACAACATGATGGCAAGGACTGGGCCTTGAACCACCGGCAACCACCCTACGACTGTGTCCCCGCGCAGCGCAGCGTAATCAGGTCCTTACGAATTATCTCGAAGAATTCCCACAAAACGAGGAACTGGAGAATAACAAAACGGTCTCACAACAAAGTGACAGCAATTTGGATAGGCAAACATCTTTATTCTCTCGTATGCATATGGGGAACTTGCTTAATGCGCTTTTATTCGACACCCCTGAACAGAAAAAAGTTCACCAGTGACGATTAGCTCATCAGTAAACTATGTTTCATATACTCATGTTAAGTTACATTTTCTAATGTTTCTAACGAACGTAAGAAAACCACTTTAAGAGGCTTTGATGCTTCCACTAGTAATACATGTACACACAACTTTCAAATTCATAATATTTGCTGATCCCTTGATTGGGAATAAAGTTTAATCATTTAGTGTCAGTTTTAATAACGATTTCAGAAGGACTAAACTAAAAGTGAGCGAAGTTTGCAAATACATTCACGACAAGGTCAATCCTACACAAAGTAATTGAAACAATTGAATTCTGCAAATTTGTTTGTTTGTTTGCTTGCTTATTGGGGGCGGGGGACTTAAGGGCAAACCTGATTTACTTGAGTGTCAAATTAGGGATTTTGCCTAAAAATGGGATGCTTAAGGTTTTGTTCCCAGTGTTTTGTCGATCAGGGTTTAAATTGGAATAGACACTGACAATTCGTTAACTCACTGTTAATAACTAACTCGATATTTGCTCGGCGTTCAAAGACCTGAAGAATAACTGACATCATTATTTGTGTTTCTTCTCGTTAAAGAAAATCCTCCAGCCTTGTGTGAATTAAATCGGGACGTTAGATTGTGATTGTTCGTGAGCTTTTTTAAACAATCTCTCAACGCTCGACGATATTTTGGGACTCTCCAGGCGTAGATGAAAGGATCCACAGCAGAATTTATGAACAGGAACCGAGACAGGATCACGTCAATTTTATGAAAAGTGACGGATTCTTGGCAGGTCTTGCAGAAATACAGCAAATGTAACGTGATGTATTGTGGAATGTAAGTGATGTAGAACATGGCCAGAATAGTCACGATTGTGATGGCCATATTTCGCTGACGAGCCAAGTTATGTCTCATTCCCACTGCTGATTCTTTGAAGCTGTGACATGCTTCTCGTGTGCGCCTCGCGAGCGCGCGAAACACGTTCACGTAGTTAACCGTGAGTAAAATGGCGGGAATCGAAGCGTGAGTATGAAGATAAATCAGAGTGTATGTCTTCTCGGGTATATTTGTCGCTGGTAGTATTGACATTAAAAGAGCAATAATCCATATTAAGGCAATAACGATCTTGATTCTTCTTGTGGTGATTTCACTCTTGTAAATTATAGGGTTGTTGATGGCGATGTAGCAGGTTACCGACATCGCAATTATTGTTGCGCTGCTAACAAACAGCGTCGTGCTGACAACCGTGTAAATAACTGCCTTGAAGACTCTAACATAAGGCATGCTTAGTCCGTGGCATCGATACACATCTCTCAAAGCCACCGGGAATACAGCGAATGTTCCTTGCAGAAATTCCGACGCGCTTAAATTCGCGATGAGGAAACTTGGCGGAGTGCGGAACGATCGTCGAGGGTCTTTGTAGATTGTAAAAAGCAGAATAGCATTGGATACGACAATCATTACTGACAGGGTAAAACCCGCTACTGCAAGACTCGACCAGAATTCAGGAACATTTATAATCTCAGCATAGAAATCGTTGTCTTCTCCGGTGGACTTCATCATTGGTACAACGCTTGTCATTTTCCAGGAACAGTTTGAAACCTTGTTACAAAAGTTAATTCGCTGAATTTCTTTAGTTTAGAGCCTTTATACTGGTTGCACTTGGTCAGTTTACTAGACGTTAAGATGTCTTGCGATAGATTTCACTGACATGTCACGTTTTGTTTCAGCCGGTATTGTTTGTTGTAAGATTCACAATTCGATGCTCGAAGATTTTCAACCGTTGTCGATGTGACATGAATTTGATTAAAATGCTTTCTGCTCATCTCATTGGGTGATTGCTGATTTGAAACTTAAAAGGGCCAATAACGCCCTTTGTCACTCAACTTGACAGAAATTACTGGAAACATTGTTAATTGGCGTCTCTCGGGGCATTTTGGAACAGCAGAAGAAACTCTCACCTAAATATCGCAACCATTGTAAAGCGAGGCTGTAAAGCTGTCATATTTGTATTCTAATTGATGAAAATTACTATCGAAATTGACCTAAGACGTGACTGGGATGTAAAAGATCTAAGAATCTTTGTTTGTATAAATCTATTTTTAGTGTTTGTTGAACTTGGTCGAAACTTCGTGCTTTTTCGATGACAGGCGTTGAGAAAGAAAGAGATGAAAATAGAATAGGAAGAAGCGATACAATTTTATTAAATACTAAAAATATTGAAAAATTAAAATTTATGAGTTATACATTAATCATCAAAAATGTTTGAAAATGGTTGGTTACAGGATAAACTATAGCTAAGACAATTTCTTAATAATGTAAGAGAAACGTGATAAGAAACTGGAGAGTAGCTTCGTTCCAGTAAGGAAGCAATACTCATATTTTGGCTTCTTGTCAGTGGAAAGAGTGATAACTCTGGCAGCAATAAGTCGACAGACTAATGTTCATGTTATTTATACACCTAATTCAATAAAGGTTGCTTTGGGCATTGGGCAATTGGGCATTGCGAAGCTATTGTTTGGCGGTCACTCAAGCAAAGCATTGCATTGTGTTCCGTATGCCCCAATGCCCAATGCCCAATTGCCAATGACCAATTGCCAAAGCAACCTTTTTGAATTGGGTATATTCAGGTGTGTATTCCACTAAGGTATCAGCTTCACGAAGCTTCACGAAAGTGCACGTTAGGGACCTGGGAACAGGTAACGATGGGTAACGAAGGTCCGGTAACTTGGTGACTATAAATTCGCTCCAAAAGTGAATGAGCTGAAAGAAACGCCCGTTTCCCAGCCTGACGGAATTTGGAAATTCTGGCACAATGGAATGGACTGCCATATTAAAGGTCAGAAACTCTGAAGCCAGGGTGAACTATGGGCGGGTGAAAGAGCCCGGTGGTATGTATAAGGATACCCTAAAATAGGTATGTAACCAGTCAAAGCTCAGCAGTACGTTTTCAGGCAATACTCAAACTTAAAAATATCTTATTTTGATTTCATGCTTTTTGTTGCAAATTTGTAGGGAATGAACTTGATACTGAGAACCATAAGAGCACAGCGGACGAAATAGAGCCTAGTACAAACTAGCCATTATCAATTCTCGAGGTGTTTTTGAACTTAACGGCTTGCAAAAACTGGACACAGATTTTTTTTCTCGCTTAAATCATTGCATCCTGTTATATGCTACTTGCTATCAGGAATTAAATCTAGTATTGTCTTCCTAGCTAAGCTTTTATTTAAAAAATTCAAAACCCATTATCCATCACAACTCATCACGCTGCGAGTCAAACCTGTCCATCCATCCGCCAATCTTGAACAGCGGTGTTGTTCATTCAGGGGTATCCGATAGATTGTTTCGTTGAAATATCTGTTCGGAAGGCGTCACCCCAAACTTTCGTAACATGGGAAAATCAATTCCTTTTGATTTTGGAGGGACAAAAATGACCTTTAGACTACTAACAGCAGCTCGAAAATTCTGGAGATAAGATTCTGTTCCCTACAATTTTCAGCGACATAAAGTCTTTACCTAAAGAACCCGAACCGCAGTTCAAACTATTTAAGCTCACTCAAATGTCCCTTTCAGTGGCCCTGAAATAGTCCGTTGGGTGCCCTTGTTTGCATTGTTTGCAAGCCAACGATTACTAAACTTTTGTTTTATTTCTTCTGAGAACGTTCAAAAATCTTCAGTTTCAATAATCTTCAGTTGATCTGCCATTCACGAGCCATTAGAGATAAAATCTTGGTAAAATCATTTTCTACAACTTTCAAACGGTCACGCCGGCTTACTCAATTGAAACCGTACCATGATGTCACTAAGATCTCATGCGTGTCTTTCAGCTTCTCACACATTCGCCCAGCCATGAAATTGAAAGCCACTTCTCTTCCTCTTGAGTGGATAACACCGATCAAACCGATTCACATGAGTACCCCGGTCAGCCTTGTATGTTACTTATTACCTCATAATACCGGCATGTGCGGGTGATAAGTTGATATCTGACCAATCAGAGCACGTTATTTAGTAAACCGTGACGGTTTGTTTTGGTTACCTCATCTCCCGGGAACTATCGCTGCATTCCTTTCCGAGGTAGTAATCAAGTTCTGGAGATAGTTTTGTGGGTTGATAAACTCAAACGCAGCTAGCAAGTTTTATTCTACATCACGAATTCAACGATCAGCAATTGCTAGCAGCTAGAGATTGACCAGACGCTATGTTGCTGAGGAGGGACCCTAGTTTACCCTGGACATTCCAAACGAAAAGGTTTTTGTTGATTATGTGTCAGTTAAGGTTTTGCGCACTCGTTTTTGTTTTACAACCAAAAAGAACTTTAACCTTAATTTACATTAAGTCCTAAGCTTGAAACAATATTACACATCTTAACTGAGGTTTCTTAACTGATTTTAATGTTTGTACAGAGAGATAATCATGTTGCGGTTCAGCAAGTTAGTATCCTTTAGTGAAGTTTTTAGTTCTCTCTACTCTCCTTTCTTGTCGTCTTAGCATCTATTGAAATATTAAGAAAAAACTGAGTGTTAATTATCGCTATAGTGTAAAAGGTTCATGTGAAACTGTATAGATCGTTTTAATTTGGATGCTAACCCTATCTGTCATCAGTCGTTTCCTCGCAAATTATCATAAGGTCTTTTCTCTCCTAAATATTCAAAGTCAGTATAACATTGAAAGTGTGGTTTTTTGCTAGGATATCTCCCCGTTCCGTATTTTAGTCCTACTGTATTAATGCAGTATAAGTGATGGTTTATCTCGTTAATCTAGTTTGGTTTTATTTTCAAATTGCTGGTACCCGTTTTCCTGGGATTTTCAACGGATTTCTCATAAAGTTGGGTGATTTTAGTCAGTTAATAAGAACATTTAGTCACAATTCCAAACAGAAACACAGTTATCCAATTTTTATAGCCTAGCTTTGTATAACAAGAGACGAAGGACAAATCTTAAGCCTAACCCAGTGTACGAGTATCTTCAAAGTTTATGTTCTAATTTTACGGTTGTTTTTAGTACCTGTTGCAAGGTACGTTTCCAGTTTGACATACGAAAATTATTCAAGTCTATAGCGCATAAAAGCGAACGCAATACTCTAAATATATATAGCTCGTACTCAGTTTATTTTCCCCAAATCAATTACGGATTATACCTGTGGACTGAATAAGTAGACTTAAACGTAACCGGTTAAATGTCGTATTGGTTCCCCACGTGCTTACAATTCTATTAAAGTACCTGTCTTCCCAGGGCTTTTGCGGAGTGAGTGGCTTGGAACTTGAGCAAACATAAATATAATTTCATCCCATTAGCTCCAATTGGACACTTCTAGCAATTTGGCAGTACATCGAGATGATCATTTTTAACATTCCGTTAACCCTTTACTTGGAAAAACAAATGATACTGCAAGAAGAACTTTAATGTTTATCATTAAATTGATGAAGGTCAAGTAACCATTTCGTCCAGGGTATTGGAAACGTTTAGCACTATTGCCTCTCTTGCTCTTGTTGCCTGAGACTAATTCGTTTATTTTCGTAGTTTTGATGCCTGCAATTGCGATAGTATCTAACGATTGATAATAACGATGATTAAGTGATACAGGATAACATATTCTCAGTGTATACTTTGCATGTGATTCCTAGTTATGAGCCATGTTCTAGTCAAGGAAAGGGTAAAAGCTTCAAGCACTTGTTTAACATTTGCTAGTTGCTTTTGTCCCGTTTCTAGACTAGATATCTTGAGAGGCCAATCGAAGTACGCCTGTTGTTATTAAGTTTAGAAGCTTATCTTTTTTCCTGGATTTAACTCCGGTACAAGTGTGAAGTCTTAATGAATATATATTAATTCATTACACTGGTTGACACATCAGCTCAATAAAGAGACGTGGTCTACTAGTTTATTTCTGGTTATTTATTTTTCTTATTTATTTACTTAGTTGCTGTACAGTATCGTTCAAATCTGGACATAGTATGAGATAAAAAAAAGAATTAAGATATTTTATTTGTTTTGTCTGCGTTGCTACGTGTATTACTCGGTAAATCCTGGGTCGGGGATTGTACTTTACAGCTGATGGGTTAAACTTGGCTTGTCTAAATTTGTGTTTATATTACAGGCAGTTTCTTTACTGTTTTTCAGACTGTTTATAAAATTTTATTCTTTATAATTTTAATTATACTTTAATTAGACTTTAAAGTCTTTAAAACATTTATTTTTAAGTTATTCATCTAATTGAGACGATTGCTATTGTAAATAGTAAATACGAATTAAAAGATTTTTGCAGGGAAGAATGTGTTGAATTGAATTTATTCAAATGAATTAGTTTTATTTCTTAACCCTTTTGCTCCCGAAAGCAAACGTAAAGTCCTGTTGTGCAGTTCTAACTTTTGAGTCCGTGGATGAAGTCCTCAAGTAGTGTGGCCGCCCAAATTAAACCTCTTGTACAGTGCTGTTCATTTAATAATACTTTTCAAAATTTGAAAATATTGTCCAGTTTTAAGTTTGGTTCACGGTTAACGTAATAACAATATATGTCGAGCCCAACATTTCATTATTTTAAGGGCAAGTTCTGCCCTTAATCACTAACAAAGACCTTCCTCTTTACGGCTGGTGGCAGGTGATGTTGATGTCCGGTCGTCGTTGATGAAGATGACAATGTTGAAAACAAAGATGCGTTTACTTTGATACACTGTTCACACCGAAGTGACTGCATCGCGTGAGAAACGCTAAAGAAATCATCATCAATGACAATGATGTCCAATGATCCTGAAGGTCTTTGATAGTTCAATGATGGCATGATTGCAGTGTCGCCTATAAAAAATCGTCTTCCACGTCTCGTAATTATACAAAGGTGGCAATCTGTTGGCCATTCTAAAGCACGTTTATTGTTCTTTTCACGCCGGTTGAATCCTCACCTGAAGTCACTGAAGAACAAAAACCATTATGAGTTGGTGTCGGTCATTTAATATCATTTCATGGTACAGTCGAACCTCTCCTTACGGATACCTTAGTCTACAACATGGAAACGGCCCTTTCACGGGCAATTTGTTTAGTTCGAATTATAGTCCGAAAGAGAATCACAGATGTAAGCTCTACCCCTTTCATAAGGAACACACCCCTAAAACGGACAATTTTTACATCTGCTGCGATCTTTCGATCACAGTTTAACTACGGGTTTTTTATTGACGTGGAGTTTTTGTTTTGTAAGTCTAGTTTTCGTGGGTAAATGCCTTGGCATCTTAAATTTAAAAAAAATAATAATCAATAAAAAAACACCAGATTCCATTATCAGTCGATGTATCACAAAATGAACAGTAGCCTATATATAAACTGATGTACTCTCACACCCCCAGCTTCTCCGAAGGAAGAAACCTCCCAAGCTTGCCACTCAGACAAACCAGTGCTCGATGATTAAACATACCTCTGGATATTTGGTTCCTGAATACTATTCCTGCATGAGCCCCATTCTTACTCAAATAAACTTGAGCCTTCGTTCCATCATTCGCTGTCAACGTGTGCACAAATCCACCTTTGGCATGCGGCCCTTTGTTGATTGGCTGATTAGGAGTTGCGTGATTTTCGAGTTTGGCGCCAATCTTTTGCGGTGCAGCTGGCGGTGCAGCTGGCGGTGCGTTTTTGGCGGTAAGTGTAACTAGTGTCTTTGTTCCCTGGGCCGTGGCGTTAGTAGGAGCATCTTGTTTTCTATTTTTCAATGGCGACGCAAATGGATCTGCGGGCTTAGAATACGTTGCTGATGCGCTGGATACGACAGTATTGTCTGGCGTGGAGCTAGCAGTCTTTACATCTTCACTGGGTTTTGTATTGTCTTCAAGAAGTGGAGTCATCGTTGGTAAAGGACCTATTAAAAATTTTAAGCAATCAAGCCTTGCACCGCTCTCAGGCCATTTGTTAGACTACAAGTAGTCCTTTTTTTTTTCACTTCAACCGTTCGAAAAAGGATTGCGCATACCACGCCGTTAAAAGGTAAACATTCACTGTGCAACGTTTCCAGCAACATTGAGCAATCCCTCGAGTGTTTATACCAAAAATTGTAGAGTTTAAAGGAGCAGTCTCATCAATTTTTAGTATCACTGTGAAAAGCCGAAAGACACATTTTTATCTATGGAAGCCTAAAATAATGGTCCAGTAGTATTAAAATGGGTATTCCAGTACATGGAAACCATAATAATTATGTCTGGATAGGGATGGCCAGGATGGAAATGGCGTCCGACTTGAAAACTTCTGGCAGAATTTTTCAAGTTTCTGACCTTGTGTCTCAGATAAAATCTCTAAAAACTAGATTTGGCTTGTTTTTGTTTTGAAAATTCATTTAATACTGTTCCCTGGGTGGTCTAAAAGCAGTTCATGCGTGAGCAAGGTACTTTGATACAAATTAATCAAAATTGTGACAAAGAAGATAGGAAAATCGCCTTGAGACTGACCCTTTAATATTGCACACATAAAATGCAATTCTCCCTAGGACAGTATGTCCGCGACGTTGCCGCAGCAGCAATTTTGGGTGTGGAGGGCTCTCTGCAATTTACGGAATGCACATAATGTTTTGCTCTATATCTGGTGTGGTTCAATTTTATCCTTGGTTCAATTTTTATTTTCCTTTGTTTTTGTGCATGGTGATGTATGATAATGGTATAAAACAAAGGAAAGTAAGAATTGAACCAAGGATAAAATTCAACCACAACATATCCATCCCAATGTTATTTGGGCAATCAGTGTTTATCATGTTACTAAACAAGAATTTGAAACTGATCTAAAATATAAAAAGTTAAAATGATGTTATAAAAAAAACTTTTAGGAAAACTAAATTTTCGACAACTCTCTGTTGCCTTCGTCAGAGTTTGTTTGAAACAGTGTCACTGCATGCATAATCAGTTTTTATGCGTCGCTGGTCTCCAGGGATGCTACCAAAGGTAAATAAACTTGTGGGAATTGAACATGTTCGTTTACGGAATTGCGGTCTTAGATGGAATGCAAAGCTTCCAGGAAAAGGTGTTCTTGCCTATTGTTCAGGTTCCTTTCCAGAATTTCGACGTAGTCTGGGTGAATGTCGTGATCTATTGTTTCGGCGTGGTGCCTAATTGCTCTCTCATTGTTCGATCTTGTACCCGGCTTGTGTTCTGCACCTCGTGAAATCTTAGGCACCACACCGAAACAACAGATGACGACATTCACCCACCCCAATATTCACAATAAAAGCGTCACGATATTAAATATTTTCTTTAGCTTACCTCCTTCCGGGGGAACATTCCTTATAAACTCCGCAAAGCCTCCCTCGTTTCCACTGGGCCTGTACCTCGCAACAGTTATGAAGCCATACAGCTTACTGACTGCAGTCCCAACTCCTAGTTCAGCTGTGTTTGCCCAGACCAGCTGACTGAAATGCTTGTACGGACCGCTCCTTGTCTTGGGGCCTCCTTTATCAAAGTCGTAGTTTTTCACTTCATCATACCAGCGCTGAATCATCTCTCGACAGTTAACACAGTTGTCAACCATGGCTCCTTCGCATTTTGGAACAGCGGGTCGAAAATATGCCAGGTTCTCTCCTAGACAAAGACATTGATATCGCAAACAGATGAGTAGTACACCAAGAACATCCGAAAGGTACGATCCCCAAAAGCGGCAAACCACCCCACCCTACCCCCACTGTTTGCTAATAAAACCCTGACAATAGCTTTCGCTTGTGAGAAACGAAAGGTGTATTGGGTAACAAATTTCTCAGCCCTCAGGATTTTTCTCTTACCTATCTTGTGGTCTTGTATGGCGGCTTGATCGTGTTGTAATGAATCGGTTGACGCCAGTTGGTCGGCCCAGTTTTGCGCTCCTTCAGCTAGGTCATGTGACCACATGAGAGGCGGGACGCCATGTTTGGCTCGGTAATTGTTGTGTGCGTCAAGACAATCTTGTGAAAATGGGTCCAGCGCACTCGCTGAAAATGCACCCAAAGAATTAAACAAATGATAAGTATAGAACCCATAATTGATGCTGATCTCAGTTTGAAACAAGGTTCGGTATTGCAGTCAGTTTGATAAATTTGTACTTTGTTAGTAATATATACAGCATTAGGAGCCGAGTGGTATCCGAATTCACAAACGCGAGCCGAAGGCGAGAGTTTGCAAACTCGGATATAGCCTGCGAGAGCAGACGGCTTTTTGGGCTCGAGTTCCAGCCGCCGTCTTTTCTCGGCAGGTGAACTGATTCGAGCCGAAAAAGCCGTCTGCTCTCGCAGGCTAATTCAGATACAACTCCGCGGTACTTTACCTATGACACGAATGCCTCTAAATATTCATGTTTGTCTACTATCTTGGAAATATCAGTCATTTTTATTTTAATTAATTAAATAATTAATAATTAAGTTTAAGTGGCTTTTGCAATACTGTAATACTTTGTTATAGTCATGCAAATAAAGCTTGTTGTTGTGGAATTTTTTTTTATTAGACGAGTAAATCAAAGGTAGAATTAATATCGATCAGAACGAATTCTGTATCCGATTTTCCGATTTGATTTCTTTTGTATTTTCTTCTGAATTATTGTAATAATTAAAATAAAAATTCAAATGTGAGCGCTTAGTAAACTGATTTGAAGCTGTCCAAACGCCTTCTAATGTGCAACGTTTCTAGAGTACCATCATTCTCCAAATCAGAACAAATAAGTTAATTGTAGTCCTCTTTCTCGGTGGAAACAGGTGTCGAGAACTGAAGCTTAAAACTAACATTGCCCGCCACTTGATCAGTACCTTCGACACACTCATGTGAAGAGTAAATAATAAAAGAGATATGAAGGTCATAAAGAAATATGTATGAAGAGTGATTTTGACAGTCGAGTATCGCACGATACTGTCACTGAAACATACCTTTACCCGCAGAGGTATCTGAGTTAATAACTATCACAGGAGCCTTCCCATTGGCTGAATCTGCTGTTGACATATTAGTGTGAGTTACTGACAAAACAGTGCTCAATACGCAGCTCTAGCTTCTGAGTGGATACAAGTCCACTAAGAAGACCACCCCTGAATCACGATCAACGTCACTAACTTACCAAAACAATTTTTGTGCAGAATTAGCTTTTTTAAGGTATCTATTTCGCGCGACCCCTCTAGTTGGATGTCAGCTGATAGCATCCTAGCAGGGAGCCAATCAGAGTTCACGCATGATTTTGCATTCCCAGGGGTTGATTACATAATAAAACTCAGTATCCGAATTCTACTACTCGAGAAGTAGTCGAGAGGTTTAAGTTAACAATTTGTTACCCGGAAACATAACTTGCTTGTAGCTGTCATCTGGACAGTACATTCAAAATAGGATGCGATATCCCTCAGTGCTTATTCTAATAAATCAAGGTTAGTAAATGACTGGTTAATAATTTTTTGTAAAGCTTAATAAATTAATTTATTATACAGACAAGAATTTACCTTGAACAACATGTCCAACTCCATCATTAGCGCTATGCACCAATATCGCTCTCCCTGTCGCTTCGCCAGTAACCTGGCCTTGTCTTGAAACCGCTGTCTTCAATGCAGACTCATTTGCTGGGGACCCTACAGCTTTACGCAGAATGGGTGCGTTAACTTGTGGTTTTTGAGGATTGTTTTGTTGAAGTGATGTTTTATGCACAATGATGTTCTTCAAAGAGCCTGGTTCCCCAGCGGATGTCTTGTGATCGGCATGTAGGTTTTTATGAGAAGTGGTATGATGTTCTGATGTCGGCTTGTGGTGTTTTTCTTTGGAAGTGCAATATTCAGAATATAATGTTACCGAGCAAAACAACATTTACACTAATTACTATATTGGTACTAATACATAGTTGGAAATTATGATTGAATGAGCACCTAAAAGTTAGTTTATTCCAAATTTAGCAGGGTATCGTGATGGTTAGATCTCTAAGGTTGGGTTAGGTTGCGTGATTGTAATATTGATGCATCTTCACGTTACCGTTTATGGCTCCAGACAAGGAGATTCCACTGGTTTTATAACCTAACACTCATTTAATTGTAGAAACTAACTTCCAAAGCGAAAATGTCTGATAGACCCCCTTTAGAAGCATTTTTGGAATGGAAATTGAAGATAGAAAGTCCCTATTAAACGCCCGCGACTCTTACCGCTGACTGTCTTCGATTTCTGGCCATGATTACACGTACAAGTACATACCGTACATCCCTGCTAGATACGTGTCATTGTATATAATGATCACGAATTTCAGTGAGGTTTATATACTATACAATATGTGCAGTGCTTTCTTCAGCAGCTTCGGTGGTTGTCTTTCCCTGAAAATGTTGATGTCGTTGGGCCTGTCAGTGTCTGACCCTACTAACAGAACCTTTCTTAAACTCACTCGTTATTTCAGTATTCTCTAATCCTAAACTGGAATTGTTTAATTCAGTTTTCCCTAACTTGGTCTTTATAAATTAAATTTAAAATCCCGTCTCGCATTGCGATCAGAAGAATGAACTGACAAGACTGGCTTGGTACAGAGTGAACGCCTTCATTAAGACTAGCAAAATGGGTTTACGAGATAAACTTTAAAAACTAAAACTGAAAGCTGAAAGGCAATTGAAATAAAGTTAACTTAGGTAAATTGAAGACTTTTTCTGTTATATCTACTAAAACTTGTATTCTTGTTTGTAGACTGATGTAAATAAATGGCGCGCTAGATAATCGTAATAAAGATGTGTTTGGGGCCCGTTTCGGTCCTTTTAATTGTTGTGAGCCGCTGGTGCTTTCATTTTTCCTTAATTTAAGTTTGGTCTATCTGTTTCTTTTTATATTCCAGCAGGTTTAGCTTTTCATTCCTTTGGCACGTCTGTCTACAACCGGTAAACTGCAGAGAACGTCTCATTTGTTATCGCCTAGTTGCTATTTTTATAGCCCTAAACCCAGCTCTCTGTGGATTAAGTTATTTTGCTTCAAACGTGGGATTTATCTTGGTTTGCAAAAAGAGCGAACTTCACAAGGAACTTCAAACCCATGTTTTCTGTTATCGAAATGCTCCAACGAACACGTAACCTCAAATTTTAACAACAAAAGATTTATAAACAAGGTCAATAAAAAACAACTAACCTTTTTGAGCGGCCGACGATATTTCCCAGAAAATAAAACACGCAAATCCAAATAGAAACGGCTTCATTTCAAGGAAGTTTTGCTTCAAAGAATTTCCTTTGAAACTCCGTAAGATTTGTAAGGCAGTCGCACACTCTCATAGAAATCAGTTCCGTCTGACATCAATCTCATTAGTTATTACCTATGTCACTAATTACCCGATAGTGTTTCCTACATACAACACAGGGCGACAACCAAAATTTATGGATGCGAAATTATCGTAAGTAAATTTTATTGCAGCTGGAGGAGCAAATTGAAAGTATTTAGAAAAGCAGTGAATTAGATATCACAGAGATGTTATCTGCGGATCAATAAAGGTATTATTTTGGCCCAAAGTCGTAATAATTATCGTTGACCGAACAGGTATTAGTCGCAGCAGGTACCTGAAATTTAGGTCATGAGTTAGATTCTGCTCTCAGTAGTCTAAGCACCTGTTATTCTTATGTTATTCTAGATCTGATGCCTCAATTGTCAGTTCAAGAGCTTCGACCGGATCATTTAAGCTTTCTTGTCATCTTGAAGACGATACTTTCATTGCCATCCTTTCCTCCACCCGGTATATAATTGGTTAAGCTGTGCACACTTGGGACTTGGTTACCCTGTGCGTGTTTGGGTAAAAATCTTATACCTACCCTAGGTAACAGTGTAATGATACTTGGGTAATGTAAGTATGTGTTAGCGGGCATAATCCAGGTACTGCTCTTCCCATTTGTCTCAGCGAAACACATTGAATACAATTGGAAATATTCAAAGGTGGTTTCCAGTTGTAAACATCACTGAAGGTGATTTCCAGCGGCACACACTCTAGCCCTGGAGCCGTACGCTCCTGTCAAGCCTAACTGACTGTTTATCTCGTGGACTCTCCTAACGCACTGGTTGTCATGTAAGCTTGCTGCAATTGGATACGTTATGTCAGTTAGTAACTTCTCTGACGAAAAACGAGGCCTCAAACAAGGCACATTTTAGTCTGCGTAGCAAGCGTTTCTGTTTTTTTCGGGAGGACCCCTGCCCCTCCCCCTCCTTACATTTCTCCTCGCGCCCCAGTCTTCGCGCGGCCTTTATACAATGGAGTTGAATAAGCGGAAAACAACGCATGCATATTTCAAAAGGGTGTGTGCAGCGCCAAAAGTTTGAGACATTTACTTCCGGCACACCTACTCACTCGGTAAATTAGCACCTATGTGTTTGGTTCCGCTCCACTGATGTCATTTGATGAAAGAGAAGGTGTCAGGATATAGCGAGGGTCTGAGGCGAGCTGGTCACTACTCTCGTCCCCAGAGACGCCTGGCCCTCTTAGCCGCCAGCGCCTGGGTACAAGGGCCAGGCGGCTCTGGGGACAAGAATGGTTGGTCAGTAAAACGCCCGTCCAAGCCCGCCCACAAAAGGTTTGTTCTTAGTACGCAGGCGCATCGTGTTGTTTATTTGCCAGGGTTTATGTTTTCACCCCCTACCCCCTCCACAAAAATATACACAGTTTTAACTGCAAACAGTCATAAAACCCAATGTGCTTGGCTCTTAGAAAAGCTTTAGCAAGGACCTTGGACCCTTCAATACATTTTTTGCCCAGACATCTCACAGCCCACAGCACAAAACATAATATTTAGATATAACACCAGAAATCGCCTTTTCTTATCTTTGCTTCCCTTCTTTTCATTTGCACCGGTATCGCAGAGGTCATGGGTTCGATTCCCGTTCAAGCCTGAATGATTTTCATATAATTCTATCTTTATCCGCAGTTCAAATATATGATTATTTCATATATTCATATTCAGAAAAAACATTGTTAACATTATTATACTTAAGATGTGATCTCAAGTTTAAAAAAATAATTCTGATAGCCCTCCTCTTTAGGCACCATACCTGAATTCAGATCTAATAACAAATCACTTTGTACATGAAAAGGTAAGCGATTCAAAATGTCATTTTCTTTTCTTTTACAGAGTGGCTCGGTTTAAGTATGTCAACTTCTGATCGGCACTTTAGACCAAGTGTCAATGATTCCTTGAGCAGAGCAGTCACCCATGGTCATACATCTCGACGGTGATTGGCTGTGACTTCGCGATGAGTGGCAAGTGCGGGTACCGGAATTGGTTCTTTGTTTGTCTTAACAAAGCTGGTGTTTTTATTGTTCTGAATACAGGCAATCTCCGCCTAGTTATTACGCTTATCGATGCGAAATGGTTCATTTTCTTCTTTGTTTCAACGACAGTCGAAAATTAAAGTTGTTATGAGAAGACTTTGTAAATAGACTTTCCAGGGCTTGCGCAAAACAACCATACCCATACATAAACTAAGCAAACTGATGGAATCTCCAAAGAAAATTAATAAACTTAAGCGTAAAAAAAAGCTGAAAGTGACGATAAATTTTCTGGCGATCTTTCTGCTTGATAGCTTACTTACACGCAATTTTTCTTTTCCTTTTAGAATGGAATCAACATTTTGGTAAATAAAATTTTATAAGAATTAGCCAAAATCCTAAATAGTGTAGAGTGTTAATCCACCATGAAAATTTAGCAAGATGGTAAGATGGTATGCCAAGAAACAATTAATCCTACTCGATAAAGTGAATAAAATCGCAGCAATAAAGAATTTGCAGCGCGAAAATTTCCTTAAATAAACAAAACGCCCTAGAAAAGTTGATTTTTTGTGAAATAACTCTGACCCTTGCAGTAGCTTTATTGTTGTTTATCAATTTCCTCGGGTACATGTCATGGCTTTTAATTTATGATGATTTATTAATGACTTTGGTCCAACGCTTTGTTCTGTGACTACTTGTTTGGGATCACGAGGAGCGATTAGAGCCGAGGCATTCTTCAAACCAATTTATGCAATTTTACAGTGATGAGGAGAACGGTCGTGTTATTTCTGATTTTCATAGCCTGCTTAGAAGTTAGAGGTAAGCTACTGAAGTGCTCAGTGTTAACTACAATTACTGGCAAATGATAAGTCGTATGTCATAATTTCTTGAATTTGACTCTTGAATTACAAAAAAGTTCATGTATGGCTTAAAATGGCTGCCGTTTTCTACGAACGTTTATTACGCCACAAAAACTCAAAAGAAGATTTTCAGATTCAAGTTTAAAGTTACGATGAAAAACAAAAGGAAGACAAATTGCTGAGAGAATTCGCTACATATCTACAACCTGTTGTTATCGCATGAATATAGTCGAATTCACCAATAACTTTTGATTCAAAGTTTTGTTTCTGCTTTTAGCGCCTTTTGGAAATTTTCAACTGTTAAAAGTACGAACGATAACTTCGTACGACAGACCAGGTTGAGATCACAGAAAGATTATTTAAATCTCAGTGATTTCTTCTAACAGCGGTCTGTTGGTTCAACAAAACCATTAATATTACATAGGTAATGGCGACGCCGGCCATTAAACTTTCCTTCTTTGATTTTTTTTTGTCTGCAGTCAACGCAAAATTTCATATAAAACCAAAAAGTCACAAACATAGCGAAAAATGGACAGCTGACAAAGAGTGTGAGTATCTTTTAATGAGCGTAAATTTTATAAACATTTTGAAACATATCTAATGTTGCTGTTATAATGTCACCTTGGTTAAGGATATTTGTTGTAGAAAATGGCGTGAATAT
>Ga0126336_10000246_pt1 | contig 19021 bp, 14 predicted proteins | sample SidCmetagenome_FD_92530 | JGI IMG/M metagenome (GOLD analysis project Ga0126336, IMG submission 92530) | Coral microbial communities from El Islote,Puerto Morelos, Mexico - Siderastrea C C metagenome | ecosystem: Host-associated > Invertebrates > Cnidaria > Coral | place: El Islote,Puerto... | reverse complement strand
TGTATCTTTATCGCTGAACACCGGCGCTAAATTTAGCAAGTCATTCACATGAGCACGCTGTATGGCAGTTTCTTTACCGTACTTCTTCTTCAGAACGTCAACAGCGGCCGCATAGTTTGCTGCCGTCAGGGAGAAACCTGCGATGGGGGCTCTGGCCGGTTCAGTGACTAAACTTCGCAAGTAGGAGAATTTGTCGACGGCTGTTAGTCTTTCGTTTTTGTCGATGGCACTTTCGAAAGTGTCCCAAAATTTTTGCCATTCTTGGATCTTCCCGTAAAATTTCCTTACTTCGAGCTTGGGGAGTCTTGCTTTCGCCTTGCTTTGCTGAGGGATTCCTGACGCCATGTCATGAGCTTGAGCGGGCGGTGACAAGGCGCTTGGCTGAGCTATCGGTGGTGGCGGATCAAATTTACTCATCATTTCTTCCATTCTCATTATGATATCGTTCAGTTCTGCACTCACTCCATCACTGTTCTCAATTTCTTTCTCGATACGCTCTTCGACACCTTCGGCCGTTCCACTTGCAATAAGGTCAATTATTTGGTCATCCAATGTTTTGAGCGACTCTATCTACAGTCGCATCGACTGAATTGATTCTTTCAACCAGAATTTATCCACTGGATTTTCTTCATCACTCTGCCTGTCTTTCAAACGATTGAGAAGTTTCGTCGCAGATCCTCTATGGGCAGCTCTGATTTTAACTTTCTTCGCTATGGCTTCGGCGACTGACATATTTTCAGTCTGCGCACGTGTTCAATCTTGTCGACGTCTTCAAGCTCGATTATCGGACTCGGAGGACCACTGTGATAGAAATCCACTCATCTAGGACTTCACAAATCTTTATTTCCTTCAGAGGAGTGTATCTTTCACAATCTCGATGTATCTCGAGGTAAACAATCTTAACAATCTTTTTAGACTTACTCGTGATCCCTCTCACATTTTACAATCAATAATCTCCCTTCTCACCCTCGTGCACATGACTTATCTGTCAATCATAAACTTGAAGCATGTGGCCAGATGCGTGACGCATAGTGTAACGCAACTACAGATTTCGGACACTGCTCATTCAGTCATTCCTCGATGGCAGCCAACCTCTGTGGTGCGTCTGCCTTCAATCAGCCACTTCCTTCGATCTCCTCTGGCACCTCTTGTGATACCTTTTTGTCCGCTGCTAACTCGGCCAGAATCAGATCATCTAACAGTAAAATCTTCTCCAGCTGTTCTTTTATACTGACTTTCCATATTTCAGCGATTCTGTCTTTCTGGCGATGATATATTCTCTCTGGAGACACTTGTCAGCCCCATCAAGAGCTTTTCCTTGACTTTATTGGACTTCGTTTGTACATTTGTTCTGTTCACTTTAATCATTGTAACTGTTCTAACTTAACATTACGATGCTCACTAGTTTAATAATCGTCAGACGTAAACACTGCACAAGTCTGGCTGCAAACCTAAGTTGGCGTAAACTCACTATTGTTTCTTTACGGTAACGTTCATGCATTATACTAATTTCCTTAGCGTGGGCTACGATATTTATTGTTAATTACCGAACATAATTTGATTACAATCTTTTAAAAACCACTAATGGTTGATAACTACAAACTGAGACATATCTCTAACTTGTCACAGGAAGTACTTGTAACACCCAATGCGAATTTTTGCTCGCAAAGGCACTAAAATTACTGAAAACGTGCTTGAACTGAAACTAAAAAAACCACGGAAAATAAAACTAAAACTTCTCACAACATAAAGTGCCATTACAATAGTTCATCTGTGAGCTTATTCTCCGCCGACAACCTCTCGTGGGCACTTAGCCTAGACTTGTGATTATTAAACCTTGTTCTAAACTTATTTGTGGTTTAACCTATGTACTTCAAAGCAGATTTTGCACATGGTGAAAGATACACGACATGATCTGAGTTATAATCGATCTTAAAATTAATTACAAATTATTACCAGTAACCATGCTTTTGAAGCATGTATCCTCAAGAAGGGAATAGCATACCCTACATCTTCTATCCCGACACTTAACACAACCCTTAATAGCCCCTGGTGTTTTCAGTTCTGAATGCAGTAAGATGTCTTTGAGGCGTTTTGGCCTACGAGAAACCACCATAGGAACCTGTTGTGTGGCTAAAGGAAAAGTAAATATACAAGTTAAACACTTAAAGGTGTCATTGTTTGCAACAGCACAAACGTTTCGGGCATAGCCCTTCTTCAGTGTGCAGAAAAATGCACATTGCACCATAAAAAAACCTAACTGAAAAATGAGCACGTAAAGCATGCAGACAAAAAACAAACAGTGAAAATGCGTGGAGGTGGAATGAGCATACTTGTATTGAGTCCGCTTGGTATTGAGTCCGCTTGGTCTGAGTGTGCTGAGCTTAGAGATTAGTTGTATTTCCTGCTGCTTTCGACTGGTGTTGCTGTCGCTGCTTTGCTTGACACTGCAGATCATGATGTTATCTATGGTGTGGTTTGCAGAGTTGAAGTGTTCTGCTACGGGAAGCCCAGGAGACCGGTTGTGAATGCTGCGCAGGTGCTCACTGAAGCATTCCCGTAGGTGCCTTCTGGTCTCACCGATGTACATGCTGGTACAACGGTGGCAAGTGATGCAGTGCACCACATTATCGAACTGACCGTTGAAGCAATTATAAATGGTGTGAGCTTTTGGGTTCCATGGAGAACAGTTTGAGGCATAATGTGCTGGCATGTCTGACAGTGGAGATGACGGCAGGGAAAAGAGCCAGCATCAAAGGGCCTCTGAGAGCCGCTAGTAGAATGTACGAGGGAATACCAGAGATTCTTGTCATGCTGATATGAGACGAGGGGCAGCTCGGGGAATATACCGCGTGTCTCAGGATCACAACAGGATCTTAAAATTCTATAAAAGGCTACCTGGCAGGGTCTACAGGACTGCAAAACAGGATGAAGCCTTTGCAGTATCTTAACAATATTGGAAAGTGCCGGATGAAAGGAAACCACAAAAGTAATCCATTTATTGTTACAAGGCAACTTATCCCTAAGGGTGTCCTCCCTGGGAATCCTTCTAATAACTTCTGCTAACCAGATAACTACATAATTCCCGTGCGGGCTTATCAAGAAGGGCATCTGTTGAGCATATTGATGTATCCTGAGGGCCTGACCAAAGGGGATATCCATCTTACACGAGTTTGGGTGGCAGGAAGTGTGGAGCAAGTGCTGATGTTTATCAGTTGGCTTACTGTATAAATCTGTGGAGATTAGACCATCGTCTAACAGGATACTAACACGCTGAAAGTTAACGTACCTATAAGACCAGATAAAAGTAAACTTAATAGTGTTATAAAACCAGTTCATAAGCTCCGAAAACCCCTCAAGTTTATCTTCACTCTCCGTCCAAATAAAAAATATATTGTCAATAAATTTGCGCCAGAAAAATGGATTTGTAGGCGATTGTCCAGCAATTCAAATTCCAGTCTCTCTTATTCCCTCCTCATGGGGAATGTGAGGATATAAGCCCACAACATCTGCTGTGACTAAAATTGCTCCCTCCAACAATTTCCCTTATTCGTGAAGCACCTGTTAAAAATGCGTGTCCCTGATGTATGATGGTATTTCAGGAGCCAAATGCTTGATGTGAAAATCCACAAACTCCAAAACCTTTTCTGTAGAAGACCCACACCCCGAGAGAACCGGCCTCCCTGGGCACCCCTTCCTATGTATTTTAGGTAAAAAAAATTAAATAATAGAATAAATAAATAGGGATTAACAATGATAATAATGATAATCAATTTATATAGCACTACTACTATAAAACATCCAAAAGTGCTCTTTGTATACTAACGAAGTAAAGGAGTTGGTTGCTGTTTTGACAGCAATACACATATTGTGCAAAACAGCAGTGGCCAATGTGATGTAAAGGCCCGTGAGGTAAGGCCCGTTCTATGGTATTCCTCGTGTTTGATGTGTGCCCTTTGATATTGATGCTGTGGCTTAATGGTGACATCATCAAAGCAGAATGGGTTCATTAGGTATGGCTGGATCCCATACCCGGAGTCTCCCAGCCACCAACCATTCATTTCTCCTCCACTCTCCTTGTGTTGCATCCATGCTAGCTACTAATAAAATTTGTAAATCACAGCTGCGTATTGGAGACTGCCATCACGTTTATGGCATTGAATCCCTCATGAGATACATAGAGGTGCTTGTCACTGTACAATGCCCTGATGGGAATTAAGCGCCCATCTATTTCACCAGTAACGCGGGGAAAACATGCAGTTTTGGAAAAGTCAGCCATGGTCTCCTCAAAACAGCACAAAACAATTTTTAGCATGTTTAAATTTTATATGTATACATTAAATGATTTACGTTGGATTCACATTGAAGTTGGATTTGTAGAATACTAGATGAAGACATTAAAAGTTGCAGTTGTGAAGCTTATCATAAGCTAAGAGAGGTTTATGTCCAATTATTAACAACACCTGACATACATACTTTAAATAATATTAATGGGGGTCCTCTTTTAACAAAAGTAGCCATATGTTTAATTGTATTAAGAGAGGTGAGGGATTTTTTGCAGGCCCTATTATTAATTTCTTTTACAGATTTAATGTATTAGAATTAAAACGTTTTTAAGTTCACAAGACATGTTTCGACAGTAATCTCTGTCATCTTCAGTAGATACAAAGTTCGTTACATTTGAGTTTATATGAAACTTAAATACAATGGGTGAAGTGAAAAATATCAATTTGCCAAACTTAAGGAAATGTGGTTAAATGTGCAGCAAACCACAAAAACAAGTAATGTAACCAAGAAAAACGCTAAAAGGAAAGAGAGATTAACATGATTTTGTTACGTTAATACTTCACATTACCTACAGTACAGTACATTATATTATATAACGTTACTGACATTACTTTGCATTATGTTACATTGTGTCACACAAGCATACTACGTTACACAATTTTTAATTATGCATTACTTACACTACACGTTACAACCTAATTATGATGCGTGTTGCAACCTAGTAAAATCTCCAGATAACTTGAAAATCTAATACATTATATTACAAAAAGTTGATAATAGGCTTTCATTTTTCATCGTGAGTTCTTTGTTATTTTTAAGGGCAATAGATCGCTCAGTAGATTCGATATATTTTATTTTTATGATGACTTGAGGCAAAGAAAGTAAAAATTTCTTAAGTCGGTTGTAGTAAATGACCTGTTGACCAGTAATAATAATAATATAAAGATTTAGCCAAGCCTAAAAGCGGAGCTGCCAAGGAATAAACTGGTGTTCATTTCTCAAAAATAGTCTCGAAACTTTTCGGTCTGAAATATATTTCGGGGCTTATTTTGGCTCGTTTTCTTTCAAAAAGTGTTTCACAAAAAGCCAGAAAGTGTTCCGAATTGTCCTCAATATTTTGGGGGATCTGTTCTGTAAAACCAAGCTTCAAAAGTCATTCTAGAGGCTGAGCACAGCATGATTATTTTTTTTTTTGCGGGCATCAAACTGAACACATATTTTACTCACGAGCCGTCTTGCTTGGTGTTTGCAATGTTTCCATATCCCGTCAAGGCTGTCAAGGCTTGTCAAATCTCCTTGGATTATTGGCTGTTCGCTTGAATGAACTTGAAACAGCGCTCATTTACAACAACAAAATTCAAATGAGCAATCTTCATCGCGTTCAGATGTTAACAAATAATGTGAACTGACACTATTAGTCTGGGCAAAAATTTTTACTGGCCTTTCACCAGCATTTTACTGTCACTGCCACTCACAGTAGACAGTATGCCAGTTACTTCCAGCTGCTCAGATTCCTGTCGCCATCTTTCATCCATGTGTTTTTGTATAATTTGCATTATAGTATTCCTCCGCAGTCCAAGTCTTGGTAAAGTAAACTCCTTGTTCTTGGAAAGGGTACGTGTCGATGACAACAAGCATTTTCTTTGTTGCTTCTGGGTTATCTCGAAACCTTGGTGCTGGAGACCCCAACAGCCAAACCTGTTTTATGTAATGAGTGATTTTCGTCTATCTGTAGTAAAAAGAGGCAGCATGGGATTAAAATTACAAATAGGCAAACCACATCATGGATAAACTCCTATTGCTCTAGAGTATACATATTTGGCAGTGAGATGGTGCTTCAAATTTACAATAAATAGTTTTTGTGATGTCTTAGGGGTAGGGCTGTCAAGCTAAGGGTAACACAAAGTTACTTGCGTTCATGATATCACAATTAGTAAATGGATGAAAGTAAAGATGACTTTGTATGGCTTTTATGATTGGCACCAGGCATCTTTTGATTCATGAAGATTGAGAATTAAACTCACTAACCTGTATGTGACTGGTGACAGCCCTAAAGGTGCTAAACTTTTTACAACAATCAAAACCAAACATCTGGAGACTTACTTTGTATTATAAAAGCCCGATCTGCTGTGTTCATTTGTTTTTTCTGTGTTGGTCAGTATTCCGTCCACCAACGAAAAATCAGTTCTTGACATGGGCTTCTCCTTCTCACAGCTTCCTCCTTAAATTGGGCACAGTAAATAAAGGGTGTGGTTAAAATGATAATATAAGCCAACCTGTATACCTATACGTGCCTGTGTTTTACTCCATTAAAAACAAACTTAAGTGTAGGATATATGAAAATATTTTTGCACATGAACAAAATAGTTGATCAAAAGTGGCATTTGATTAAACTAGAAGAAATCAAGCCAAGCAATTCTTCCTGAGGTTCTCTACGGCTAACATGGCCAATTTATTGCTTATTAGAGGACAATGTATCGGAGAATGTTTCTTCTTTCATGAGTTGCAAGGAATTTTGGACGCCTGACAAACTGACTGAAACTGTTGGTGACATAGGGAAGAAAAATATTGTGCTTCAAAAAGCAAAGCTACACAGAATTAAAGTATGTCGTTTAAATACAGCCTGAAAGGGAAACAACACAGCTTAATAATCAAAGGCGTTCAATATTTAGAAGCTTAAACATTTGGATGAATGAATATGTATACCTGCAGTGGGTCCTGCACCGAGTTCATTTATTTCCTTGAAGAATTTTCCTTTCTTGCCAGTAGTGTTGAGTCCTAACTTCTTCATAGCGGAGCCAGCGTGCTAGCGCGTCCGCAGAGCTCCATTGCTAAGGAAACTTGGCAACCTATGAAGTCAAGAAATTTTGGTAGTGACATAATAGTCACGTGACAGTCCGTACATACGTACGTCCGTCTGACCCTCCGCACCACAGGGTTACCAATACACTTCATACACTGGATATAACCCTGTGCTGAATCCCGTGTGTTTTTGGTGCAAAATCGCATGTTGACCCGCGTTGTAGCAAAACAAGGAAAGACAACAAAAGTCAAAAACAAATTTGTTAGTGGAAAAAAAAAGTTCAAAAGAATACTCAGTTGTCTTTTTGGTGGAAGGGGAAAAGTTCAATTTAGGCAAAAAAAATTAGGTGATAACGTTCAGGCGAAAAATTCAATTTTGCCTTGCCGGTTCTGTTTGCACTCGGTCGGCACACCGCTTGAGTTCGCAGCTTTTCGCAGCAGTTTCGACGCCAAATGTAGCAGAGCTAGTGCTTTTTGGTTTTTTCTGTCCACAACCATGGTTTTTACGGCATTCCGAACACATTTTGCCAGGTAAAACACCAGCATTTTCATGCTGATAGACAGCTTGTCACGAAGAAAAGAATGAGTATTAAAATTAACTCAGAAAATGTCAATAAACGTTCATGGCCAAGTGGACTAATATCCGGCTTCATACGCCGACGACCTGAGTTCGGCTCTCAGCAAGTGTAGGAATTTTTTTCTTTTGTTTTTCTTTTCTTTTTTCTTTTTTTTATTTAATGACTTGATTGAGAGTATTTTCACAAATTAATAACTGCCAGCAAAAACAAACAAACAAACAAAACAAAAAGGGGGGCTCCGCTTTTAGGCTTGGCTAAATCTATGTATTAGTTTGACTGCTCTGTACGGTAGTTGAGATAAGTATACGTCCATCAATCTCCTCCTGTTCAAACTTTTCTGACTTCGGCGACTGACTATCCAGGGAAAAAATGTTATATGTAGACTGATGAGTTGCCTAGCTATTTAAATAAAATAAGAAATTATTGAAGAGAACCACACTACCAACCTGATACAGTCTTGCTCGGGGCGGATTCGGCAGTGGCAAAATTTTGGCGGGCATTTTCCTGCGTCAGTTTCACAGGTAACAACCCATATTGAATAAACCAAGTTTAGTTTGGCTACTAACCTGGCCCCGCTTGTCCAAGGGGTGGATGATGTCATCCACTGCATGAATCACTATCCAGTGGATAGCATAGTTTGTTTTGTTAACACTTATCCACTCGATAGTCCGGTGTAAAGCGTTATCCATCCCTTGTAACAACCATCCACAGCTGGCAACGTTTGCATGAAAAAAAAAATCCAAATCTTGATGGAAAGCAATTCAAGTTCATGTTACAAGCTAAACTGGATATTCAGAACACAGGTTTGGTTAACAAGATTACTTCTGTGAATTCCAAACTTATTTTAGTTAAAAAACAGCTGGCAAAGTTTGCAGGTTTGGTTAACAAGATTACTTCTGTGAAATCCAAACTTGTTTTGTTAAAAAACAGCTGGTGAAGTTTGCATGAAAAAATCCAGATTTGGGTGGAAAGTAATCCAAGTTCACATTGCAAGCTAAGCTGGATATTCAGAACACAGGTTTGGTTAACAAGATTACTTCTGTGAAATCCAAACTTGTTTTAGTTAAAAAAAAAACAGCTGGTAAAGTTTGCCTGACAAAAAAAATCCAAATTTGGGTGGAAAGTAATCCAAGTTCACATTGCAAGCTAAGCTGGATATTCAGAACACAGTTTTGGTTAACAAAATTACTTCTGTAAAATCCAAACTTGTTTTAGTTGAAAAACTACTTCAGGTTTTATCATAAACAAGTTTAATTGTGATTTTCTTAAATACTAATTTGAGTTTTACTGGTTTATTTGTTTTTGTTTGAAATATCCATGATTTGTCCAACTTGAAACCAATCTTGGGTATTTGGTTAACTGGATATCGAGAAATCCAATCGATATCCAAGTTTGATCAAACTTGGAAATTTGAGAATTTTTCCAGTGTTGTGTAATTGTGGGATTCAGTGCCGGATTTAAGTCATGTAGCAGGTTGCATGGTCAGCTCTCTATTGATGGTTTACAGGCCTCCTTTTGTTGATTTCCGGTCACTGCTTAATAGAGTAAGACTGTTTTCTTGGAAGTCAAGCTTGAAGATTGTTCTTTGATATGAGGCTTTTTAATAATGCTGTTTGTAATAACTGTTAAAATAGAAACAGTAAGTTGTGGCGAGTTGAATGGCCAGCTCTCTATTGATGGTTGATAGGCCTCCTTTTGGTGATTTCCAGTCGCTGCTTAATAGAGTAACTGTTTTTTGGACGTGAAGCTTGAAGATTGTTCCCTTGATATGCTGCTTTCGACTGCCTTTATCCTAAAACGTTGAGCAACACATTAGTCGTGGAGTTAAATTTGGGACTACCGAATATCAAATCCATCATGCAAAAAACAGGACGACTTAAACCCCTTTGTTTAGGCTCCAAAACGTTCCTATCTTTCGATGTTTTTCGCTTATCTGCCTCTTCTCTGTGTTACTCCAAACTGACGATGAGTGACAGTAAATTGACCAATCAAAATGCCTTGTCCACTAGTGGGCGAAGTCAAAATCTGCAACACATAGGAGACGCGTTTTTGGGCAGGTGGTTTTTCTCTCTCTTTCCCTGCCCCCTACCCATTGCTTTGTCACTCGCCCCAGACTGATTTTCGTGTGCATCCAAGATTCGAAGCCTGAACACTCTCAACTGCCTGCAAGCAGGCTACGATATTTATACCTACCATTTTTACCATCATACGCCATGGTGTGAAAACAAATAAGAATTAACACACCCGTAACAAACACACAGGAGAAGAGCAGCACAGCAGAAGTTTAAGACATTTTAATTTTTCAAATATTAAACTAACAATACATCCTCTGGAACTTGCCTCAGTTTATGCCTTAAAGTGGTAGCAATTCTGGGTGCACGTTTGCCACTTCCTTTTTTCTTTTGGTATGGAAAAATACAAAAGCGCTTTCTGGATGGTGTACAAGTTGCAGATCGCTTTCACCTTCTACCTCTTCCCTGATACCAAAATTAATACAATGCAATACAATACTGGTTTATTCTGGAAATACACTTAGCTATGCAATGGTGTGTTATTTCAGTCGTAACCAGAAGTGGAGTTTGTGATAACACATCAGCTAACTGACATGTATAGGTATCCCACTAAAGAAAAATGAAAAATAGAATGAAAAGATGGAAAACTAAAATACTATTCACGATGGATATTTAAGATCTAGGTGCTATAGTAGTAATAGTGATTAACCCATTGCCATCCAAAGGTTCTATCACGTGTGACCTCCACAAAAGCCAGCCATTTTGCATTCTTCCCTGTGGTACGCAAGCACTGAAAATAAACCATATGCGCAGGAAACACACAAGATCGGGTTTCTAAGCAAAGTTTATTCAAAACCATGATAACAGAAAGGCCAAAATGTGCCAAAATATTAAAAATGAAAGACCAAAAACGTGCCTAAAAGCCAGTCTGAAAAGCAAAAATCGAAAAAATCCAATTGCCGCGCGATATTTTGCGAAAGTGAAATGAACGGCGCACACAAACAAATGCCATTTAGAAACCAAATGGAAGCTAAACATGACAGCTACCAATATGTACAATAACAGTACTATTTCGTTGAGTTTCTTGCTGGATCGCATTGTGGATTTCTTGGCAGCTGAGGACAGGATACAAAGAAGTTCAACCCAGATTAACTGCATGATAGATAGCAAAACAATTTACCCCAAAAAAATAGCAACCCCAGACTGCACGCATTCATAACTAGTTTCTACAGGCCCACCCTTTGGAGTCTTAATTCCCACCCTCTTACACTGAACACATTGTCTTTTCTTTCTCTTAATACCCTTAATTTTCTCACAGAAATGCTTACTAGCATTCGTCTCTTCGAGCGAAAAATTCTCAATTTTGTGACACATTGTTGATTGTGCAGCCGAAACGTTAGATGAAAACCCCCTGATAAGTTGCTTTGAAAGAGTAGTGCGAAAATATACCGGCTTCAATTTGGGTTTCCCCTGCCCAACACAGAAATGATTGTACAAAATGAAAGCATTACAAACTGAAACAATGGAATACCAAAACAAATACTGATACCACGTCATACAAGAACGGCATGTTGAATAATACCTACGAAGTTGATCAGCGAGATCAACACCCTCCATGTTTTCGTTGTACAGAGCGATTACAGCTGGCTTGTGGACCTGTTGATTGTGTGTTCGAATGACAACATCAGGGACATCTGGACTTGGAATTTGAGTAAAGGACAAGGACATCCCTTTTATCATGCCATTTAGTAAAAGTTATCTTACACTTTTGCCTAACAGTCTTCCCCCTGGGACGCAATTTTTGCCATGCACATGGCGGCAAGTCTTTGCGATTTGCTCTCACTGTCACGCAAGCAAAAGTGTTTTGAACCTGCAAATGCTCTAACAGCCTAACTGAACTGAAAAAATTATCGAAATAAACATGGTGGTGATTATTCATAAAATGGGTAATCATCTTAGTTACAACACCATAACCCAAACCATGAATATGCCGTTGCCCCCTTCCTTCCCCAGATAAAAATCAAAATTCAATACGTACCCGCTGCTTGAGTCCGTGACCATCCAAACCTTGATTCCGCATTTTGTCGGCTTTGCTGGCATGTACTGATGAAAAGAAAACCTACCCCTAAATGGAATCATACCTTCATCGACAGAAATATCTTAAGTGGGCTTGAAATTTGTTTCGCATTTAGTTCTAAAATAATTTAGCACGGGCCCTACCTTGAACAGTTGATCATAGTAGGGAGTTCCACGTGCCACTTCTTGAGTGGAATCATTGAAATGAAGAAAACTGCTTATTTCTCTAAATGTATTCCATGGCGTAACCTTCTTAATTCCTAGATTTCCGAAAAAATCATCGCTTGACCAGTACAAATCTACAGTTGGAAGCCTAACCATGCCCATTATGATATTTACTGCAATGAAAGCTTTCAATTCAGCGAGCATAACAGGTTGAAAATTTGCGAGGCGCGCAGGGAAATCTGCAAGCTTTTGGCGAGCATAAAGGTTCGATTCTGTAACTAGTGTATTTAGCAATTCATCACCCATAAAAGCTAAAAAGAAATCTTCCAGTTTGGGATTATTGGGAAGCTGAAAATAAATGCCGGAAGCCGAAACAAAATCAGGAATACGAAGGTCAGTGAGCTGGTCGGTCCAGCGCAATTCATCAAAATCTTCATTATCACCCACCTCTTGTTCGGCATCTTCTCCAGGTTCACTCCCATCTTCGTCGCTATCTAAATCGCTAAAATCAAGATTGGAATCATCGTTAGAAACGGTTCACCTAGTATTAAACCCATAGATACTTCTTCGTCCCCTGAGTCCTCAAAATCTGACACGTTATCTGAAACGCGATCCCCATTGTCAGCCATCGTAAATTCAATCGCGCAAGATAAAAAAAGCTGTGGAACTCCCGACCTCGTGGCTCATCTCAACCTGTCAAAAATGCGCAAAACATTTGATTGGTTAATTTGTCCTCTAGGCATCTATGGCAACAAACATCGACAAAAATGCTTTGGAGGGTGGGGAGGGTTCGTTTATTTTCGTGTTTCAATGGGCTTGCTCAGGCCGGCATGGCTTTTAGAGGGGGTGTTTTCGCGCGGCCAGCTGAGGCCGGCACGGACATCAATGGGTTAAAAATTTACCGATGTATTTTTCAACTCTAAAACTATGTACCATCCTTAATGAATTGGGCATGGCGTTTCAGAGTTTTGGTAGTATTAGTCTTAGGCAGGTTTAGCATGTTGTTTCTTCTTAAATTGTAGTAACTTATTTAGTGGATATAAGGTCTTTGACACTCTGTGGTGCTTGACTATTGTTTAATGCATTAAAAAGAAATCACACCATCTTTGTAAGTCTTTGGTTGGCTTATGTGAGAAGTCTTCAATCCAGGCAATGTTTTTTACTTGGAAATTTCTTTGGTTTAAATTTTCGTTTCTACAGACGCACTGCAATTTGAGCAAGGACTTGAAGTTTTTAACCATCTCCCACCTGGCCCAATATAGTTCGATGTTTAATAAATAGTTGCACAGTCTTTGTTCATATAATTTTGAATCGTACTGAAAGCGGCAGTCATGATAACTGTACAAATCCCTTCCAACAGAAATTTAAGATCAGTTCTAAGAAAGTACCCCTTTAATAAGGTAATCCAGGTAAAAAAAAAGTTTCCTTTGATACGAGCCAGACTATTATCTACCCAGGTAACAAGATTTTGGTACTTTTCTTGATGGTTCTGAATCTTTGAACTTCACAAATCAACTGGGATGTATATATATATCTAGCTGGATAGACCATCGGCAAACATGAATTTTGCATTTTTATCCTAACGAGGCAAAAGATAAAAGTGATAATTAAAACGGCCTAGCCTTAAGCAAATCGAACACCAAATTCTTGCCACAGTAGCTCCTTTAAGTCTGACCATTTTTCAACCACTGAATCTGCCAATTTAATGTTGGTGCTTGATGCAGACTGGACATGGATGTGCAAAGGATGATAATACATGGCCTCAGGTGTTTTGGTGATTCTGATTTTAGTTTCGCCTCGGCGATGGAATTCCCTATATTCCACGTGCCTTAAAAACACATTGTGCGGAGCAGGAGGGGGAGGAACTGAGGCTGTTTTCTGTACATGCTCGTTGCATCTGTAGCACACGGTGGCTTTCGTATTGACTATTAAGACGACTTCATTTTCCCTGCATCAAGAGCTTGGCCAGATCAGGGTAGATTGGGGCCAAAGCCTGGCCTGAAAGCCGCGGTGAGCGTGGCCTCAAGCCATGTTTTGGCTGGGTTGGCCAAGGGATTGAAAAACCAGGGAAGCTGTGGTCTTGTGGCCAGCCTGGCCAGGCCCTGCCCTGGCCAGAGGGGACCCGGAAAACTGTGTTGAGCCAGCCCACAGGCCTGGGCTGGCGAGGGCAGACCGGAGCCAGAGACCAGCCGGCAAGGGCAGACCAGGGTCAAAGCTTGGCCTCAAACCTTATGGTTGAGGCTGGCCACAGGGCAGGTTGACCAAATTAACACTGACTGGGCCAAAGCTGGGCCTGTAAACTGTCTATGTGCTGTCACTGAGCGAGACAATTGACTCAGCTCAGAGCTGCCAAAAGCTTTAACTGCCAGGTTGGCCAGTAGCCAAAACATAAATGACCACTGACACCAACAATAAAATATTAACTGAAGTCAATAACCATCAATGCAGAGATTCACTTAACAAACTGATATAATTGTTCAAACAACATTGAAATTTTACATTCAGTCTCATATCTACAATAACACGGTGATTGTATTTGTATTGGTGTTATTGTGGTACAAAACCCCCTCTATAACTTACAAATGATGTTTAAATAGATTTGTTACAAAAACCCTCACTGTGTCAACCAAAAGTAAGTAAACACGAAAAGAATAAGTAAACCATAGAAATTTGTGACTTACTTTCTGACAACATTTTCCCTTTTATTTCTCAAAAACAAGAACTAGATTTAATACCTACACAGCATCCCGATTGTTTAGCAATGTCTTTGAATGCCTTAACTAAAACAGTTCCATGGCAATCCAGGAGTGTCCTTTATTTTTCATCTAATTTCCTTCCGCTTCTGGCTCTATTTTTCTTCAGAAAGTCTCAGAGTATCCCATTAATCTTTGATCTTTCCACTTTGAATAAGACTTTAGTTACCATTGCTGCAACAAAAGAGAAAAAAAGAGAGAAAAAGTATTATAAATTATTCAATAAAAAGCTAAGGGAATTTTAAATGATTTAACTTAAATTGTGTGGTTCCAGAAAATATCCATACCCCTCCCACGAAGGGTTATTTACTCTTATACCCCTCACCCCCTGGAATTTCCTCCCCCCCAACCCCTACCCCCTGGAATGTCCATGGTTTTTCGATTAGGTTTCCCTACCCCCTGGAAAGGCCATTAAAAAAAACACAAAGAACATGCTGGTTCATTGTACCAATGGATTACTCTCAATAAAGAAACAACAGTTTTCAATTTACAAAACATGTTTCGACATTCTCATGTCATCTTCAGTTGCAAATGAGCCTTAACGGTTGTACATTTGAATTTTCGTGTTAAAGTACGTTACAAAATTACGCTTTAGAACTTACGTTTACAATTTGAATATGAAATACGCGGGAAACAAAAATAGCGCGCGCATAGTTACTTTAAGTGACTTAGGAACACACACACAAAAAAATACTTCCAATAACAATAATGATAAAATAAAAGACAAAAAAAAAGTAATTAAAAGTAAAGAGATAAGTCTAGATGCTTTAGCTGCTGATTAAGAGTAGGATTTTCCCACTTAATATGCATCGCCTCTTTGATCTTAATTTGGAATTTCGAGACTGCAGAATCTAAGATTGTGAACCATTCTGCAGTGCAAGAGTCATGGCAGGCCCTGGATGACTGCAGGTACCTGTAAACATGTGAAGACTTGTCCGACAAGAGGTGCTCACGAACACGTACACAAATGTGGTGAGTGGTCTCAGAGTGAGCTTAGATCTTCAGGAACGCCTCCAACAGCAGGAACAGAAGACGCTGCTATGGCAGGTAAGTTGGCCAAACTGCTAAGTGCTGGAGGTTGTGCCGCCGCTTTTTTGGCCCCTGGGGAAGCTTTAGCTGCTTCCACTAGCTGCTGAACCAGAGAGGGAGAAACTGAAGTTGCTGCCAGAACAGCAGACGAGCCAGTGGATGACCCTGCAGTCGAAGCTGTAGCAGAAGTCTCAGACGCAGGCAACATAGCATCCTGACTATGGCGTGTTGAATGGGACATGATATAACCAAACGGAATCAAATTCTACACCAAATGCCAAGAAACTGGAAAGAAAGAAACGAGCAAGCAGAAACCAACAGATGTCTTAAGCCATGAATTCACAATGATCCACAATGATCAGCACAGCTGAGTTATGCAATCACATGGAAGCCCCTGCAGACCCGGCAGCCACCCCACACAAGCCTGCCCACCTGGGGCTCAGCCGCTGACCCGCTAGTGATGTCTCAAGGGTAACCTTGCCTATGTTACAATTTAGCCACATGAAAGCCCTAACCTTGACCTCCACTGCCTTCAAACATACCACCAATACCACGTCATCTGAAACCTGCAGATATACCCCCACGAAACCCAACTATGCTGCTACTTCCCTGACCTCCAGTCCCTGCATCAACCCCTCCCAAGCCACCAATCATTCCACTACCACCATTTCCATTGTGCCCACCAAAGCTGTGACCTTGCCTGCTTCCAAACACACCCAATACCACGCCAATTTTCATGCAATAGACCTAGACAGTCTTGTGTGCTGAAACCTGTAGAATGACATGATTGGGGTTTCTGGGGGTGTGTACCACCACTTCCATTTTGCCCACCAAAGCTGTTACCACTACTGCCTCACACACCACCAATACCATGTCCTCTGAAACCTGCAGAACACAAGTTAATGCAGTAAATGGTTTCAATATATACATACCGCTTTTTTTCGGTTATAAGGCACACCGTTTTTTCCTCAAAAGTCCGTACTTCTGTCGACAATTATCGCTAAATTTGGGGTGGTCTTATAGACGAATATTTTCTGGCAGCAAATTCTAAAGATCTCGATTTTTCAGTATAATTACGCTATAAACAGAAACACTGTTGGTCGTTGACTCTTCTGCAACATTCTGCTTTAATTCTGCAACATCAACGTTTCACTTAAATGCAAGAACATTTAAAAGAAACTGAAGGGACAGAACGGCTTGAGAAATGACATGATAGCGCATTTTCAAAACAAAGCCGTATTTGCATACAGTGCGTGCTTGAAAGCACATGCTCAGTAACATGATACTGTCACGCACTAAACCTCGAATATTGGACAAATGCAACATCTTTTTTGTTAGACAACATCGTTGGATTGTTCGGAAAAGGAAACCTACCTTCTTCATCTACCAAGTGACACTTTAATTCTAGGGAACACCTGTGTTTTAAGTTGTTGAATCGTTTTAATTAAAGATGACTTTAGGGGCGAGTTTTACGCCATTCGCCATCACTACTCGGAACTTATCGGCATCGGCACCGCTTGTTCTTGGCACTTTTCTGCTCTCAGTAAATTCTAGCATTTTGCTTTACGTTGGCAACTCGAAACAAATCAGCACTAACTGAAGATTTAAGGCATTCCATTGTGACATTTTCAGCTTTTGTTTATGTGACAATTTCGCTTTCATTTAATTAACGGAAACCTGTGCACTTGTCTTAGCGCAAATGACTGTTGTTCTGTTGCTTACAATCTCGGTTTCAGTTAGCCTAATGTCAGTGAATTCAGTTGTGACTGGAATAAACTTGAGAAACATTTTTTCCAGAGTTCAGGGTGTGTCTTAGAACCGAGTGTTTTAGTGATATTTTCAGTTTGAAAACTTTGCATGATTGAGTTTCGAAGTTTGGGGTGCGTCTTATAGCCGAGTGTGCCTTATAACCGAAAAAGTACAGTATATATATATATAGTAATCACAAATGAAGACAAACAAATGTTTTTATCGCCCTGAACCTATATTTGGGCTGCATTTAGCAGCCTTCATCAGGGTTAAAGAGGCGGTTTATAAGTTCGCGCCATACTACTTTGAAGAATAACAATACATGAAAACACATAAACTAACGGACAAACATATGCACGCCTGTTAACAATTAAAAACGTAGCGCTTTTCATGATTTCACTTTCGCCTTGTGCTTTTGTTTGGTACCCAGTAGGGTCCATAGGGGCTCAAAGTATTGAGTCTATAGGCCCACTGGTCTTCCCTGTCTCTGAGTTCCTCCTCCTTGTTGACCCTGTCAATCTGCTGTATCTTCAAATCTCTCAACCGGCTGTGCCATTCGCTCCAAAAATGCCGATAAAGAAGATCATCTTGATCCCATTGCGCCTGATCTAAATGTATGTGGCGCCTCATCCTAGATTTACGGCTGTTAAATCTGGTTCTGCATTTCGTTGTGGTAGAACCCAGATACTGAAGTTGACAGGTCTTACATGTTATTAAATAAATAACATTGGACGAGCTACAATTCAAACTATAGTTAATGGAATACTTCTTGTCAGTACCAGTGCGCTTGAAATAACTTCTTTCATCTAAATAATTGCAAACTTTACACCTCTTAGATGCACATTTGGTCGTCCCTCTTTCTACGTCCTCTCTTTCCCCTTCCTCTCTTTCCCTTTCCTTCATCTTCGCACTTACCAGATATTCTGCCAAACTCTTTGGTCTCCTGAAGGCCACCATAGGCACATTGGGGATTGCCCGACTGCACCTATCAGATGACTGCAATATTGGATGCAAGTCCCTTAAAATCTGCCCGATGTTCGGCAACCCGGATGATATGTAACCACAAAAGGCAGCCTCTCATTTCTTTCTCGATTTGTGTCCCTAAATGCTTCTGTTCTTGTTGTTCTTCTAGCTTTATCTACTTGACTCATTACAAAGTTCTTTTTATACTCTCGATCCACGAGGAAAGTAGTAAGATCTGCTGCTCTCTTCTCGAAATCATTTTGTTGTGAACAAATTCTCCTTAAGCAACCTGAGCAAAAGGTTATTTTTCAAAGTAGTATGGCGCGAACTTGTAACTGCCTCTTTAACCCTGATGAAGGCTGCTAAATGCAGCCAAAATATAGATAGGTTCACGGGTATAAAAAAACATCTGTTTGTCTTCATTTGTGATGTATACTATGTTTTTTTTCATGGAGACTACTGACTTTGAGACATGGTATGTATGTATATATATATATATATATAAAAAAAACAGTTAATGGTTGCCTCAGGCCAACAAAGAATGCCACTGCGTCAGGAGGATCAAAGATTCACAGTCCAAGCCTCACTGCATGGAATTAAAACTCGT
>Ga0126336_10000245_pt1 | contig 19031 bp, 10 predicted proteins | sample SidCmetagenome_FD_92530 | JGI IMG/M metagenome (GOLD analysis project Ga0126336, IMG submission 92530) | Coral microbial communities from El Islote,Puerto Morelos, Mexico - Siderastrea C C metagenome | ecosystem: Host-associated > Invertebrates > Cnidaria > Coral | place: El Islote,Puerto... | reverse complement strand
GACAGTACCGCTCTTGAGTACCCGTACCACAAGCTTTACAGCACTTTCTTCGTATGTTAAGCCAACTTGCTTTCACCAAAAACCGTGTCCATTTTATAAACCGGCGGTCGCCATGATGGCGACGGCCGGTTAATTAGCTACTTTTGCTTAAACAGATTTGCTGAACTGAACTTGCTCAAGTGATGCATGAGTGATTTCTTTTGTTCTCTGCCTGAACTAAAACAAAGGAATTCAACCAAGAATCCGCAGTCCCGTTGTTTTCTTTGTGTCAGTTTTCAGCAAAAGTATTACACCAATTCTTCGAATTGAAGCTCTCAGGTCAAGAAATAAAAATGCACAACAATGTTCCTTACACGAAAGCCAACCTATGTGCCAGTGTTCAGCTAAATTAAAATAGCACCAATTTAGATTTCAACCTATAATCATCACTTACGCCCTTTTTCCACCGAGTCCTTCAATTGTTATGCTATGATAACCATCCAAATTGACCCCATAGAACTGCATAGACCCTCATAGAGTTACTTATAATAATTTCATAATTTCATAGCTACATGTATGAAGCTCCACTTGTAGGCCTGCGCGTTGTCAAGAGCTTTGCAATTATATATAATTATGAGCAAGTAAAATAATTATGACAACAATTTGACTTCTTCTTCAGATCTGGTAACTGTAGATGACACTCTGTTCTGCCTACATTCTCATCCCCCCGACAATGCCTTGCCACTCTATCTTGGGCATTTCCAGTTTACAGAAGTGTGCAAGAGTGAGGTATTACATGTAGTAGTTATACCGATAGATTTCTCAACCAAGGAGGAAATTTTGTCCCTTTAACCCTTTACAGTCAACGCGCTTCACGCATGAATGCTGAACTTCAAATATTCATCGATTAGTTCATTCTTTGATTTCATTCTTCGAAAAATTTAGCGATTCTTTGAAACCTGGATTCTATATTCGAAACACTATTTCAGTTATTCGAAATTTTTTTTGTTACATCGTAAAAATAATTCAAACTTTCCGAACAGAACTGAAAAGTTAGTTTTTTAAGCTCAATTTTCTGGTATGTCACGCGTGATATTTTAATTTATTGTTTTCGAGCCCGGCGCAAAAAAATGGCGAGAACATAAAGCCGACAAAAATAACCCATGAACAGAAAATCGACAACAGTAATCCTTAGAAAGAAAATACAAAGGAGTCTCTAATTTTAACAAGGCAACTTATTCTTTGACTGGAAGTTTCGTGGCTTAATCGGAAACCCGCAGAAAATATAAACAACAACCGCCACAATTTTATACCTGTAACGGTTTTCGCCGTGGTGTGTTGCGGTGTACATAGGTTTGCACATGATCAGAACATGAACGTTTAGGTTTCCTAACTCGAAATGGCAAGAAATTCGCTTGGGGGCTTTTACGATCCTGGTAAACCTTTGCCTTCTAATAGAAGGAACAAGTAAACCTTTGCCTTCTAATGCAAGGAACGAAATCGTTAACCTTTTCAATGTTGGATTGGGCTTGTCAGATATTCCATGGAGCACGAGAGTGCCAAAAGGAGCTGTTCATGAAATCGTCCGACACTATTCAGTCCACGCGACGACTTAACCATTTTCTTGTGGAGGTAAAGATCCTTGATAACGGATGACATCCCTGAAGTAATTGATTAGCACTTCTTCCGAGTGCGCCTTGTAAACGATTTCTGATGTTACGTGTGAACTTTCGAAGAATCGATTTCGTTCATCGAAAAAAAATCGTTATCTTTCAATCTATCTACAAGAATACGTTTATCCAATTAAAGAAAGGAATGCGCACGAGAAGAATGCAATCGTCATTCCACGATCGTTCATGCGTGAAGCGCATTGACTGTAAGCCCTGACATAAAATTGCATATTCTCTTACCATTCTCCCTACATTTCTTATGGAAGTAGTAAGGAGAATTTGTCTAAATATCAAGACATCGTTTCCTTGGTGATCACTTCCTTTATTCTCATTGCTTGAATGTTTAAGTAAGTAATGACAATGTAAAGAGAAAACATTTTTGTCACTGTTAGGGCTTTAAGGATTAAAGGTGTACAAGCTCCTTTTTGGCAGTAAACAAGTGGTCCCAGTGCTCGACCTCAGCGGTAGTCCACTAGCCCAGGGCTAATGAAAAAGGCTAGTAAAATTTCAGAACAACTAGCCACTAGCCACATCAGGTTTTGGAAAGATAAGGAAAGAAAAAATCAGTTTTAGCATAAGGTTATCAAAAGCTTCTGGTTTTAGTTGATCTCGACTGAGAAAAATGAAAGAAAGTTATTGACCTTTTCTCGCATTTTGCAATTGGTAACGCCTGTGAACTGGTATGGAGACTGAGCACTAGTGGGACCCAGTAATTCACGGACAGGCTGCCATCTTGTAATGTGATGCACTGCCATCTCGGGGCCTCCATCAGTATGAAGAGGATAGACTCTTTCTTCAAGAAATGTGATACTCCCGTGAAGAAGCAGCGTGATGACAAGAAAGTCAAGGAAGACGAAGCACAACCAAGCAACTCAGAACTGAAAAATCATTTGAGTGCAAGCAAATCAAGTTCAGACCCTGTTACAGCGGTTAAAGCATCGCGACACTTTCATCCTTGACATTGATTTTTACTTGAGATTATCGCTAATAGTGATAATCTCAGCTTTGACTAATTCTAGTTATCCCACAAAAAAAGAACAACAGCAAAGTTATAAGTATTCAGACAATTCATGGCTTGGCTTCGACTTCCCTCCGTCGAGCTCAGTAAGTGCACAGCAGGATCAAAAGTTTGAGCCCAGGCTTGGCTACCAGGTGGTGCCTGTTGGCTAGTAAATTTTAAACCCACTAGCCCAAGGACTAGTACAGTGTAAGTCAAAAAGTTAAGGTCGAGCACTGGGTCCCCAAGTACAGTTGAAATACATGTAGGGCTTCTTTGATTTGTAATAAAAATCTAATCCAAAATGATGAACTGATTCATGGAGCAGGCTTATTCGCATTTCTGAGGAATCTGGTTCTGTTACCATTACATTAATTTAGATGAATGAATGAATAAATAAATGAATGATAAATTGATTTGATCTACATTTTACTGTTACTATTTGTCGCAGGGGGACTTGAACATGGTAAAGAAATTGATCTGTATAAAGCATGCAGAAGATTGCTATGCATTACAAGAAGCTGTCAGGTTTGTAGTAACAACTCATTTATGGTGGGCTGGACCCTATGCAGGCTGTTCTATTTTTTATTCAAGAGCTTTGTAGGAGCAAGACTCAAAGTCACTTGGCACCACTTAACTCCAAGAGTATTGAGGCTATATAGTAGTGAGACTTTGAGGGTAGCTAGTACATTTAAAACTGTTTTCTTTGAGGTGCACAACACAAGTGATATAGAATGTAAAGGTTAGCAAAATAAGGTTATTTTTTTAAAATTAAAACAGTGAAATTCAAAAGTTTGAGAAAAATGCCTGTCAACATACATTGTATGGTTATGATGGCAATGTCAGGTTTGATAAACAATAAATTGTCATTCCAATCCTTAACTTATGGTGCCTTTTTTTGTTTCATAGTAAAATACTCTCCCATGTCATTAGTGATGTTCACCAGTTTGCACACAGCAGTGTGGCAAACTTATGGAGAATCAGCTGTCAGTTACTTCAGACAGGTCTCCTGAACATTAAGCAGGTTTGGTTCTAGACATTAGATCATTGCTACCTCCGTCTAGCCCTGGTTATCTGCACTCGACCTTGTTTCCTCTTGGCTTGCTTCATTTTTTTGTACAAGAGTATGCTACTCCACTTGTATGCTTACATTAGTAAAATTTGGTACCATTCTCAAACTTGCTACATGCGTATCTGAAGTCCATAGTTTTTCATCATACTTGAAATTTTGATATAGCCGGGTTCAGTGGGGTAAAAAAAGGTTTTATTTTGAGAGCCCTTACCAGCCAAAATCCCTATTGTTCCCAGTCTGTAGCAAATTAGCAAAACAGACTCTGTTTGAGAAAAAAATACAAATGACAAATAAGCACTAAATTTATTCAATGTTGTACCATTTGTACAATGTATAATTACGTTGTACATTGTAGAAACATGAAACTTAACTTTTGTGATCATTTTTGTAGTCTAAGTTCAATGCCTGCATGACAGCCCAGTTTTAATGCCCATTGGACTTTCTTTTGTTCGCATACTATTCCCTTTGTCATTAATAATCCCAGCAGTCTGAAGGATTGTTTTAATACATTTTTAGTCCCTGTGAAACCTACATGTAGTAAGCTATTGACCTAGGTTGTCATAACTGATAAGATGTCATGGGACAGTCTTTTTTACAGTATGCATTCCACACGGCACAGGTCAGGTAACTGTGTTGCCAATGCATGTACATACATAAACAAACTGGGCCGTGCTCCCTGGGAATATTAGATGATCTTTTTAGCCTGATTTAGCCTGATTGTCAAGCATTCAGTAACTTTGTTGACTCTGTGTGTGTTGGGAAATTTTGCATATTAATGAGCTCAAAACTCTTGTACCCACGTATAAGCCACACCCGAAATTTTGAACATTTTTTTCCTTGAAAAAAGTGCGGCCTATACGCGGGTAAATACAGTAGTGAACACTGTTTATCTGGTTATATCCCTGTAGCACAGGGGCCTGTACTTGTGTCCTGTGAAATAGACCCACCACCTATCATCAGTTGTTATTATTTTTTGGCACAGGTTGCACTGGACATGATGACTGGCTTACTTCCTTGGACTGGACTTCCCAGTATGCCAGTCCTGGACCAGTTTGTCAAATGTCTTTGCTCTCTGCTGGAGTTATTGGTGTCCCTTGCTGAGAAATTACCAAGGAATGGAAGGTGAAATCTTTTTTCATGTATTAAAACATGTAATAAATTATGTTATATAACACAATGCTGGGATTGAAGCGTGCATTCCAGAGAAAGTAAGGGACAATAGGAAAACCAATGTACCCTTTCATTGCTTTGTAGTTTCTGAATGCTTAGACATTTGAGTTCTCTTAACCAAGTGCCTCGCACAGCATTAGAAGGGTAGGTGACCAGGATATGGCGGGGCCTCACCCCATGGCTGGTAAATCCTGGCATTACCCAGCTATGAGCCCCATACTCCCCATCACTGGTCACACTGTTTAGTAAGTGGGGACATAAAACAATTACTAGGTAAAGAAAGGGAGGGAAGGGGAGAGAAGACCTGAAGATACGGCACTTCTTTGCATGCCATTTGCAGTGAAAGCACTTGCAAAAAAGAACTTAAAAATTGAATTGAATTAAATTGACCAATGATGTTTGAAGACCACGTGCCCATTGTTTGTTTACTTGGTTAAATATGACCTGACATAATTATCAGTGTGGCATTCTTTGGTTTGATCCGTCTTTGCTCAGATGTTTATGGGTGTTTTACTGTGAATATCCTTCATCTCAGCTCATTGATTTTCCTGGCCCTAGTTTCACTGCAGTCAAATGCACGGTGCATGCACAGTTCATGTCATAAGTTTGAAAAGAAAGTACTGTGAAGACAAATGTGGAAAGCTTCTGTTTTACTGCAAAACTTAATGCCGTTTCTGAAAACTTAAGCTTTCTACATTCACAAGTTTCATCCGGTGTGTAGGGACATGTTATGCAGCCTTTTCGTGCGAACTTTTGGCTGGTAAACATTTGAAGTGATTCAAACTTGAAGGCTCTGAAAGACCGAATCACCATTGCTTTTGGCCTGGTGTCAGGTACATATTGAATTATTAGCCTGACTTCAGTGTAGTTTGGTGTGGTGTGGAAAGCCATGGATTTTTTTTCCTGTGACAAATTTTCTGTGTGGAGGGTGCTTGGGTGCACTGGGGGCTCTTTCCTGGCTTTTTGGTGGTGTCCACAGATTCTTCTTATTGGGGCTGGTGCCCATTTTTAAAGACCTGAAAACTTTGCGGCCCCAAAAAGCCACTCATTCTGCAAACCTGTTCTTTCAATGTGTTTTTAATATAAGAAATATTTAACTTATAGCAAAGTTTCATGCTTAGCAACTTCTTTATCAAGATACAGTGTAAATTATTGTGCCCAAAAGTGGCCCAAAAAGTTTCAGGGCTTTCGAGAAACGCACGCCTGGAGTCTCCCTACTGCCTGTTGGTTTATTCAAGGGGTACAACTTCCAAATTACAACATAGTTATAATTCTTTGAATTCCTTCCTAACCTGTTAACCATGGCTGGCCATTTGTCCAGGATGGTGTGACTTGGAATCCAAGTCAAATCTCTTAAAATTTGTATCATTGATAATTTATTAGGTAGCCCTTAACACTGTAACGCAACCAGCTTTGCAAACTGGCACCATAATTTTGATCATGATTATATATATCTTGGCAATTACTAAGCTACATGTAACAGTTATAAACCATGGTTCCCAGTTTGGAAAAAGGTTTGTAAACAAAGAAGGCTTAAACCAGGAAAAACATTAGGTTAAGTCTTGATAATCTGGAGAGCGTGCAACATGTTTAAAAAGTCCTACTTGCTCTTGATTGTCTGCTCCTTCTCCAATCTGCGCCTCTTAATAGTTGCATTGTTTTTCTTCAGAGAGAAAGTCATGGCTGTAGAGCCCATTGTTGCAAGCTGTTTGGAAGTCCTCTCCAGCGATTTTTCAGTCAAAACGAAGGTGCAGAGTCAGCATGGTGCCTCAAAAGTCGAACAGCAAGTCCTTTATGCATTTCCCTCAGGGCATGTCAATCAGTTCTTACTCTCACTCAGAAGGGTACTAAGTATCGGAGGACTACAGAGGTTTCTTACTCCAGAACTGAAGGTAGTGACACTGTAGTATTAGAAAGCAGTTTTCTAACTGTTAACTAAAAGCTTTGCAGCAACATGAATTTTTATACTGTAAGATATGGTCATCACCATCTGTCCCTGTCACTGCAACCATCATCATCAGCATTGTCATCACCATCATTATCATCATTATCATCACCATCATCATCACCACCACCACCACCACCACCACCACCACCACAATCATCGTTGTCGTCGTCGTCGTCACCACCACCACCATCATCATCATCATCATCATCATCATCATCATCATCATCATCATCGTCGTCACCACTACCACCACCATCATCATCATCACCACCATCACCACCACCACCACCACCATCATCATCATCATCATCAACAGTATCATCTTGAGCATCATTTTAAACATCACTATCATAATCACCACCATTACCACGATCATTACCACGAATACCATGATCACTGTCAGTGATACTGCCAACACTAGTCATCACCCTCACCATCACCACCATTGCTCTCGCCATCCACATTACGACCACCATCACAGTCATCATCACCATCACTGTATCACTGTAATCACCACCAAAACCAACAACTTTACTAGCTTTGCTGTTACCACCAACATCGTAATTGATACCATCACCATCACTGTCTTTATCATCACTGCCATCATTGTTAGACAAGGTGCCCAACAGTAAAGCAGGGATCCAATCATATTAGCTTTTTTTCAAACTCGTCAAGTGGGCAAGTATGTCAGAAAAGATACTTGCCCTGACAAAATTTTAGTTGCCCGTTCAAAACTGCGTAATAATTAAGATGCAGTTAACGTCAAGTAAGTGGAAAGGTTGCATTTTATTTTCACTGTTACTGCAGCAGCATCGCAGTAAGGCTCCCGTCAAACACTTTCATTTTACAATTTCAACCACACGGACTTAAAAGATAGACCTACTTTGCATGTCAAGTGTTCACTGTTTAACATTATTTTGATTTTCCACGTTTAAATCATGAGTACTCCTTGATCAAACTTTCAATTTGGCGTTCTTCAACGTCACTGTCCATGTCACTTGCATCCTTAACACCACTGTCGTTGTCATCTAAATCCTCTCCCTTGCAACGACATCCAAGTCTCCACCTGCATCACTCTCTTCCTCTTCTTCCTCTTGATCATCCACCATAACCTCGTCGGCATCACCAATGTGCCATGACTCACGTGCGGCCAAAGAGCGAGAGTCTATGTGTTTGCATATTGCTGCAGTATTTCAGCAATCGAGAACAAAAAATTGAGACTGCAAACATTTAACTTCTGAGAGTACCGCATAAGATGTCTTATACGTGCAGCGAAACGAATTTGACAGTACAGAATAACTGAATAGCTGGTGGACATTCAAAACACAGGTACACTAACTAGTGAGAAATTCAAGAAAAAATTTTTGCCCCTTACAACTCACTCGTCCACTGGACGAGTGTGTGATTTTTGATACTTGTCCGTAGGACTTTATAGTCGTCTCGGATGACCTGATGACTGCTAATAATTATGGATGCCTGGTAAAGTTCTTCAGAAAGCTGCAATTCTCTCCATGTTCACTTTCCTCAAGCAATTATGACTTCAATGGTTCCAACATAATTATGTCCTGCATGGAATAAGGCCACATTTCCATCTACAGAAAGTGTGCAAATGGAAAAAGGCCAATTGGACAACCCCAACTGTACTTCAAATATGTATGCAAATTAAGACCTCAAGGAGAAGAAACAAACATCTTCAGAAGAAATATCCTCACACAGATTTGCCTGGAAACAGAGAGTGCAGAAGATCAGTGATTGTCCAGTTTTGAAGAGGAGAAGGTGGCAAGTAAGGGATAAAAGATGTTACAGGAAGACACATATCAGCACCTGCAGACAAGCCTCAGCTCTCCTCTGTGCATGCTGCAACAGAAACTGCTACTCTGGCGTCAGCCTCTACCACCACAACAGATGCTTTAAACAAAGGACAACCATTGGCACAAATTCATTAGTCTTTTGAGGAGACTGAAGAATTTCTTTCATCACCATTGCTGATACTTTCCCCAATATCATCATCATCATCATCATCATCATCATCATCATCATCATCATCATCATCATCATCATCATCATCATTTAAATGTATCATCATTAACCTTGCCATCAGGTTAAGTTGTATACAAGCCAAGGAGGCCCACACAACCAGAGCTTATCTCGGTTTCTGTAGCATGAAGCAACTGAGAGTATTGCTACTCCTCCCTGGATGGGATGCTAGTCCATCACAGGGTAACCTCCAGCAGCATGTCACCTTGACCTATTTATACACCTGGGTGGAGAGAGAGACAATGTGGGGTGAAGTTTCTCGTCTAAGGAAACAACACAATGACAGGGACTGGGCCTTGAACCGTGACCTTCAGATCTGAAGTCCAATGCGCTAACCACTACACCACTGCGTCCCCACTCACCATCAGTGCCATCATCATTTCCATCATCATCAATAATTATTATGACTGTTTTATTACCATTGACACCATTACCACTACCAGCATCATTACATCACCATTACAACTCTTCCCAACACCATCACTACTGAGAACCCAAACAAAACACTCTGCAGAGAACTAATGATGGAACATAATATATTTGTCTATTTATCTTAATCTTAGAGAGCTGTGTGCCAGTTTGTTGCCCATATATACAGATGCATTCCAGTCAGTACTGGACGCACAGTTCCTTTAACACAGAGCCGTATAAAAGATGAAATCAACGAGAGCCTGGTCAGCTTTATTGGCACTGAACAGGAGCAGCAGGTGATTTTATCAGCATTTGCCATCAGAGATATTCACATTCAAATTAGTTATCAAAAAGTGAAGTGGTTGCCTCCAAAAGACAGAATAAAACCAACCCAAAAAATTATGGCAAAATAACTTCCCGAGCTGCGTGAATTGATCTTTGACCCTGAGCCAAGGCCGAAATTGAATTGCCCAGGATGCACTATTTCTGGTCTTCAATTCTTCCTAGAAAGAGCTAAAGAAGTGTACATACCATGATTGTGAAAGAAAACTGTACTGAATAATTTTATGGGTACAGATTTAAATGGCAAAGTTTTCATTCAGTCTGGATCTAAAATTGTGGAAGCACTTTGCTACCTGAACACAGACCATCACCAAATTAGCAGTTATGGCAACAAGTTTAGTGAGCAGTTTTTCTACTCAGCACGATGGCTAAAACAGTCACTACAGTGAGAGCTGGTCATGTTGACATACAGAATTCAGGATACAATAACATTTCTCCTGCTGTTTTCAGTGTATTTATCTTAATTATTCTGGGTATTCTCATTCTGAATAAGGTCAACCATTAGTGCCCCATTAGTGAATGAGTCATTTTCAATAGCCCTTTTCACAGTTAACTTTTCTCATTTGCATTACAATGTTTTTTAACGTGGATGTGAGGAAATTTCAGGCTAAAAGAGCAAAATTGCCCAAAATTGCCTCACATCCATGTTCAAAAACATTGTAATGCGAATGAGAAAAGGTAACTGTGAAAAGGGCTATTCTTTACATACATGTACATGTATGCTTAGATGCTGATTCTAATTTTGCATTTGATTTGGCTAGTTCCTGGTAAGGTGTCTATGTGAAGCAGTAAATACAGAAAGGGCCAACAGGAAAACTTCATTCATTGTTAAGGTAAACATAAATGAACTGAAATCATCCATCACTGAGCAAACTAATTCTAAACACTTTGAGTCCCCAGTATGACCAGCATCTCATTTCTTCCTTGAAAATCACTACTTGATGAAACATACAGTTCATTAGAATATACAAAACTATTAGCGAGTAGTGAAGTTTACCTCATATATTTAATTCTAGTACCGCAAGAACTATATGGAGGACAGCAAGAAGGATATGCATGGCGAAATTGGGGCTTAGAGGGTTAAGTGGACCACCAATTTGCCTTTTCCAACTTGTCTAAAGCCTCTTTATCAAAGGAGGCTATTTTAACTCAACTGGTTGTGTCCTGGACTAGGGTGACATCACTCGCAGTATTTTGTCCTTACTGCAGGTTAACCACTAATCTGTCCTTTGCTATGGGGCTAAACTCGTGCTTTTTTGCCATTTTTCAAGTGCTTTTTCATTTTTGTCCGGCTCTGATGCCATGTGCTCTTAGGTTATTCCATTTTTGTCATCGTCCACTAAAATGATACTGCATGCTATAACATGTCTTGTAATTGCCTGTTTTTGTACTTCTTAGCCCAGCGATTTAGGCACAGAAAGACAATCAAGTACAATGGAAATGGAAAGGTGGCAATTAAAAATAAACAATAACTTGTGTCTTAAACCACCAATGCATACATTTCCAGTGCTATATTGATAATAGACTGCTAAGACAATATGAAGAAGATAGTGGGAGTGAGGCAATGAATGGACAAAGGAACAAAGGATGTAAAGAAGAAAAGAAGGAAGAGAGAAAGGGAGGGATGTAAAAAAAGGATGAATGTTAAGGGATAAATGTTAAGGTTCTAAGTTCTTCCTTGAGTGTTAAAAGGCCAGATGTAATTTTTTAATGGCCTTCTCCCAGAGGAATGAAGGTGTGCTTCAACAGTTTATTTCATGTCTAATCCATCGGTTTGAATGACCCATTCGGCACATTGTTTATGTCTGGTCTCCATGGCATTTAAGCGGATAAGGACACTATTAGTCCCTTACCAGGATGGAATGCTAGTTGATCAAAGAGCCACCTTCTGGTACCCATTTATAATACTGGGTAAAGAAAGATGATGTAGAGTTTTTGTAAGGAAAAAAACACAATACCTAGGCCTTCTGAACTTGTGATTGCTAACCCACACATTACCATTTTTACAGTGATTTCTATTAGTACCTCACTTCCAGGTAGTACCCTGTCATTCTTAAGGACATCTCATTTCTTTGTCCATTTAGGCAAACATATTCGTACTTGTAGATACGTGTGCAAATCATTGTGATTAATCTCATGCAAAGTTTTGTACATTGACCTGTATGCCAAGTACTGAATCATCCACCAGCCAAACCATCTTTAATAGGGAGGCCTCATTCCTCAGAGGTACTTTATGTGAGGGTATTTGGAAAAAAAGAAAAATGGATCATACTAGCTAATACACTGGTATCAACATGTAGCCAAATCACAAATTTGGCTTAAAGTAGTGCCAGATGAAATGTGTTAAGAGCATTATTCATTTGAATACGTTCATTTTATTTCTTGACACTGGATTCTCTTTTAAATTTGCAGTAAACCCAGCACTCCAAAGAAACGAAAGACACTCACTATTTCACATCCCGTAGAAAAACAGGAAAAACTGACAGCAGTATCCGCAACAATGGACAGATTACTGGAAAGGTTCAAAGAGCTTGCAAATTCTATATTGCACAAGGCAAATGAAGTTCGTCCAAATTTGGTTAGTGACTTTTACAGCTTATGCATGCAGACACATCTATGTACAGCTGTACCTTGTATCTAATACCAGGTACATGCCTATACGTGTTGCTTCTGCACAAACGTACAGCATCCCCTTAACTACTTACTTATGTACTATCCTAACCCGTAAGAAACCCAAACACCGTTAGGGCTTAAAGCTTGTTTCGACTTACTGTTAAGATAGTCTTTTATCATTTTGTATCATCACAGTTTCTTAGACCATTTAAGTCTATAAACTCAATCATGTTTCAATCCAAAGGTTTTATTGTTATGTTCCTACTGTCATTGAGTATCACTGCTGTTTGCCTATTCATAATTAGGCTGCTTTCCTTCCTAATGTGCTACTAAGTAAACATAGCCACTATCATTGATTAGTATCATTGCTGAGTGCCTACAGGTTCACAAATGTGGCTATTTTGTTTCCTACTTTACTACTATCATAGTCACTATCATTGCTATCACCAGCATTTAATACCCAATTTGGGTATTTACAAATTAATGTCACTAGTTACTTTACTACTATACCTACAGTATACTACTAATACAGGTTCCTACTTACCTACCTTCCTACCTACCAACCAATGTATCTACCTACCTTCCTACCTACCATGAACTAACCAGCCAGCCAGCCAGCCAACCAACCCACCAACCAGCCAAAGTACCTACCTGGTATGTACGTATGTACCTACCTACCTACCTACCTACCTACCTACCTACCTACCTACCTACCTACCTACCTACCTACCTATCTACCTACCTACCCACCCATCTACCTTCCTACATGTACGTGCACCTACTCACATACAGGTACCTTCTTACCTATACCTACGTACCTACCAACCAACATGTACCTACCTACCTACCTACCAACATGTACCTACCTATCTAACTACCTACCAACATGAACCTACCTACTACCTACCTACCAACATGTACCTACCTACCTACCTACCTACCTACCAACATGTACCTACCTACCTACCTACCAACATGTACCTACCCCTACCTACCTCCCTACCTGCTTGTACCTACCTACTTACCTACCAACAAGTACCTACATAACTATACCCATACCTACCTAGTTACCTACCTACCTACCTACCTACCTACCTACCTACCTACCTACCAACATGTACCTACCTACCTACCTATACCAACCAACCAACCAACCAACATGTACCTACTCATACCTACCTACCTAGTACCAACATGTACCTACTCATACCTACCTACGTACCTACCAACATGTACCTACAGTGCTAAACCTTCCTATACCTACCTACATATCCATTTAACTAACTACTAATTAATTTAAAACTTATTCATTTACTTACTGTACCTAAGAACAAACGCTATCTTATCTATCTTTTTCTGTTACAAATATTACCTACCAGGAGGAATTTATTTGTGAACTGGAAGGAATACGAGTAATAACAGAAGTGATAGTCCATCTTTGCAGTCACCAAAACAAGAACTCCAGTGAAATGAGTGGTATCAAAGGTACTTGCTATAAAAGTCTGACTATTAACCCCCTTTTTTAAATCCGATTTTTCAATGAGCTCTCTCTGGAGTGTTGTTTTAAAGTTATATTAAGGTTAGATGGTCCAATTACATCAGGCAATTCAAGTCTTATTCTGTTGGTATGCATCTGATCAAAAGTGTGACCATCCCACTGATTATTTTACCACCCCACATGCACTAATCAGAACTGAACTTAGGTACATAAGAAAAGTTTAAAAATTTTTATGCCCCAAATCCTTTAATTGACCTTAAGGGTTACTGTTAATTATTAACAATATAATATCTTAATTTAACAAATTTAACAAATTAGTGTAAAATTTTCAACTAAAGTTCTCGCAAAATTTAGTATTTCCTTCTACAATTAGTGACAAAAGTTGTTGAAAATGACTCTGAAGTAAATAGTCTCGAAAATCTTCAGGGGGGGGGGGGCTCCCTTAATTAACTTGTTAATAAAATTGTATAAGATAGTTGGTAAGGTAAACGAATTTCCCCAACAGTGGACAGATGATTTGTGGAAGTCTAATTCTGAGGCTCAATCAGCAACATGACGATCTTTAAATGGCACATTGCCATACCCTGAACATCTGTGAAACTGAACAGCTATATGTCACTCCATGTGCGAAATTTTAATCTGTTATTTCAATTTTCCATTTCAGATATTTTTAACAGTTTGTATCTAAATCATGTCATCGCCACCCTTAAATCATCTTTGCAAATTATGGTTGGACTTGCTGAAGAATCACCCCAAGCCACAGAAATCCTGAAAATCCTTAACTTATCCTTTTATAAACTTGTACAGATCTCAGGAGCACTTTACTGTGTCTCAGATTTGATTCAAATCCCAATGGATCTCTGCCAGTTCTTGATATTTCTGGTGTCCATTCCTTGGTTGACACGAGGTGATCCTCCTTGGAGTGATCTCCCTCATAAGTTTGGCTTGTTGGTTGATGCCATGGTCAGAGTTGGCATGTCACTTGGTCCTGTGATAAGCAAAGGAAGCAAAGATTTGTGCCTTCATTTGCTGGCTGCATTTCCTTCAGACGCAGCGCCAACATGGAGAACTCAAGTTTTTCTGTTACTTTTGGTGAGGAGTGAAGCATGAAGTGCAGATTATGTGACTTTTACAATTTCCTTTTGACTAAACTACAGTAAATCCTAGTCGTAAGTGCTCCTGTGTATAAGCTCATCCCTTGGAAGGCCCATCGGTTTGGTAATGAAACATCGTTCTGGTTGCAGTTGTTGCTTTATAAGTGTGCCACTGAAGGGCAATTTTTTTAACGAAGTTAGATTAAATTGACTAAATAAACTGTTTCTCTTCTTAACCCCCCTCCCACAAAGCTGTTGAATGTTGTGAGAATGTATCCTGACTTGTGTAAGCCATAGACATACTAGAATGCCATGATTGAACTGATTCTTGCATTGACAAATGCAAATAAAGCTAAAAGTTAAGGTTTCAATCAGATTTCTCCATTACAGGAACTTCTTGTTGTCAATGTAATGCTCTACAAACAAATTGGGGTAGTGAGTTCATTTACACCGAACTTATCATGGTAATGAACATGATATTGATAACAAGGATATGAATAAAATCTTCTTCACTACGAGCTTCAGCTTTAGAGTGAAATTAACAAACGATCCTTTCAACGCAATTACGATGATTTTCTTTTATGAGAAACCATCACCAATGTAAGTATCCAGGGTGTCATTAAGTATTGAAGAAGGCAGCTTTCCAGGAAAAGTATATAAGTGGTCATTAACTAAAGAATTTTTTTTCCGTGGTAGTTGTGTTTTAGTCATTTTCAAACCGTGAGTTGCTGTGAGTTGCTTTAGTAGCCAGACTTAAAAAATGGCTCCTAGTTACTTTTGTCAGGCATGAAGTCTTACATTCTAGTAAACCCTTGTAATATTATTTCATTTAACAGAAGGACAGTGCCTCTGACACAAAAATTATGGCATTAAAATGGCTGCCCTTGCTGCTGTCTTCTGTTGGGTCATTTTCATTTCACTTGATGACCGATGTTCTTCCTGGGATGATAGCTGCTGGTGGAGCTGTTCAGGAGGAAATTGCCAGGGGTTTAGGATCATTGGCGTGTGTACTTACAGAGAACACAGTGACATTGAAGCTTAAGGAAGATCTTTGTTTTGATGACTCTGTTTGCAACAGCATCACATTTCTGTGCCCTGATTGTGATTCCTCACACAAGACAGGTGACATATTTTAATTATTTTAATAGATCGGTTGTTTTTACTTCAGAGGTCAGTGGCTTGTCTTGGTCGACCTTTTGTTTTTCACAGTGTCTCTTTCTGTTCAGTGAGGGTTGACCGATTCAATCTGGTACAAATACGATATCTACTGATATTTGCCATTTTTTGTTGATACTATGATGCCACATGTGTGACTCGCATTGTAACTGTAACATCATTCAAGGTAGAGTTTAGGTTTAAAAGAGTTGAAAACTTTCAAATTACGTACTGGGCAATTAGCAAAGCTCTATGATAAAAAAATCAACAGCACATCAATAATGAGGTAAACGAATGAAAGTGGATGTATGGTCAATGCTCATGCATATGTGTGAACTGCAGGCTCAAATATGAAATGATGATGACCGTTGTCTTCAGTGATATCAACTTAAGCAGCTGATAAAAGAAACCTGAAAAAAAAATGCAGGCTTGATTGAGACTCAAACTCATGACCTCTGTGATACTGGTGCAGTGCCCAGCAAACTGAGCTAACAAGCCAACTTTGAGGTGGTCATGAGGTAAACGAGGAATTTGTGTAAGAATGAATCCAGAGCTTGTGCTTAGAGGACCGGCTGCGTAAAAACAAAATTTCTGAGAATATGGCTTTAAGTAATCATAAAACTATTTCTTCCAATCAGTCACATGTGCAGTTCCGAACAGCATTGAGATCACTGATACTACGCAGAAGTATCAATAGAGTTTGCAAGTGGATTATAAATATAGATGATATGAAATACTTGTTGCTGCCCAGCTGTATTTATTGGAACTGATGAGCTGTTACAGTATGTAGTTAAACCTAACAACATAATGGTCTGTGGGCTGTGGGAGCCAGGGGGGAAGAGAAGCACAATAAATTAAATTTCTTTTCATTTTGTAGGAAGTGAAAAGGAACAAACACCTCATGCCATCGTGAATGCTGCAATATTCACTCCGTACTTACAGCTTCTGGCACCTGATGTGGGATCCTCTGTTAAATGTGCGTTTATTAAGAGCATGAAGAGAATCTTTACCCACATGACCTTCACCCCTGACTCTGCTGCTCACAGTTCCATTGTTAGTGCAACATGTTTTGATCTCATCGAGGATCATGATTTTCATGTAAGGATGGCTTTCAGGTGAGGCAAACCTGTCAATTATGATAAGTGTTTAAAATAAAAACCAAAGACACAGATTGAGAACTTCAATCAACAGTGCAGGACCTGTGCAATTTAATTAATTAATAACAATAAATTGTATTTGGAAAGGATGCTCTCATCGCATGAAGAGGTTTTTAGAGAGGTCCTGAAAATTATAAATAAGTAAAATATCAGAAAGAAAATGTACATAATAGACATAGTTTGAGAACTTCATTCAACAGTGCAGCACCTGTGCAATTTAATTAATTAATAATAATAAATTGTATTTGGACAGGATGCTCTCATCACATGAAGAGGTTTTTAGAGGGGTCCTGAAAATTAAAAAAAAAGTAAATATCAGAAAGAAAATGTACATAATAGACATAGTTTGAGAACTTCAATCAACAGTGCAGCACCTGTGCAATTTAATTAATTAATATTAATAAATTGTATTTGGACAGGATGCTCTCATCACATGAAGTGGTTTTTAGAGGGGTCCTGAAAATTATAAATAAGTAAAATATCAGAAAGAAAATGTACAGAATAGTTAAGTAATAACATCAATAAAAATTACATCACATAAGAGTGTTAAAAGTGATAAAAATGATTATAAAAATTATTTTTTAAGATTGCATTTCTAGCCTGTGTTCTGAAAAGGGATAAAGACGGAACATCCTGAATAGACGGAGCCAAAGTGTTCCAGTCTGTAAAAATAGAGCAAAATTACTTACATGTATGTGAAACTAAAATGTGGCCAGTCTTTGTAGCCAATACATTGCATAATGATGTAGTGAGAACTAGCGTCAGAACATATCACTGTTACACATTTAGTGAAACGTGTAAACCAAAACTGAAGCAAGCACATCTGGTCAATCTCTGCTGTACCCAACACATAACAAAGTGAACTAATTAGCACTTCAGGCAACAGCGTACAGCTTTACCATCAGTATAAATTTAATGACTGTAGAGCTTCAACCATAAAACCAACATTCAAACAATTACTGCTTCATAGTCAAAAGTGGAGGCTAGCATTTCCAGACTCATCCTCGGAGACCCAGGGGCAGCTAGTCGGGACGACGGGATTTTCATGGGCGAAAGTTTACAACAAGAGCGGGAGAGCCCCTGGGCACTCACTCTTACTGAACGAGTTCCAGAAGCGTTTGAAATCCCGCCTTCTGATTATTTTCTGGCCAATCAGCGAAGAGGAACAGCCGGGCGACTCTCATGTCTTCTTACACGAGGTTGCTTTTCTCATCGAACGCCGTGGTAGCGCGGCTCGTTCAACGGGAACATTTTTGAGGAGAGCTTCAGAAAAAATAAATAAATAATAAATAAACAAAGTCGAGGATATTGCAAACTGTAACGTGGCCGCAAGAAAACAAACACTCACAGGGAATTTTTCACGGCGGACTTATCGAAGGTATCGTAAATTTTTAGAGCTAGCGACTTCCCCTTTCGCAAGTGTTGCGTGAGGCTAATAGCTACTCGAGTAAACGATGTTACTAATTATTTCTCCTTGTTCGTTGAACTACGTCTGAAACTTTCCCAGAGAATCTCCGATGCACGGGCCACGCAACTATGTCGCTCGAGCGTGGGAACCACATTTAACCAAAGCGTAATATGAGTGTTTGTATGGAACTGAAAATGCATTAAAATGGAAATACAGTTTGAAAAACATCACCTGCTATGTGTTTGCTGTATTTTTTATTGCTTTTCCGAGCTTCTGGAGGCCAATCTGGGCGATTTTCTGCTTAACGGTCGATGCGTCATGTCACGTACTAGAGAGAACTGGTTCTGTCTAGTACGCGACATGACACGCTCGATCAACATAGTTGCGTGGCCCGTGCATCAGAGATGGAAAGTTTCAGACGAAGATCAACGAAGAAGGAGAAATAATTAGTTACACTGGAGAAAGGGGAAGTCGCTAGCT